>ERZ1090861.884-NODE-884-length-16801-cov-9.675027_pt1 | contig 16801 bp, 19 predicted proteins | sample MGYA00478482_ERZ1090861 | MGnify/ENA primary metagenome ERZ1090861 (study PRJEB33644, sample SAMEA5815744) | chicken gut metagenome | biome: Chicken; feature: Gastrointestinal Tract; material: Caecum | place: Ireland | collected 2019-01-01 | study: A study of the... | reverse complement strand
GTATGGCGCTGCGCTGCTGGTCCCGATCGGTGAAGCGACTGCAAAGCGCTGGAACGCAGAGTTCATAAGGCTGCTGGCAAAAAAATTTGATTTTCCGTGAAGATGATACTTCGCGGCCATGAAAATAGGATACCATCAGGGTGTAAGGTGCAATACGCGGCTGCCTCCCGCCGCGTGCGGGTGAAACATAGACCGCAAGTGCCTTACGCCTGATTTTTTATGGGAGCAGGGTATCGCCGGTTCAACTCCGGCAGCTCCTAAATCGTGCGGGTCAGAATTTATCTGGCGGCTCAAGTGCCGGGGCGCATAGTCGTCCCGGCTGTGGGCTTATTTGAGAGAAAGGCGGTGAATACCCTGACCACGAAGCACCAAAAGTTTGCAGATGAATATTTGATCAGCGGCAATGCGACGGATGCAGCGATCAAGGCGGGGTATTCGCCAAAGACCGCCTACAGCCAGGGGCAGCGGCTGTTGAAGCATGTTGAAGTGAAAGCATATATTGCTGAGCAGCTTGAAAAGCTCCATTCCGCCAAGACCGCGGACGCCCGGGAGGTCATTGAGACCCTGACCGCCATCATGCGCGGCGAGATGACCGAGGAGGCGCCGCTGCTCTGCGGGGACGGCTGTCAGGAGCTGGCCGACAAGAACACAGCGGTCAAGGACCGGCTCAAGGCGGCCGAGCTGCTGGGCAAGCGCTACCGCCTGTTCGACGGGGATGAACCGACAGAACAGAATGCGACTGCGGCGTTCGATCTCCCGGCCCGCCTGATTGCGCCGGCCTTTGCTGGGGTGCATCTGGACGTGCTGGATGGCGCACACACCGAGTATGTGCTGGACGGCGGGCGCGGCTCGGCCAAGTCCTCGTTTATCAGTCTTGAAGTCATCAACCTCATCAAGAACAACCCGGACATGAACGCGCTTGTTCTGCGTAAGGTTGGCAATACGCTGCGCGGTTCGGTATTCGCGCAGATCCTTTGGGCGATCGGTGCGCTGGATCTGGCAGACGAGTTCGAGGCGACGGTCAGCCCAATGGAGATCACCTGCAAAGCCACAGGGCAGAAAATCCTGTTCCGCGGCGCGGACGATCCGCTCAAACTCAAGTCGGTCAAGCCGGTGCATGGTTATATCGGCATTGTCTGGTTTGAGGAGCTGGACCAGTTCGCAGGGGACGAGGAATGCCGCAGCATTCAGCAGTCCGCGATCCGCGGCGGCGACAAGGCCTATATTTTCAAGTCGTTCAACCCGCCCAAGACCAAGAGCAACTGGGCAAACCGATACATTGAAGTGCCAAAGGACAAACGTCTGGTCAACCATTCGGACTACCGCAGCGTGCCGGAAAAATGGCTAGGCAAGACCTTCCTTGATGAGGCGGAATACCTCAAAGAGATCAACCCCACGGCGTATGAACACGAATACCTTGGCATCGCGAATGGCAACGGCGGTATGGTGTTTGAAAACGCTGTGGCTGAGACCATTACAGACGAGCAGATCGCGCTGTTCGACCGCGTAATAAACGGTTTGGACTGGGGCTATTATCCTGACCCGTGGGCGTTCAACCGTTGCTATTTCGATGCGGCGCGGCGCACGCTGTACATCTACGATGAACTTCACGCGTACAAAAAGGGCAACCGCGAGACTGCGGACCTGCTGCTGGAGCATGGCATCGCGTTCGACGACCGGATCACAGCGGACAGCGCGGATCCCAAGAGCATTGCAGACTACAAGAATTACGGCTTTTACTGCCGCGGCGCGGAGAAAGGCCCCGGCTCAGTTGATTACTCCATGAAGTGGCTGCAAAGCCTTGTGAAGATCGTCATAGACCCGGTGCGCTGCCCGGAGACATGGGCGGAGTTCTCGCAGTATGAATATGAGCGCACCAAGGACGGCGAGATCATCAGCGGTTATCCGGATGCGGACAACCACCACATTGACGCGGTGCGCTACGCGACCGAGCAGATCTGGAAGCGGAGAGGACAATAATGGATTTCCTGTTTTGGATGAAAAAGGCGGTGAGGAATATGTTCAAAGGCGCGCCGCAGGCGCCGGGCGACCTGATGATCTCGGAAAAGATGGCCAATGCGATCACAGCATGGATGCTGGCGTTTTATCAGCAGCCTTCATGGCTGGAACACGGCGTGCGCATTTCCAATCTGCCGATCACGATTACCGAATACATGGCGACGCTGGCCTGCAACGAGATCACGATCGACGCGGGACCGAGCGCGCGCGGCAAGTGGATCACTGACCAGCTGAACCGCTTCTTTGTCCCGCACCTGAACAATACCGTGCAGCTTGCGGGCGCAGGCGGCCGGGCAATCGTCAAGCCCTATGTGGACGGGCGCAACATCCTGTGCGACATCGTCCCAGCGGACCGCATCTACCCGACCCGCATCAACGGTGCGGGCACGACGACTGCGGGCTTTTTCACGGATTTCTCGGTGCTGCATGGCCGCAAGGTGGTGCGCGTCGAGGCTTTCGACTTGCAGCCGGACGGCCTGCATCTCACAAACCGCGCGTATTACTACGGGCTGGACGATAATCTTGCCGGGGAGATCCTGCTGACCGATGTGCCGGAATGGGCGGGGCTGGAACCCGAGATCACGATCAGCGGTGTAGACCGCCCGCTGTTTGCGGAGATCAAAATGCCGTTTGCCAATACGATAGACGAGACCAGCAGGCTGCCTGTCAGCCTGTATGCCCGGGCACTGGACACGATCTGCGAGTTGGATCGCATTTACAGTGAATTCCTGTATGAAGTCCACAGCGGTAAGCGAAAGCGCATTGTGGACCGTGACGCGATCCGGCCAGACGAGCGCGGCTGTGGCATCCCGTTCCGCGATCAGGTGACCGATCTGTACCTGACAATGGACATCGACGGCACGAAAATGAAGCCGTTCGAGGACTACACGCCAAACATCCGCGTGGATGAATACCAGAAAGCGCTCGACATTCAGTGCCGCATGCTGGAGAACCAGACAGGCTTCTCGCAAGGCACGTTTAACTTTGACATCAAGCAGGGGCGTATGACTGCGACGCAGGTCATCAGCGACGACCGCAATACCTACAACACCATTCACGCGATTCAGGACCGCGGCATTAAGCAGGGACTGAAAGACCTGATTTACTGCTATGACGTATACGCCACGCTGTACGGGCTGGCGCCGACCGGGACGGTCGATGAAGCGGTGACCTTTGGCGATTCGATCTTTGAGGATACGGCGACTGAGTTTGCACGGCAGAAAATGCTGGTGGACGCGGGCTACCTCAAGCCCGAGAAGCTGATCGGGTGGTATTTCGGCGTGGATGATGCAGGCGCAGCGGAGTACATGCCCGCGCAGGCGTCGCGCGATCCGTTTGGGTTCGGTGAACGCTGATGCTGTCGCCAAAGTATTTGGAGGATGCGCCGGAAAGCATGGTTGAACTGTATGCGCAGGCGGAAACCGACATCCTCATTGATATGGCACGCAGAATCAGCACCTATGATTATTTCATCCCGGCAGCAGAGCACCAGCTGCGCATGCTTGAGGAAATGGGCGCGGCGCAGGACTATGTATTCAAGCGGCTGGCCGAGCTGACCGGGAAAAGCGAGCGCGAACTGGAACGGCTGTTTGAGGAAGCGGGCGAAAAGGCATGCAGCAGCGATGCGGAAATTTACCGCCGCGCGGGGCTGAATCCGCCGTCCCTTGACACCTCGGACGCCTTGCAGCGCAGGCTCGCAAGCGGCATGCGGCAGACACAGCAGGCGTTTTCAAACCTGACGCGCTCGGCCGCCCTCGGCGCGCATGACGAGCTGGGGCAAGCGCTCGACCGCGCATGGATGCAGATCACGACTGGCGGCATGGACGCGAACACCGCGATCCGCTCGGCGGTCAAATGGATGGCAGCGCGCGGAGTGGATACGGTGGACTACGACACCGGCGCGAATGCCAGTATCGAAGCCGCTGTCCGGCGGGCGACTGTGACCGGCATCAACCAGACCGCGCTCGGCATGCAGTGGGAGCTGGCCGACCTGATGGACAGCGATCTTGTGGAGGTGACCGCACATGCGGGCGCTCGTCCAGAACATGCGGTGTGGCAGGGGAAAATATACAGCCGGTCGGGTCGTTCTGGAAGGTATCCGGATTTCAAAAAATCCACCGGATATGGGACGGGCGATGGCCTCGGCGGCTGGAACTGCCGGCATTCGTTTTACCCCTATTTCGAGGGCACAAAGCGGACTTTTTCGAGAGAGGAACTCTCTAAACTGGACGATAAGACCATCGAATACAACGGAAAAAAGTTGTCCGAATATGAGGCCAGCCAAGAGCAGCGCTATATCGAGCGCCAGATCCGGCGCTGGAAGCGCGAGGACAAGGCTCTGGCTGCCGCCGGTCAGGACACTACCGAAGCGCAGCGCAAAATTGCGCAGTGGCAGGCGCGCCAGCGCGACTTTGTCAGCCAGACCGGCCTTAAGCGGCAGTATGACCGCGAGCAGATCGGATAACACGACCTGGGCACGTCGTTAAACTGCATAATATATCAATTCGCCCTTTCCGGCTGGGCTTAAAATGCCGGAACGGCACGGCGCGGAGTGGCCGCGCGTTTACAAGCAAAATCTATGCCGGGAAAGGAAAACGCATGGAATACGAATACCTGAAAGACCTGTTCGGCGACGGCTCTCTGTCTTTTGCACAGTTTGTGGAAAAACTGGGCGGTGCAGGCGACAAGGTGAAGCTGGTCAACCTTAAGGACGGCGGCTATGTCGGCAAGGACAAGTTCGACGCGATGCAGACCGAGCGCGACACCTTGAAAACTCAGCTTGAAACCGCGAATACGACCATTAAGTCCTACACGGACATGGACATCGACGGCATCAAGCAGTCCGCCAAGAATTGGGAGACCAAGTACAATACCGACACGCAGAAGCTGCGCGACAAGCTGGCGGACATGGAGTATGGCCACACAGTGGAAACCGCAGTAGCTGGTCTGAAATTTACCAGCACGGCAGCGAAAAAGGCGTTTGTGGCCGACCTGACCGCAAAGAAGCTGACCGTGCAGGACGGCAAGCTGCTGGGGCTGGACGATTTCGTCAATGCTTACAAGCAGAGCGACCCGAGTGCATTCGCATCGGAAAACCCTGTGCCGCAGTTTGTAAAACCCGGCACACCGCAGCAGCGCACTACGGACGGGCAGGCTGAGGTTGATGCATTCTATGCCAACAACCCGTTTTATCACAGAAAGTAAAGGAGTATGAAGCATGTCAATTCAGTATAACACGCTGAACGTGGATGAACGCTACTCCGCCATTCTGGAACCGAACCTGTATTACAACCCGGTTATGGTTCCCGGCGTGACGTTCACCGACAAATACCAGACCGGTCCCGCAGGCCAGATCTATGTACACAAGCTGAACACTGCGGCTGTTACCCCGGGCACGCCCGGCCGTGATTTCACGGATACCGTGGCGTCCGATACCCTGATCCCGATCCAGATGAACAACAACTTTCAGTCCTCCAAGAAGATCTACGGCGTGCAGGCTGCGGCAGTGCAGTTTGCGGCGGGCAATGAGTTCCTTGCAACGGCGATTCAGGAAGTACGCGAAGGCTGGATGCAGTCTGCGCTGGCCTGTCTGGCACAGGAGGGCAAGGCTGCGACGGCGACCGCCGCCATCACCGCAGATACGGTCAAGAGCGATATTATCGCCACCCGTACAGAGATCGTCAAGGGCAAGGGCCGCGCGGATGTGGTCATGTGCTCGCCGGACTTTTACGGTCTGGTCCTTCAGGCGGCGGGCAAGGACTTTACGCCGGTTATGAACGACCGCATTGCGCAGAGCGGAAACGTCGGCCAGTGGCTGGGCATGATGTTCGTCGAGGCCAACGGCCTGACCGGCACGGGGCTTAAGTATTACGACAGCACCGGCACGCTCAAGACCGTGGACGTGTCCAAGACCAATTACATCATGTACTATCACGAGGCGCTGTCCATCATCTCGAATTTCGAGGTTGCGCGCATTGTGGACTCTGAGAATTTCGCAGGCTCCAAGGCGCAGGTCGAGATGAACACCGGCTACAAGGTGACCAACAACGCGCTGGTATACGTCCGCAAGACTGCGGGCGCCTGATGAAAGGAGGAAACGGCCATGCTGACCGTTGATTATGAATTTTATAAGAATACCTACCACGGCAACAAGATCAGCGAGACGGCATGGCCTGCTTTCTCGCGGGATGCGGCAGCTTATGTAGACAAAATCACATTCGGCCGTGCATCTGCGGACGGTCTGGACGACGCGCTGAAGCAGGCTTGTCAGATGGCAGTTTGCGCCGCGGCGGAGGAACTGCAAACGCAGGACGCGGGCGGCGTGGTCGCCAGCGCATCCAATGACGGATACAGTGAGACCTATATCGCTGCAAGTCAGACACCGGGGCAGCGACTGCGTGCATCTGTTGGGCTTTGGCTAGATAACACTGGACTGCTTTACAGGGGAGTGTGCTGCCCATGCTGATGTGCATCGAGACCGTGACCCTCATTCATGCGGTGCGCGGAAAAGACGGCGAGACCTACACCTGCACGCCGCTCACCGGCGCGAGCTGGTATGGAAAGGCGGTGACCGTGCCGTCTGCGGACGGCGCGCGCATCCAGAACACCTACAAGGCGCGCATCCCGGTGGAGAACATGCCGGACGGCGTGACGCCCCGCACGGGGGACTATCTGGTGCGCGGCACGGTCGCGCAGGTCACGCGCGCGCCCGCGGACTTCGCAGGGATGGAATACTTCCTGATTTCCGCGGTCGGGGACAACCGGCGCGGCCGCCTGCAGCACTGGGCGGTGAGCGGCGCATGAAGGTCAAGACCAATATCAGCCCCGCCGCGATCCTGCGCTCACGCGGGCTGGGCGACAGCGACCGGGCGCGCGTGTTCCTGGCCAATGAGGTGGCGCAGCTGTCCGACCCCTATGTCCCGATGCAGCAGGGCACGCTCAAAAACACGCGCGAGATCGCCGGGGACGGCCGCACGGTCACCTATCCCCAGCCCTATGCGCATTACCAGCACACCGGCGAGGTGATGGCGGGCCGCGCGCCCAAGCAGTACACAGGCAAGGCGCTGACCTACCACGGCGCGCCCATGCGCGGGCCGAATTGGGACAAGCGCATGCTGGCCGACCGCAAAGGCGACCTGATACAGTCGGTCGCGCGCTTTACAGGAGGGAAACCCAAATGACCAATATCGAAGCCGTGCGCGCGTGGCTGCGCACCTATCCGCCGCTGGCCGATGGACGCATCGGGGTGGACTTCCTGCCCGAGGACGCGCAGACCTACTCGGTGGACAGCGTGCCCGGGCCGGAGACCGTGACGCGGTATCTGGACGGCTCAGCCATCCGGCAATTCGATTTCGTGCTCGCCTCCCGCGAGTTCTACGGCGACCAGATCGCGCAGAACACGGACAACCTCGACTGGTACGAGGCGTTTTCCGGCTGGGTGCGCGCGCAGAACCGCAGGCCCAAGCACCTGCCGCAGCTGGCGGAGGGGCGCACGGCGCGTGCGGTCGAGGTGACGACGAGCGGCTACCCGTTCCAGGTATCGGACGACGGCCGCGCGCGCTACCAGATCCAACTCAAACTGACCTATTACGAAAGGGGCAACCGATCATGAAGCTATCCGAGCTGATGGCGGACGTAACGCCGAATGAGGATTACGCCGGCATCACCAATACGGACGATTTCGTCCTTGCAATGGACATCACCTCCCCGTCCACGGGGAAAAAGGCGGATTACATTGTCGTGCAGACCGGCGTGACCGCCGTGGACGCACAGCTCAACCCGGAGACCGAGGACAAAACCTACCTGCGCACCGGCAAGAGCACCAACAAGACCGCCACCCAGCGCACGTTCAACATCACGGGCGACCGCTTTGAGGGCGACGAATTCCAGGACTTTGCCTGCGGCCATGCGATCAAGTTCGGCAAGGGACAGGCCATCGTCAGGCCCTATGTCTACTTTTCCATGCTGACCGGCAAGGGCGAGCAGGGGCAGGCGGCGATCATCGTCAATTCGGACGGCTCGGGCGACGCGGGCGCGGCTGCCGAGGTCGACATCGACATCATGTGCAACAACTCCGTGCCGACCGAGTACACCTGGGCGGACGATTCCGAAACCTGACCGAAAGGAGCATGGGCATCAATGGAGACATACGTCATTTGCGGGCAGGAGGTCGAATACGACACCTTTGACCTTGTGAACATGGAGCTGTTCGACAGCGAGGTGCGCCGCATCGAAGCGGCGGCGCGCAGCATCGACCCGAAACAGGTCTCGGGCGGCAATTATCTGGCCGTCCTGCGGGAGCAGGCGGAGAACATCCTGGACTTTTTTGACACCGTGATCGGGGAGGGCACGTCCCGCCGGGTGTTCGGCGGCAAGGTCAACCTGCGCGACATTACGGAGGCCTACCGCAAGTTCACGCAGGATGTGCTGGGCACGGTGCGGGGCGGCTTTGCCGCGCCCCAGCCCGCGTCCCCGGTAAACCGCGAGCAGCGCCGCGCCGCCGCGCGGGAACAGCGCCGCGAACAGGCGTGGCAGCGGGCGGCCGAGAAGGCAAAGCCCGTGACGGATGAAGCATAACCCGTTCGAGCGCCTGCCGGATACGGTCGAGATCGGCGGTAAACCGGTGCGCATCGACCCGGATTTCCGCGTCGGCGTGGCGATCGAGACCGAGCTGCTGACGGACGAGCCGGATGTGGAGGGGCTGCTCCGCGCGTTCTACCCGGATGGCCTCCCGGCGGACGTGGAAGCCGCAGCGGACCGGATGATCTGGTTCTACGCGCACACGGACGAGGCGGAGAACGATGCCGGCGACACGCCGCGCGGCGGCACAGCGCGCTGGTACGACTTTGCACAGGACGCGGACGCGCTCATGGCGTCGTTCCAGCAGGCATACGGCATTGACCTCGAGCGGGACAGCCTGCACTGGTGGAAGTTCCGGCGGCTGATGTTCGGCCTGCCGGGCGATACGCCGTTCATGCAGCGCGTGCAGTACCGCGTCGCGGACCTCGACAAGCTGCCCAAGGAGCAGCGCAAGCACTACCGTAAAATGCGCCGCCTGTACGCGCTCAAGCAGCCGGAAAAGCAGCATCGGATGACGGCAGAGGAACGCGACGCCGCCATGAAGGCGCGCGTGCGGCGCAGGTTCGAGGAGGCGCGTCATGCCTCGGAAAATTAAATGCCCATACTGCGGATATGAAATGCCCCTGACATACACGGAAAACGCGGTATGCAGGGGCGTTTTTGTCCGTTGTAAGGGGCGGAACTGCAAAAAAGTATTTGAGATCAAGATCGAAACCAAGACCAAGTAGAGCCTGAGCTGCCGATGGTTTGCGCATAAAAGGAGGTGCGCCCATTGGCAGCGGACGGTTCTGTTATCATCCTGATCGACGGCGATGACAGCGGGTTTGAAAAAACACTAAATGGGCTGAAAGGCGTTGCCGGCGGCGCGGTAAAGGGCATCGCGGCGGGGGCGGCTGCGGCGACAGCGGGCGTGGCGGCGCTCTCGAAGGCGGCGCTCGACAGCTATGCGTCCTATGAGCAGCTGGTCGGCGGCGTGGACACGCTGTTCAAGGAGAGCAGCGCGGCTGTGCAGCAGTACGCGGCGGAGGCGTACAAGACCGCCGGTGTATCGGCCAATACATACATGGAGCAGGCGACGGCCTTCTCGGCATCCCTGATCCAGTCATTGGGCGGCGACACTGCGGCGGCGGCCGAGTACGCCAATCAGGCGATCATGGACATGTCGGACAACGCAAACAAGATGGGCACCGACATGGAGAGCATCCAGCAGACGTACCAGTCGCTCATGCGCGGCAATTACGCCATGCTGGACAACCTGAAATTGGGCTATGGCGGCACCAAGGCCGAGCTGGAGCGCCTTGTCGCGGACGCGGAAAAGCTGACCGGGCAGGCGCTCGACCCGTCGAAATTCTCCGACATCATCACCGCGATCCACGCCGTGCAGGAGAATCTGGGTATCACCGGCACGACCGCACAGGAAGCGGCCTCCACGATCGAAGGCTCGTTGAACATGACAAAGGCTGCGTGGAGCAACCTGCTGACCGGCATCGCGGACGATAACGCGGATTTCAGCGGGCTGGTGGACGACTTCGTTTCCAGCGTGGAGACGGCGGCGGGCAACATCCTCCCGCGGCTGGAGATCATCTTCAGCGGAATTGGTCAGCTGGTCGCGGCACTTGCGCCTGTGATAGCGCAGGCGATTCCTGCACTGATAACCAACGTATTGCCCGGCCTTGCGACAGCGGCGGGGCAGATGCTGATGGCGTTCGGCAGTGCGCTGGTGGAAAACCTGCCGTTGCTGATGAGTTCGGCCGCGTCGCTCGTGACCGGGTTTATCACCTATCTGCAAACCAATCTGCCGCAGCTCGCGACAGCAGCGGGCACGATTGTGCAGACTATTGGCGCCGGGCTGGCCGAAGCAGCACCGGAAATCGCAAGCGCGGCGGGCAGCCTGCTGCAAAGCCTTGCATCTGGTATCGCCAAGAATCTGCCAATAATCGCGCAAAGCGCGGCAGATATTTTCAATGCATTTTATTCTTATTTGCAAGAAGAACTTCCGTCGATACTGGAAACGGGAGCGGAAATCCTAAATACAATCGTAAACGGGATATTAAGCGCTATTCCAGTGCTCGTTGCCGCGCTTCCTGAGGTAATAACCACAGCTATAAACTATTTGGCCTCAGCGTTACCTGAATTTTTGGAAACTGGCGTTAATATCCTGCTGAATCTTGTAAATGGCATCATCCAGACAATCCCACAGCTGGTAGCGCAGATCCCGCAGGTGATCTCGGCGTTTTGCAGCACGATCGCCGCAAACCTGCCGCAGATCATCGCGTCCGGCATCCAGCTGCTCGTGCAATTCGCGGCGGGCATCATACAGGCGATTCCGCAGCTGGTCGCCCAGCTGCCGCAGATCATCAGCGCCATTGTCGGCGGCTTGCAGGCGCTGATGGGCGGCATCGTGGACGTGGGCCGCGCCATCGTTGAGGGCATCTGGCAGGGTATTTCCGGTGCGGCCGGTTGGCTGATCGACAAGATCGGCGGCTGGGCAAGCTCGGTGCTGAGCAGCGTCAAGAGCTTTTTCGGCATCCATTCCCCGTCCCGCGTATTCCGGGACGAGGTCGGCCTGATGCTCGCGCAGGGCATGGCGCTCGGCATTTCCAGAGGTGAACGGGATGTGCTGAACACGGCGGACGAGCTGAACAGCCGCCTGCTCGCCAAGGAGGAGGAGCTGACCCGCAGGCTGGAGGATACCGGCCTTGACGACGCGACGAAGCAGGCGCTGGACAGCCAGCTCAGCGCGGTAAAGGAGTTCCGCAGCGAGTACGAAAACGCGCTTTCCGATATTCAGCAGTCGCAGGAGAGCATGGCGGACAAGCTGAAAAGCTACGGCGACCTGTTCGCGACCGTCAAGACCGACGCGGGCGAATTTTTGGAGCTAGGCAACCTCGAAAAGGACATCGAGGCGATCGAGCGCTACGGCGACGCGCTCGAAAACCTCAAGGCGCGCGGCGTGTCGGACAGCCTGCTGGACGAGATCACGGCGATGGATATGGACGACGCGCTCGCCTACACCGAGGAGCTGCTCGCCATGACGGACGAGCAGTACAGCGAGTACATGAGCCTGTGGGAGCGCAAGCAGCAGGCCGCGCAGCAGGTCGCGGCGCAGTTTTACCAGAGCGAGCTGGACACGCTGGGACAGGAATTCGTGGACAAGCTGCCGGATGAGCTGTCCGATATGCGCGACCAGATGGCGGGCATCGGCGTGCAGAGCGTGCAGGGCATCATCGAGGGCATGATGTCCCAGTCCGGCGCCTTGCAGCGCGCGGCGCGGTCTATCCTGTACGGCGCGGTGTACGAGATGCGCAGCGCGGCGGATATCCATAGCCCGTCGAGAAAAACGGCGAGTCTTGTTGGTGCACCGCTCGCGCAGGGCGTGGGCGTGGGCTTTGAAAAGGCCTACCCCAGCGTGATGCACAAGCTGCGCGCCGCATTTGACGCGAGCATGGCGCAAACCTCGGCGCGGCTGCGCGGCATGGCGGACAGCGCGGGCGCGTCCGGCGGCCGCACACAGCACACCGTACAGACCATCAACCGCAACACGACCAGCACCATGCGCGTCGTGGCGGACGGGCGCGGCATCTTCAATCTGGTCGAGGAAGAGAGCCGCCGCCGCGGTAAATCCATGATTTCCGGAAAGGGGCTGTTGACCTGATGTTTTCCATAGACGGCGTAACATACGACGGCGTGTTGGTCTCCAGCCTGCGCCGCAGTTTTGAGATCCGAGACGGCCAGAACAGCGGCACCGCGCAGTCCGGCAAGACCATACGCGACATCACGGGCACCTATTTCGCCTATGAGCTGACCATCGACGCATCCCTGCTCACGCCGGACGAGTACGACAGCCTGTATGAGGTGCTGTGCGCGCCGGTGGCGAGCCATAATGTGGTGTTCCCGTATGGGCAGACCACCTATCAGTTTGAAGCGGAGATTTTGGACGGCTCGGACGACCTGATCCTGTGCGAGCCGGACTACAACCACTGGGAAGAACTGACCATCACATTTCAGGCGAGAAAGCCGAACCGGGTGCCGACATGAACAATAAACTGATTTGCGGAAAAAGGGAATTTTCGACCGAAAACGACGGGCTGGTCGATGCGCGCATTTACGTCAGCGACAGCCTTGTTGCGGACGAGCTGGGCGTGGACACGCTGACGGCGAACGTCGTCGACCAGAGCGCGCAGACCCGCCTGCTCGCGGCGGAGGGCATGCCTGTCGCCGCCGGCGGAATGCTGCTCATTGCCAAGGGCGACAATCACAGCATTGCCGATTACGCCTACGGCGCGCCGGTGTATGCTTACCACGGGGACGGCCTGCTCGGCAAGTTCTATTTCAAAAGCGGCGTGCGCACCGGAAGCGTGTTTTACGAACTGAGCTGCGTGTCCGGCGTGGGCCTGCTACTCGACAGCGACCACTACGGCGGCATGTATACCGGCGAGACTGCCGGGACGGTGATTGCGGACATCATTGGCGGCATCGTGCCGTACACCATTGCATCGGACGTGGCCGCGACCCCGCTGTTCGGCTGGCTGCCCATCGGCACGCGGCGCGACAACCTGCGCGCGGTGCTGTTCGCCATCGGCGCAGTGCTCGAAAAGGATACGGCGGGGGAGACCGACATCGTCTATCCCGCGGAGACGGACGCGGCGTCGATAGCGGACGATGACATCTATGCGGGCGGCAGCGTCGATCTCGCGACCCCAGCGACCGGCGTGGACGTGACCGAGCACAGCTACCTGTCGCTTGCGTCCGACGATACCGAAACGCTGTACGACGGCGAGGTGGCGGCGGATACCATCGTCACGCCCGGCGGGAAAACCGTGTTCGGCGCGCTGGTGACGTTCTCCGCGCCATACCACGATCTGCACGCGGAAAACGGGAATATCCTTGAAAGCGGCGTCAACTACGCGGTGCTGGGGCAGTCGCCCGCGTGTGTGCTGACCGGGCGGGCATACACCCACACCACCCGCATCGTCTCCCGCCGTCAGAGCGGCGGCACGCCTAATGTGTTGAGCGCGAAAGATGCGTACCTCGTCAATACGCTGTGCAGCGAGGCCGTGGCCGACCGCCTGATGAACTACTATGCAAATGCGCGGCTGATCTCGCACGACATCGTCATGCACACGGAGGACCCGGGCGACCGCGTGGCGTTCACCGACCCGTTTGGCGACGCGGCCGATGGCTATATCCGCGAAATGGATATCGTGGTCTCCGGCATCCTGAAAGCCGCGTGCACGATCGCCGCGAATTACACGCCCACCCCGGGCGGCAACTACTACGAGCATGTCCTGATCATCACTGCCAGCCAGACCGTGACCATCCCGGCGGAGTGCAAAGGCAAGATCCGCGCAGTGCTGATCAGCGGCGGGCACGGCGGCTATCTGGGCAACCCGGGCGAAACGGGAACCAGCGAACTGCACGAATTGAACCCCGCGACTGCGGGCGGCGAGCCAGGCGAACCCGGTGAAGGCGGGCGTGTGTTCGTCGTCACGATGGCAGCACAGCCCGGCCAGCAGCTTGCCGCAGTGATCGGCACAGGTGGTGCGGGCGCAACCCAAACCACCGAGGCGCAGGCGGGCGGCGCAACCACATTCGGCAGCTACTCGTCCGCAGACGGATTTCCCAGCGAGGACGGGTACATCGACGTGCTGAACGGCACGGCTTACGCGGTTCCGGGCGAACAGGGCATTGCAGGCGGGCATGGCGATTCGTCCGACAGCGAGGGGACAAATGTTGTGTGGAATGGCGCAACGTACACGCCCGGCGCCAAAGGCACAGATGATACCGAAGATCAGTTCGGTGAAGGTGGTTACGGCGGTGGACCTGCTGCCGGGGTAAACGGCGGTAACGGTGCGGATGGGCGCGCGGGCAAACGCTCCGCAACTGGCGGCAAAGGCGGTACAGGCGCAACGCCGGTAAAAGCGCCGAATGGAGCCATAAACGGCCAAGGCGGCTGGGGCGGCCATGGCGGAGGTGGCGGCGGCGCAGGCGGTGAAGCACGTGTCGATGACTATATGGACGAACATCAAGGAGCATCCGGCGATCCCGGCGCAGGCGGCGAGGGCGGCGACGGCGCGCCCGGCATCCTGCTGATCTATTACTGAGAGGTGAGCAAATGGCACATCAGACTGAAATTGTGATAAACGGCGTCACGACCGAGGTGACCGAGTTCGACCACACCGCGCAGGAGATCGACGATGGCATCGATAAGGTAAACACGCTGACCGGCGAGGACATCCCGACAAGTGCATCGGATTCGACGTCGATAAGTTCGCAATTGTCAAAGAAGGCTGAGTGGATGCCGAACAACTGGAAAACAGAGGCGGATGCACCGTCAGCATATCCGCTAAATTCGGCCACAACTTTTTTTAGCGGAAATTCATTCGCTGGTATTGACCAATGCATAGTCACAACGTATGCCTATAATCTTAATGCTGCTCGGCAAATCGTATCGTTTTTGGATAATACGGGCGTTAAATATAGGCTGGCTATTGGAGAAGACCAGTGGGGAGCGTGGAAACAAATTTCCACCGCCACGCCGCCGCAGGAATTCGACCTGCCGTTGGCAAGCGGATTTTCGAACGGCGGTGGGGGAAACAGTGTTTACTGGAAAGATCAATTTAATCAGGTGCATTTCCTTGTTTCTGTCACCAATCAAAACTCACTTTCCAGCGGCGATGTGATCGCCACGCTACCGGCCGGATTTCGACCAAGCAAGACAGCAATATTTGTGCTCGGATCACTGGTAAGCGCAGTGAGAAAAACAGGATCGCTTAACGTCAAAAGCGATGGAAGTATTGTTTACTTTGGCGAGCCGCTTTCTTCCGGAGTGGTGTCATTTGGAGCTGGTGCATTTGTCGCGGCGGGTTAACTGGCGGCCGGGAATACAAAATTAACCGCAATGTTGTTACCCACGTTGTAACCACTCGAAATTATGCCATTGCTGAGAGTAAACACGCCTGATGGTTGCACATAGCCGCTGGTCGCAAACGATTTACCATCGGTTGAGTTATTGGATGTAATGGTCATGGGACAAGTCTGGGATGGTCTGAAACCCTCGGGAAATGTACCAATAACATCTCCGGAAATCAATGCAGTGCTTTTTGCCACGAGACCGTACACCAATACCCTGCCAAATTGGTCCTTGCTGTATTTGGCCCACCCGCTCCAGCCCTCCGCCAGCGGCAGGTCGAATTCCTGCGGCGGAGTGGTCAACACGCTTTCCAGATTTGACAAAGACGAACTAAAGGAAGTGAAAAAGAAATGAACTACAAACACAGCTGCGTCGTCGATGCGAACGGTGCGTACAAGACCTTTGTGCTCGTGCTATTGGAGCAGAGCAAGGAGGGCGAAACCAAAGAGAATGTGCAGGGTTACAAACTGACCGAGGGCGAGCAGCTGATCGACACAGCCTTGCCTGCCATGCGCCAGCACGCGGGAACAGCAGGCTTTATCACGCCCAAATGGGACGACGATACCGAGGCGTGGAAGGAATCTGCCACCGCCGAGCAGATCGCCGCCTGGGAGGCAGAGCACCCCGATCCCGTTTCGCTGGAGGACAAGCGTGCGGCGAAAACTGCCGCGATGTCGGCCGCGTGCAACGCCGCGATCACGGCGGGCATGGACGTCACCACCACGCAGGGCACCGAGCATTTCAGTTTGCAGGAGACCGACCAGATCAACTTGACGGCGGCAGTGACGGCCGTCCAGCAGGGCGCGGCGGGCTATCCCTACCACGCGGACGGCGAGCTGTGCCGGATGTTCACCGCGGCGGAAATCGGCGCGGTGGGTCAGGCGAGCATCGCGCATAAGCTATACCACACGACTTACTGCAACCACCTGTTTGCGTGGATCCGGCGCGCGTCTGCGGCCGAGCTGTCCGGGATCACCTACGGCGCAGAGCTGCCGGAAGATCTCGCGGCGAGCATGCATGCGCTGCTGACGCAGGCAGGGAGCACGACCGGGGAGGCGGAGACATGAAAAAGCTGCTGCAACATATCCCGATCGCCGTGATCGGCGGGCTTACGTACATGGGCATTGAGATCCTCTGGCGCGGGCATACCCACTGGACGATGGGTGTGCTGGGCGGGCTGTGCTTCGTGCTGATCGGCCTGCTGGACGAGTGGCAGGATCACCCTCCGATGCTGCTGCAGATGGTGCAGGGCGCGGCGATCGTGACCGCGCTCGAGCTGCTCGTCGGGCT
>ERZ1090861.881-NODE-881-length-16806-cov-6.547848_pt1 | contig 16806 bp, 15 predicted proteins | sample MGYA00478482_ERZ1090861 | MGnify/ENA primary metagenome ERZ1090861 (study PRJEB33644, sample SAMEA5815744) | chicken gut metagenome | biome: Chicken; feature: Gastrointestinal Tract; material: Caecum | place: Ireland | collected 2019-01-01 | study: A study of the... | reverse complement strand
CGACGTAGCGGTGGCTTTCGGGGTCTGACCCCGATAGGCTCCCGCCGCGTTTATCCCCATATGTTTCTTATCGCATAAATATGTGAAACTTTTATCACAGACATTGCGAAACGGAAAAATATGATATATAATAATTAAAGGAAGAAATTCTAATTCGATAAGGAGGCATAAACAATGACTTGGTTTAACAGACAAAGCCGTCTCGTTCAGCTCATACTGCTGCTGATCCCGGTCGTCAACTGGGTCGTCGAGATCATCGTCAGGTGGTCCACCTTTTTCAAAAAAGGCGGCGCGGTCAGATTGGTCATCAGTTTGGTCGTAACTTTCCTGGGCGTGTTCGTCGGCTGGATCGACTGCATCTGGGTCCTGCTGTTCAAAAAACTGTTCTTGCAGTAACTTGCGGAATCGCGAAACGCCCCCTGCAACGGGGGCGTTTTCGTTTCGGTTTTGTATTTTTTCGTTCTGCGTCTGTAATTTTTATTCTGCGCACGCTTTTCATGTTCAAACGAAGCGAAACCGAAAACATATACGATATTTTTACGGTATCGCCGCGCGGGATCGGCGGCCGCCGTATTGACAAATCGCCGCAGGCAGGCTATACTTTTTTCGGCGGGGATCGCTTTTTTACGCAAACGCCAACAATAACGGGATCCGAGGTGTTATAGATGTACGGAGGTGCGGACAAAGGCAAATTGGAACGCAAGATCGCGGCGCTCGCAAACGGCGACCCGCGGGCGTTCGATTACGTCTACGAAAGCACGAACCGCCCCGTCTACTTCGCGATCCTCTATATCGTCGGGAATAAACACGACGCCGAGGATATCCTGCAGGAAACGTACGTGCGCGCTTTAAGATCGCTCGGCGGATATACTGCCGGCACCAATTTCACGGGCTGGCTGATAAGCATCGGCAAAAACCTTGCGCTCAACCATCTGAGGCGCGCAAAACGCGAAGTGGCGACCGACTTTTCGGAGCAGGCGTGGAAATACGGAGCGGAGGAAAAGGATATCCCGTTCGTCTTCGACCTGGCGGCGAAAGTGCTGTCCGAAGAAGAATACCGAATAGTGATGATGTGTCAGATAGCCGGCTATAAGCGGCGCGAAGTCGCAGCGATGCTGGACATGCCGATAGGCACCGTAACATGGAAAAACAACGAAGCGCTGAAAAAACTGCGCAAGGCTTTGGAAACGGAGGGCGGCGTATGAAAGACGTGAAGAAACTGCTTAAAGAACAATCCGACAATATCCTTCCCGACGAGAACGTAAAGGAAAGGATACGCCTCGAACTGGGCTTTGCTCCGCAGACCGAACGCGAAGCCGCTTACGCTCACGGCGGCACCGTTTCTTCCCGCGGAACGAAAAGCAAACTCGCGATCGTCGCCGCAGCGCTCGTGATAGCGATCACGCTCTGCATAGTCCTGCCGCTTACGCTCGGAGGCGGCGGAGGCGGCGGAGGCGGCGGTCCGGTCATTCCCGATTTTTCTTCAGTAGGAGATTTTTACGCATACGGAGCCGCCGCGGCAGGCGCAATGCTGTCGACGTACGGCGGGACCTCGTCCGCTCTCGCGCTCGCGCCGTCTGCGTACGAGCGTGCCGAGATAGAGGCCTTGACCAACGAATATATGCCCCTTGTGGAGAGTATCCTCGCAGGTAACGGTATCACGCACTCCGACGCGGAAGTGCCCGAGGAATATTCCGAGTACGATCTTGCGATGACCGTATCCTGCCCCGATATCGCGGGCGGCACGATGGTCTATACGTTGTACTACTCGTTCGATCTTGCGACGGAAGAGACCGACGGCGACGAGACCGAACGCTCGTACGATATAACCGGAGTGCTCGTCACAGGCAACGGCGAGTTCTCCGTGCGCGGGGGCAGCAGCTCCGAACAGGAGTCGGACGGCAACGAGAGCGAAAACGAAAACGAAATGTGGTTCGAAGCATACGTCGGAGCCGATTCCTATATCCGCGTGGAACAGGAATCCGAAACCGAGACGGAGGAAAACGAAACGGAGATCGAACGCACTCACCGTCTGTTCGTATTCGAAAACGGAAGACTTGTCGAGTCCACTACCGTAGATTACGAAAAAGAGGACGACGGGGAAGAACTCGGATTGGAGATAGAGAGGGACGGCAGACGCGATTCTCTCAAATTTATTCCGCACATAATAAACGGCGACACCGTTCTGTACGTCGAAGCCGATATAGACGGCGACGACTGCGAATTCCTCGTATACAAGGAAAACGGAGTTTACAGATACGAGTTCGACGCCGACTTCGACGAGTTCGACTGACTCGTTGCCGTATATATCGCCCGATTTCCCCGCTCCGATCGGAGCGGGACTTTTTTACCTTGCGCCCGCAAAGCCGCCGGGGACTTTCCGTCGGCGCTTTTCCGCTTGAACGAGGCGCGGTACCGCTTCCCTTCCGCCGATGCGCCGTCATTCGAAAAAAAATTTTTCGTTTTTCCAACAATCCGTCTTTCAGCCGTGTTGTATAAGTACAAAACCCGATCAAAGGAGGAAACCGACATGAAAAAGATCTTTACGATCCTTGTACTGACAGCGGCTCTCGCGTTGAGCGTTGCCGGCCTTGCCGGCTGTGACTTCGACGGCGTTCGCAACGTCGCCGATCCGGGCGAACTGCAAAGCGACGAACAGATATTCGGCTTCAGCGCCGCGTCCGCCGCCACCGTTATCTCCGCCATGAACGGCGGAGCCGCCGCCGAGACCGCCGCGGCGAAAAAACTTGCGCTCGCAAACGGCGAAGTGACCGATGAAGCTCTTATAGGAGAGCTGAACGGCTATATGATGCTCGTGGAAAGTCTGCTCTCCGAAGGCGGCTTCGGCTTTAAGACGTCCGTATCGGATACCGAAGGCTATGACCGCATGATGAGCGTGACTTATCGCGATATGACGGGAAACACGATCGAGTACGTGATGTATTACAACGAAACCGTCATATCCGAACGCACCGAGCGCGACGACGATATTTTCGAAGACGAAGAGACCGAGACCGTGAGCAGAATAGACGGGATCATACGCATAGACGGAGCCGACTATCCGATGGAGGGCGTATCCGAAGCCTCGACCGAGGGCGACGAAACCGAAACGGAACACCGCCTGACGGTCACGATAAGCGTATCCTCTTATCTCCGCGTCGAACAGTCCGCGGAAAGCGAACGCGGCGAAGACGAACAGGAGTATGCCTATTCGCTGTACGAGAACGGCGCTCTGACCGAACGCTCCGCCTTCGAATACGAAAGAGAGAACGACGAAACAGAGATACGGCTCGAACAGCGCGTACGCGGCGAGGACGGCAGATATACCTCCAACGTATTCTACTTCGACAAAGAGACCGTACGCGGCGAAGAAGTCATACTGATACGCGTCGGCGACAGAAACGCTACCGCCGCTTATACGGTAAGCATACGCGACAACGGCGACGGCACTTCCGACTACGTCTACACCTACGCGGAAGGCTCGCTCGAATACGACCGCGACTGACACGACAACTCTATGACGGACGGACGGCTGCTCCCCCGAAGGGAACGTCCGCACGGCCCCTTTTGCGAAACCGGATCCGAAAAATCGGATCCGATTTCACATACGGGAAGCGAAAAAAACGGCGCTTCCGCGGTACGATCGGAAAATTTTATCTTCCGTTAATGCAAAAGTGACCGCTCATCGTTTATAATTTGATCGTAAGACAAAACCCATGACCATAAAAAAAGACTTGCCGTATCCAATATCCTCATGCTTCTGATACCCGTCGCTGTCACTCTGCTGACGGGGGTGGTATTTCTCGCCGTCGTGGCTTCCATGATGAGCGGCGAGGCATATCTCGTAAGAACGGGGCTTTGGCGCGCCATAAGGAGGCTTGCCCTTAGGGCAAAGTTCTTCGCTTCGCTTGAACACGAATCCCCGCGCATTCTTATGCGCAAGCGCTTCTCTTTCTATTATGGCGTGCAAAAACCCCGCGTCTTTCGACACGGGGCTTTGGCGCGCCATAAGGAACTCGAATCCCTAACCTTTGGTTCCGTAGACCAACGCTCTATCCAATTGAGCTAATGGCGCATTTACAGTCGGGATCGCGTGATCTCTCCCGATTTGCCTATTTATTATAGTTTGATTGCGGCGCAAAGTCAAACGTTTTGCGGACATTATTGCCAAAATCTCGTCCTTGGCTACCTTTGAGCGGAGGTTTATTTGCCGCGGCCGTCTTTCCCGTATCCGTGCTTTGCCTTCCACTCCCTTATCTCTTCCAGGCGCGACCTGAATCTCCCCTCCACGCCTTCGTCCGTCGGGCGATAATATGTCTTTCCGAGAAGCGAATCCGGCAGACACTGCATATCTGTAAGTTTGTCGTCGGTATCGTGCGCGTACTGATAACCTTTTCCGTAACCCAATTCCTTCATCAGCTTGGTAGGGGCATTGCGGATCACAAGCGGTACGGGCTCGGCAAGCATGGTCAAAGCGTCCTTTTTCGCGCTCTCGTACGCCATGTACAGCGCGTTGGACTTGGGCGCAAGCGACATATAGACGACCGCTTCGGTCAGATGTACGCTGCACTCGGGCATACCTATCAGGTGACACGCCTGATATGCCGCGACAGCTATCTCCAACGCGCGCGGGTCGGCAAGACCTATATCCTCGCTCGCGAATCTCGTTACGCGGCGCGCTATGTAGATCGGGTCTTCGCCCGCTTCGAGCATACGCGCCAGCCAATAGACCGCCGCGTCGGGATCCGAGTTGCGCATGGATTTGTGCAACGCCGAGATCAGATTATAGTGTTCTTCGCCGTTCTTGTCGTAAAGCAACGACTTTTTGGACGTACACTGCTCCACCGTTTCGCGCGTGACGGTCGTGGTCTCGCCGTCAACGTCGCCGTTCAGCACCGCCATCTCCAACGTAGACAGCGCGCTGCGCGCGTCGCCGTTAGCGAAGTTCGCTATCATCGCTATACATTCGTCCGATATGCGCACGTCCTGATCGCCGAAGCCTCGCTCGTCCTTTAACGCGTGTCTCAGCAATTCTTCCAGTTCGTCCGAGGTCAACGCCTGCAAAACAAACACCTTGCAACGCGACAACAGCGCGCCGTTTACTTCAAAGGACGGATTTTCGGTCGTTGCGCCTATAAGTATGATACTGCCCTTTTCCACATACGGCAGAAAGGCGTCCTGCTGCGCCTTGTTGAAACGATGTATCTCGTCTACGAACAATATGGTCTTATCCCCGAAACGGCGGTTGCGCTCCGCCTGTTCCATGACCTGTTTTATCTCTTTGATACCGCTGGTGACCGCGGAAAAATCTATAAATTCGGACTTCGTCATTCGGGCTATGATGCGCGCAAGAGTAGTCTTGCCCACTCCCGGAGGCCCCCAAAAGATCATCGATCCTATCTTATCATTCTCTATAAGACGGCGCAAGACCTTGCCCTCCCCGAGCAAATGCTTCTGCCCGACGAATTCATTTAGGTCGCGCGGTCTAACCCTCGCCGCAAGCGGCTGGTCCGTTTCCTTTTCAAACATTGTGATCTGTTCCGACATAACCGCCTCCGGAATACAGTACGATTACATTGAAATTATAACAAAGCGCAGACCCGGTGTCAATCCGAAAGTCCCGTGACGTCCGCCGTAAACGTGTAACTTATCTCTCCGTTCGAAACGATCAACGTCCCCTCGTGCATATCCCAATGCTTCGTCACGGAAACGACCGCGGTCCATTCGGCGCCGTCGCTTTCGAACAGGTAAACGGCGCGTATGTCGTTCTTGTCCGCAAGGCGGTACTCACCTTCCGTAAGAGTTCCCTTGTCTGCATCCGAAACGGATATCACTCCGTCGCTTATTCCGATCGAAACTTCTCCTTCCGGCGCGTCGGGATAATAGACCTTCATATCGGGAGATACGAGCTCCGCCGTTCCGTCCGCAGACTGCCTTATCGCAAATTTCCAATCAACGCCCTCTATATGCGGAACCCCGCTTGAGCACGCCGTGAGGCATACGAACAACATTATGACCGCTGCCGCGACAGACAGCGCCGCCGCTGTTTTCTTTGCGTAATAAGTTTTATCCACGGCATCCCTCCTTATCTCCGTCACGTATGACAAAACTTCATTTTACCTACACGGACGCGAAAATTATGTTACAGCTGCAAGAATATACCGCTGAACAGTATCGCCGCCATACATACCGGAGCGACAAATCTTATCATGATGCGGAAGTACAGCCTCGTACCCTTTTTCCGCATCCCTATCTCGTCGCTTATGATGTTGAGATCGTAGAAATATCCCGCTATGATGCAGGTGCCGATCGCGACTATAGGCATCAGAATGCTGTTGGACAAGTAGTCGAAAATGTCAAGCAAATTCTTGCCCGCGATATTGATCATGGAAAGAGGACCGAACCCAAGCGAAGACAGCGTTCCCAGTACGAGCATTATACCGAACACGATCGCGCACGCAGGGAGTCTTTTCAGTTTACAGTTCTCGCGCAGCACCGACACGATCGCCTCGGCAAGCGATATCGACGACGTCAGCGCCGCGAAAAAGACCAGTACGAAGAACACCGCGCCTATCCACCGTCCTCCGGGTATGTTGTTGAACACCGCAGGGAGCTGCACGAACATCAGCGACGGTCCCGACTGCGAAGCTACGGATTCGGGATCGGACGAAAACGCGTAAATCGACGGAATGATGATGAGCGCGGCGACTATGGCAAAAAGCGTATCGCAAATCGATATCTGCCGCGCGGAGCCGGAAATGCTCGCGTCCTTTTTCATATACGAGCCGTACGTGATCATGATACACATCGCCAGCGACATCGAATAGAACAACTGCCCGAGTGCAGCCAAAAGGGTTTCGTACGTAAAATCACCGAAATCGGGGACAAAGAGTTTTTTCACGCCTTCCCATGCTCTGGGCTGACACAGCACATAGATCATCAGGAATACCGCGAGTATCGCAAGCGCGGGCATCAGTATCTTGCTCATTCTCTCGATGCCCTTCTGAACGCCGAACACTACGACCAATATCGTAGCCGCTCCGAATATCAGAAAATATATCAGCGGCTGCCACGGGTCGGCCGTGAACGCCGCGAAAAACTGCGCTGACGTGTCCGCGTTAGCCGCCTCGCCGATCAACTGACCGTTGCCTTCGAGGAATGCGACGATATACCGAACGACCCAACCTCCGATAACGCTGTAATACGGAATTATTATTATCGGGACGATAAGACAGACAAAACCGAACCATTTGAATTTTTTATTGAGCGCCGCAAACGCGCCGATGACGCCCTTGCCCGTTTTTCTGCCGATCGCGATCTCCAGTACCAAAAGACAAAATCCGAACGTGACCGCAAGCAGTACGTAACACAGCAAAAACATTCCCCCGCCGTACTTTGCGGCAAGATACGGAAAACGCCATAGATTGCCCAATCCGACCGCCGATCCCGCCGCGGCAAGAACGAAACCGATCTTGGAAGAAAAACCTCCGCGCTTATGCGAAACCGCCTTTTCCGATATTCCCTGTTCCGCTCCCGAAGCGTCGGTAAACTGCGCCGCTCCGTCTGCTTGTCCCGTTGTCGTATCCCGTACGCTTTGATTGTCTTCCGTCATCACACTCTCTCCTGTGTCCGGCGCGGCTCTCGGCAGCGCGAGGTAAATCAATTGTAATATAATACGGGCTCTCTGTCAACCTTTCCCGCCCTTTTCCCCGATCCGCCGCCTTCTCCTGAATTTGATACGCAAAAGTCGTTGCTTTTTCTCTCCCGCCGTGCTATAATACACCTTGCCCGTGGGGGTATAGCTCAGTTGGTAGAGCGCTTGAATGGCATTCAAGAGGTCAGGGGTTCGACTCCCCTTATCTCCACCAACGCTTTGAGCTCAGGCTTGAAGCGATCCAAAAAAGGGAGTTCGGCACTCACGCCGCTCCCTTTTTCTTGTCCCGCACCTTGCCCCACTCTCCGCTCCGTTACTATAACGGATATCGATCGCGTGACGCGCTTACTGTTAACCACCCGCTCCTTAGACCTTTTACCCTTTGTCCGCGCTATTTCGTCCTCGCTTTGCTCGTCCTCACGACTCCCCTTTCTCCGCTGAAACGACCTCGCTCGTTTTGACGAGCGCATTTCTTCTCAAAGCCTGATTGCGAGTTAAGCGTTTTATAAATTCTCCATATTGCAAAAAGTGTATACTAATACGCATACGACGATCCTTGCCGGCAATAGCCGCACGGCAACGACCCCTTATCCAAGCAATATCATGACCTTTGCATGATGGCAGAGTTTTTTTTGTTTTTGAACTCATTTGCTTTTGGATATTGCGGATAAAAGATCTTCTGATAAGCGCAGATATAGTAAAGGGCTCCCGAAGCTGTTTTTCGGCTCACGGTCGTTATTTCCTGAAAGCTATTGTAAATAGAGCAATCTTGATTTTAACGCGATCATATGATATACTTTTTACGGAGGCGTCAATGAACGATACCGCTAAAAAAGTCATAGCCGCATTATCTGTCGCTGTAATCGTATTGACCATATTACTGGGAGGTGCCATAGCGGTTTCCGTAATTGTTGTTTCGCCCGGGCGCAGCGACGGTACTGCGTGGTTTTACGTAGACGGCACGCTTTATCGTGCCGTTAAAGTCGAAAACGGCACCGTGAGCTGTCCCGATGTACCTACGGTCACGGGCACGGTATTTGACGGTTGGTACTCCGACGCTGACTACACCGGACAAAAAACGACCTTCCCCGCACTTATCGACGGCGACACGGCATTCTATGCGCGACGCATACCTTTCTCCGAAGCCGACAACGGTTATATGTCCGCATCGATCGCGATCGACGGATCCGTTGTCGTTGCCGATAGAATTAAGCCTGTTCACGGTATCAATAACGGGCCTGTAAACGGTATCGGAATATTCGATGAGCCGTATATCGACGCTTCGGAATATTTTGCGAATATGGGAACTCCTTTCGTACGTTTGCATGACACGGAATATCCGTTCGGAAGAGACTGCTATGTCGACATACACTGCGTCTTCCCCGACTTTTCAGCCGATGAAAAGGACATAACCAACTACGACTTCGATAAGACGGACGAATATGTGCGATCGATACTTACCGCTGCACCGGATGCCGAGATCATTTACCGTTTGGGAGAAAGCATAGACCATACGGGCTCAGGCGGTTACACCGTAGTCCCGGAAGACATTGCCAAGTGGGCAAATATCTGCACGGAAGTCGTACGTCACTATTTTTACGAGTATGGCATTCGCTTTTACGAGATCTGGAACGAACCCGATCAATCGGCAATGTGGAACGGCACTCTCGAACAGTATTACGAATTATATCGCGTAACTGCGCAGGCTATCCGGGAAGAATTCGGGGAGCAAGTCAAAATCGGAGGACCGGCGCTTGCGACAAGTACTACCGAAACCATCGGGGCTTTTCTTAACGCCGTCGATGGCTATCCTCTGGATTTTCTGTCCGTTCATGCCTATCGTAACGATCCTGAACAATACAACTCCGATCAGTATTCCGTTTTTAAGGATATGCTCGCGGAACACGGCTATTCAAATGCGTTGCTCATACTTGACGAATGGAATTTCGTATCGGGATGGGACGAAGGCTCTCTCGCTGACAGCTACCGCCTTATTTCTTCGAACAAATCGGGGGCGTATATTGCCGCCTCGCTGATCGCTCTCCAAAATTCGGCTGTCGACGCCGCTTTGTACTACGATTCGCAGATGACCGGTATGTGGTGCGGTCTTTACTACAAACCGTACTTCGATATCGGCAACGAAAGTCTTTCCGAATTGATCGAAGCGTATATGGCAGGCGGCGCGGAGGCATTGAATTCTTTTATGCGCGAGCTGCTCGAAGAATACAAAGACGAACAATTACAACCGCTGTCAGGTACGTATGCGATGAGCGCATATGATCGACTCTATTCGATGACTTCCCCGATGCAACTCAGCGTCACTACGTCCGAGCATGGATTGTGGGCGATCGCGGTCACCGATATATCAGACGGAACAACCGGGATGCTTGTTTCCAACTGCGCCGACACGGGTAAAAATATCGTGACAAACATCAGCGGCGCGGATATTCCGAACGGAACTGTCGTATCGGGTACTGTTTGGGAATGCTCTGCCGACGGAAAGCCGCTCAATGCAACCATTACGGATGGCACGGCGGTATTTGCCTTGGGACCGTATTCATTCGCCTATTTCGAAGTACAGGCGGAGCGCTGATTCATCCTTTTGCGATCATTTAAATGCCGACGTCCTTTTTCTCTTTGCATGGGGGATCGATGCTCCTGAATACACGAAAAACATAGCGTTAATTATCGAAGACAAATTTCGATCCGCTATTATCGCCTATGCCGTTGCACCGGACCGCATATTGCCACGGCGTCATCCGCTATAGCCGACCTACAGATCGTCATATGCGATCGCTCTTCTTTCCGTATTCGGCGTCAAAGCCGTCCAGTCTGTCCCGCAGCATCTTCGCAAGTCTGCCGATATGAAGTCCGTCTACAAACGAATGATGCGCCTGTACCGAAAACGGAAGCAGCCATCTTCCGTCACGTTCGTAATATTTACCCCAATCGAAAAGAGGCGTAGCGTTGTCTTTTTTACCCGAATTCGTATGCGATATATGTCTGTATGTGATCCACGGCATCGGAGAAAACTGGAAGATATCATTGCCGAGGGGGCCCGTAAAATAAACCCGCTGTTCTTCCGCCGTTTGTTTTGCCTCGGCGCAGTAATGCTCTATATTATCGGAAAAAGGCACATTGACTACTTTGAACAGTTCCGTTTTTTCGTCCAACCAAGTGAAAGCCGTATCTATTTTGTCGAACAGCACGACTTTGCCGTCCAGAAAACGGTATCTGAAATTTTCGATCTTATTGGCGCAATACGAAACAGTCCATATCAGCGCATAGGTAAACGGCAACCCCGAGCGCTTGACATAAGCGCGGAAATTCGTTATATCCAGGTCGAATGTAACGCAAAAAGCCGGCTCAACGCAATTACGGAAGACGGCGCAATGCGTCGCGCGTTCCCACTTCTTTTCGTCAATGATACTACGCGTTCATACTTCTCCCTATTTTACTTTAAGCGCGCCGCAAAGGAGCTGACTTGTCCTCCCCGAGCGCTTCGCTCAACGCGAGTTCCACTTCCGCGCCCCACTTTTCGGGTTCTTCGAATATGGGGGAGTGAGCGGACCGCTCGAACCATATCCATTTTTTGAACGGAGCGTGCAGACGATCGAACCACGCCTCGGCGATCTCGGACGGCGTGTTGTAGTCGTGTCTGCCCTGGGTGACGATAACGGGGACGGACAGCTCGCATACGTCCTTGTAACTGACCGCGACGACGTCGTTCCAGAGCGCCTTGGAAAGATACAGTCCGCCCTGCGCGTATTTGGGGATATCGGACAGCTTGTATTCGGGCGTTTTGAGCAGCGGCAGCAAAAGGGACTTTATCATCCCTTCGCGCTTTTCGTAAGTGCCGCCGCCGAATTTGGAAAGATAATCGCGTTGGATCATCATGGCTTTGTCGGAAGGATATCTGCCGTTTTCGGGGCGGATGCCGGCAAGCCGCGCGACCGCTTTTTTATCACCGATACGCTCCGCTTCGCGAAGACAGAATTCGTAAGACAGAAGTTCGTTTTCGCTTCCGTCTATGAACATTCCCTGCGCGATATAAGCGGATATCTTTTCGGGACAGCGCGCCGCGAGCGCGGTGCCTATGACAGTGCCCCAGCTATGCCCCGCGATCACCGCTTTCTCGGTTCCGAACCGAACGCGAAGCAGATCGATCAGCGCCTCGGCGTCGTCGACGTAAGTCGCGACGGAAAGACTCTGTCTTTTTATATCGGGAGTATAACTCTTGCCCGAGCCGCGCTGATCCCAACAGACCATCGTATATTTGTCGGCAAGTCCCGACTGGTTGGCGAGAACGAGATGTCGGTCGCACACTCCCGGTCCTCCGTGAATAAACAGTATGACGGGCGATCCCTCTCTGCGCGCCCTGATACGTATGTTTTGACGATCGCCGTTCACAACGACGGTCTCGCATCTGTCTATCGCGTAATCTTCCATATTTACTCCCCGACCGACGACATGAGCGTATCGAGCACGGCGTCGATCTTTTTCATCTTTTTGGGCTTGGGCGCGTCTATAAATCTTCCCTGCGCAAACATGAACGCTATCTCGGACAACGCCGACAGATCCGCTATCGGATCGCGTTTCAGCACCAGGATATCCGCGCTTTTGCCCTCTGCGACGGAGCCCGTTATGCCTTCGATACCGAGTATCCGAGCGTTTCCGAGCGTTGCGACGCGCAGCGCCTGAGCGAACGATACGCCCACGAAGCGCGAAAAATATACGACCTCCCGCCACATATCGTACTGCGTGCAGTAAGGACACGAAGAATCCGTGCCCATGCCCACGTCTATGCCCGCCGCAATGGCCTGTTTCGCACCGACGGTCATGCCGTCCATGACCGCTTCGGAATTGATCTTGCACAGTTCGCCCATTCTGGTCATCTCGGGCGGAAGCTTGGCAAAAGGCAGCGCGGGCGAATACGTGACGACAACGGCTCCGCCTCTGTCGCGCAGAGCGCCGAGACTGTTTTCGCCGAGCCTTGCGCCGTGTTCGATCGAATCCACACCGCAAAGCGCGGCTATCTCCGCGCCTCTCTCGCTCTGGACGTGCGCCGCCACCTTTTTCCCCGATCCGTGCGCTCTGTCGCAGACAGCCCTGACCTGCTCCTCGGTCATCTTGACCTCGCCGGGCTCGCCGCGCTTTTTGGCGTCCATCACGCCGCCTGTGACGCATATCTTGATGAAGTCGGCTCCCGCCGCGACCTGTTCGTCGACAAGCCTTTCCAAATCCTCCGTCGTCTGCGCCGTATTGGCGAACGTACCCGCTCCGTGACCTCCCGGCGCGGTTATCGCCATGCCGGAAACGAACATCCTCAGCCCCGCCGCGGCGCCCTTGCCTGCGTCCGTCCTGCGCTTCAACTCTATATCCGATCCGCAGAAATCGCCGACCGCGCGCAGCGTAGTCACTCCTGAATAAAGTTGGTTCTTCGCGGCGGACGACACAAGCGCGCCCAAAATCTTTTTTCCGAGCCCTGTGTGGATAAAACGTATCAAACGCTGTTGCGACTTTCCCGCGCCCAGCACTTTGCTGGGCATGCCCGTACCGAACAGATGGACGTGAAGATCGATAAGCCCGGGGACCGCATAACAGCCTGTCGCGTCGATCCTGCGAGCCCCTTCGAATATTTCTTTGCCGTGTTCGGATATCTTTGCGATGACGCTGCCGTCGACGAGGATATCCCTGTGCGGCAGTATCCTGCCGTCGTTTTCCACGTCTACGACGTTGCAATCGGAAATTACGTACTTCATATCTTCGCCTCTTTTTCTTACATTATAGCAAACCGCGGCGAGGTATTCAACAGCAACGGCAAAATATGCGGACGTTTTGCATAAATATTCTTCGCGGTCGTGAACGGGACGACGACGCCCGCGAAAAGCCGCCGGACGAACAAACCGCAAAGCCGTACCGCAAGGCGTATCGGATAACCGATATTATGCGACGGCGGACGGGATGATCCCCGTCCGCCGAAAAGTTTCTTCTGCCCTTCTTCCGACTTTATCTGCCAAGGCGCGGTTTATCCGATATCTCCACGTACGGAGCCGCCGCCTTTTCCAATTCGAGAACGACTATCTCGTTTTCGTCTTTGAGCAGACTGCCCGGGAGATAAAGCGCCTTTTGCGGACCTATGTTCCAGTATCTGCCCAGATTGAAGCCGTTGACCCACACGACGCCTTTCGTAAAGCCGTCCATATGCACGAAGCATTCGCCTTTGTCCGCCTTGAACCTGCCGCGGAAGAAAAGCGGATATTTATCGCCGCCGCCGTACTTCACGCCCGATATATCGTCGAGCGGCAGCGTGGTGACTCTGAATCCGGTGAGATTCTGGTTTATGAGCCTCATGCCGGATATGCCCTTGCGGTCTTTGAGATGCGCGCCGTAATTCACGTGACCCATCGCCTCCACAAGCAGAGAGAAATTCTTCTTGCCTTCGAACGGCGGTATTATCGCGGCGGGCTTGCCGTACAATCTCGCGACCATATCCTTTTTGCGGTAATCGAATATCTTATGCAGCTGTCCGTCAAGGAACAGATATCCCCTGTCGCGCAGATCGTCTATGGTCATGAACGAACGCTCGTACACGCCTTCGACGTCGACAGAATACAGGATCAATCCCGAATTCTGTCCGTAATACTCCATAGGCTCCGGCAGAGGGCTTTCGTGTACGGTACCGAGCACGTCGAGGTTGTCCCAAAGGCTCGCCTTATCGGTAAGCGATACCTTTCCCGCCGAAACGAGTTTCGGGCGCGGCGGCAGAGGCGGCGCGGTCTCCCCCTTTGCGGCAAACAGCATATCGCGAACGGCGTGATAGTTGGGCGTATAATCGCCCCACTCGGTAAGAAGCGCGCCGTAGTCGTAACTCGTGACCGTCGGCTGATAATTCATGCCGTAATTCGCGCCCGCGGTAAAGCCGAAATTGGTCCCTCCGTGGAACATATATATGTTGAAATTTACGTCGTTGTCGAGCATCGTCTTGATCTCTTTGACGAACTTCCTGTTCTGCTTATGATGTACGCTGCCCCAATGATCGAACCATCCGCACCAGAATTCCATGCACATTTTCGGAGCTTTTTCTCCGAACCTGTCGAGAGAAGCGAACGCGTGCGCCGCGCCCGAACCGAAATTCAGAGTCTTGTAGACGCCCGGCAGAGTTCCGCCCGAGAGCATCCATCCGGTCGGTCCGTCGGACGTAAATCTCAGCACGTCTACCCCGCACTCGTCCAGAATATCTCCTATGGCGCGCAGATAGTTTTTGTCGTTGGAATAACTGCCGTACTCGTTCTCGATCTGCACGGCGACGATGTTGCCGCCTTCTCGGCTCGCCAGGCGGCCGCCCAATCTCGAAAAAAGCTCTTTGAAATAATCGCGTACGTGTCCCAGATAAACGGGATCGTTGCAGCGTATACGCACCGTTCCGTCTTTGAACAGCCATGCCGGCAGTCCGCCGAGATCCCATTCCGCACAGATATACGGTCCCGGGCGCAGTATCACGTCCAGTCCGAGCTGCGCGGCGGTATCGACGAAGCGTTCGATGTCGAGCATCCCCGAAAAATCGAACTCTCCCTTGCGAGGTTCGTGCAGATTCCAGCACGTATATGTCTCCACCGTATTGAACCCTGCGGCTTTGAGCATTTCGAGCCTGTCGCGCCAGTATTCGGGCAAAGTGCGGAAGTAGTGTATCGCACCCGACCATATCTTGTGTTCTTTCCCGTCCCTGAAAAATTTTCCGTCCTTGATGGTAAGCATTGTCATCTCCTCGCGGTAGTTTATTACCTGATTTATCTTAACATTTTCCTCGGCAATCGTCAACGGTAATCGCATTTTTGTCCGTTTGCGCGCAACGAGGCATAAGAAACGCCGTTTTGCACATACCGACAGTATCATGCGGGCGCGGCGGCGAGCCGCCCCCGTATTTCCGAGGTGAACAGTATGAAAAAAAAGTTCAAACGATCCGTTGTCCTCGCCGTCGCGGCGGCGTTGATCTGTATGACGGCGATCCTCGCCTGTTCCTGTTCCGATACGTCGGAAGAAGGACGCGGCGATCCGCAAAAACGACGCGATATCCCGACGCGTACCGCTCCGTCGGACAGCGCGGATATCCCGCTCGGCGAAGTCGCCGTTACGGGCACGGCTTCCGTAACTCTCCCCGCCGACGGATTCACGCTTTATTTCACCGTCGAAAGCGAGGCTTCAACTTCCGACGAGGCGGTGACAGCCAATGATAACAAGTATGCGGCGATCTCCGAGACATTGGGAATGCACGGCGCGCTCTATACGACGGGAAGCAGCGTGTATCGCACCGGAAACGGCTATACCGCGGCAAGATATCTTACCTTCGAATGTTCCGATCCCGATTACGCCGCTCAGGCAGTCGAAGACGTTTCCTCCGCGGGAGCGACTTACGTCGGAGGCGTGAATTATACTCTTTCGGGATCGTCGTCGGACTACGGCGCTCTAACCGCGGCGTTGGAGATCGCAAAGGACAAAGCCGCCGTACTGGGCGCGGATCCCGAACCTCTGAGGATAGAAGAGCTGTCCTCTTATCCGATGTCCGCCCCGTCCGGAAACGTGACCTATACGGTGACGGTAAGAGCTATATTCGCAGCGACCGTCGCCCGATCATGACCTTTTACGACGGGAAGACGCATTCAAAAACGCGCGCTTACGGATAAAAGCGAATAGTGAATTGTCAAGTTAAGTGCAACACTTTTGCAATTCTTGTTCAAACAAGTCTGCCGGTGTTTTGTAGTTTAGCACTTTCTTTGGTCTGTTATTTATTTTCGCTACGTTTTGCGCAAGCGTCTTTGCGCTCACTCTTGCGAGATTTCTGCCCTTAGGGTAGAATTCTCGCAAGAGTCCGTTCAGGTTTTCGTTCGTCCCCTTTTGCCATGCGCAGTACGGATCCGCAAAATATACGTTCGTTTTCAGTTCGTCCTCTATCTCCTGCCATTTCGCAAACTCCGAGCCGTTGTCCGCAGTTATCGTTTTTACCGCTCCCTCAGGGTATCCTTGCAATGCCTTTATCGTCGCGTTTTTCACTACTTGCGCCGTTCTGTTCTCTACCTTGATTGCTATGTAGTATCTCGTTTTGCGTTCTGCCAATGTTACAAAACAAGCTTTTGATTTCCCCAGCCCGGATA
>ERZ1090861.880-NODE-880-length-16813-cov-5.970044_pt1 | contig 16813 bp, 13 predicted proteins | sample MGYA00478482_ERZ1090861 | MGnify/ENA primary metagenome ERZ1090861 (study PRJEB33644, sample SAMEA5815744) | chicken gut metagenome | biome: Chicken; feature: Gastrointestinal Tract; material: Caecum | place: Ireland | collected 2019-01-01 | study: A study of the... | reverse complement strand
GGCAGGTGATGGCCATCCGCCGGATTTCGGAGGGGGCAGGGTTGGGATCACTGGACGCGGAACTCAGGGCGACCGCCGAAGCGAGGCTGGAAAATCCCGCGCTTTCTTTGCAGGAGCTGGCGGACCGGCTGGGGATCGGCAAGAGTTGTCTGAGCCACCGTCTCCGGCGGCTGGAAGCGCTGGCGGAAGCGGGCGGGAAGAAGGACTGAACCTGCCGCGGAGAGAGGAAAAAACAGAGAGACAGGGATACGGAGAGACGAAGAGGCGGAGAAGGCCGGAGACCGGAGTGACGGAGAGCCGGAAAAACCGGAGAGAACCGGTAAAAGGGCGCGGCATGGGAGCGGCCGGCGCCGGACGCGAGAAAAACGGAAAGGTGATTTATGACGGATTTTGTACATTTGCACGTTCATACGGAATACAGTCTGCTGGACGGGGCGGCGAAGGTGGACGACCTCATCGAGCACATGGTGAAAAACGGGATCGACTGCTGTGCGGTCACCGATCACGGGAATATGTACGCCTCTTTGTACTTTGCGGAGGAGTGCGTCAAAAAAGGGCTGAAATACATCATCGGCTGCGAGCTGTATGCGACGGACGACTATCTGGACAAGCGCCCGGGCACCAAGACGGAGCACATCATCGTGCTGGCAAAGAACAAGACGGGCTATAAAAATATCGTCAAGCTGGATTCCCTTTCCTATATCGACGGATTCTACGGCAAGCCGCGCATCGATTACAAACTGCTCAAAGAGCACCACGAAGGGGTGATCTGCCTGTCCGCATGCCTGGCGGGACGCATGCCCCAGCTGCTCATGCAGGGGGATTACGACGGCGCCAAGGCCTGGGCGAAAGAAATGCAGGACGTGTTCGGGGAGGATTTCTATATCGAGCTTCAGGATCACGGACTGCGGGAAGAAAAGGAAGTGATTCCCCAGCTCATCCGGATTGCGCGGGAACTCGGCATCGGGCTGGTCGCCACCAACGACGTGCATTATATCCGCAAAGAGGACTGGGAGGCGCAGGATATCCTGCTTTGTATCCAGACGAAAAAGACGCTGGCCGACCCCAAGCGCATGAAGTTCGGGACGCACGAATTCTATATGAAATCGGGGGACGAAATGGCGGAGCTCTTTTCCTACGTCCCCGAGGCGGTTTCCAACACCCGCGCGATCGCGGACAAGATCGAGGAACCAGTGTTCGACCTCAAACCCAACGGCACGCCCGTCCGCGACACTTCGCTGATTCCGCTGTACACGCCGGACGACGGGTCTACTTCTCCCGACTATCTCACCCGGCTGACCTGGGAGGGATTGCCCAAACGCTATAAAGACATCACCGATTCTATCCGTCAGCGGGTGGAGTACGAACTGGGCATCATCATCAAGATGGGGTTTGCCGATTATTTCCTCATCGTGTGGGACTATATCAACTGGTCGCGTCTGCACGGGATCCCGGTGGGACCGGGACGGGGTTCGGGCGTCGGCAGTATCGTGGCGTATTCGATCGGGATCACGGACGTGGATCCCCTCCGCTACGAGCTGATTTTCGAGCGGTTTCTCAACCCCGACCGCGTTTCCATGCCCGACTTCGACGTCGATTTCTGCACCAAGCGGCGTTATGAGACGATCGAGTATGTACGGGAGAAGTATCATCCCGAAAACGTCGCGCAGATCGTGACGTTCGGAACGCTGGCCTCCCGCGCCGTCATCAAAGACGTGGGGCGGGTGATGGGCATTCCGTATTCCGATACGGACAAGGTGGCGAAACTGATGGACGGCAAGTCCACCATCCGCGAACTGCTGGGCATGAACATCGAGAAGATCGAGAAAAAACTGGCCGATCCCTCCCTGCCCGAGGACAAGCGGGCGGATACCCAGAAGACGCTGGAAGAGCAGAAGAAAAAGAAAAATTCCGAGTTCATCGAAGTGTACGAGACGAACGAAGAGCTTCGCCGCGTCATCGATATGGGGCTCAAGCTGGAAGGGATGCCCAAGAACACGTCCGAGCACGCGGCCGGCGTCGTCATCTGCCGGAAAGTGCTCTCCGACAACGTGCCGCTCGCCCGCAACGGCGACGACATCGTCACCCAGTTCGACATGAAGGAAGTGGAAGCGGTCGGGATGCTGAAGATGGACTTCCTCGCGCTCACGACGCTCACGGACATCCAGAACACGCTCGACTATATCAAAGAGGGGCTGGGCATCGACATCGATTTCCACGAAATCGGCTACGACGTGCCCGAAGCCTATCAGCTGATCTCGTCCGGGGACACGGACGCGGTGTTCCAGCTCGAACAAGGCGGCATGAAGCGGTTCATGAAGGAGTTGCAGCCGACCTGTCTCGAAGACCTCATCGCGGGCATTTCCCTGTACCGTCCCGGTCCCATGGATTTCATTCCCACCTATATCCGGAACAAAAATCATCCCGATCAGATCGTGTACGATACCCCCCTTCTGGAACCCATTCTCAAAAATTCGTACGGCGTCATCATCTATCAGGAACAGGTCATGCAGATTTTCCAGCGGCTGGCGGGGTATTCGCTGGGACAGGCAGACCTCGTCCGCCGCGCCATGGCGAAAAAGCACAAGGACGAACTGATGGCGCAGAAGGACAAATTCATTTACGGGGACATCGACAAGGGCGGGAATATCACGGGCTGCGCCGCGCAGGGGATTCCCGCGGAGGTCGCCGCCAAGATTTTTGCGGACATGGAGAGTTTCGCCTCCTATGCGTTCAACAAATCGCATGCCGCCGCTTACGCCGTCGTCGCTTACCGCACGGCTTATCTCAAATATTTCTATCCGAAGGAATTCCTCGCGGGTATTCTCAACGACCGGATCGACAAAATCGAAGAAATCTCCAAATATATCGCCTATATGAAGGAGAAGAACATCGAGGTTCTGCCGCCCGACATCAACAAGTCCAAGTCGATTTTCTCGGTGCAGGGCAACGGGCTCCGGTTCGGTCTCGGGGCGCTTCGCGGCGTCGGCCAGGCGCCCATCGAGGCGGTGATTGCCGAACGGGAGGAAAACGGGGAATTCAGAGATTTTGCGGATTTTGCCATCCGCTGTGCGAAGCACGTCAACAAACGCATCGTCGAAAGCCTGATTTATGCGGGCGCGTTCGATTGTTTCGGCCATTCGCGCGCGCAGTTTGCGGCCGTCTACGACGGCGTGCTCACGCGGGTGAACGCGATGGACAAACAGAAGGCGGGCGCGCAGATGTCTCTGTTCGGAGATATCATCGAAGAGCAGAACATCGAAATCGACTATCCCGATATTCCCGAATACGAACAGACGGAAAAGCTCTCCAAGGAAAAATCCGTCCTGGGCGTGTATGTCAGCGGTCACCCCTTTGAAAAATATATCGGCTATTTCAAAGACAGGACCTTCAATTGCTCCATGCTCTCGGAGTATGTGGAGGACGAGGACACGGGAGCCAGGACTTACACCGAACTTACCGACGGGCAGCAGGTATCCATGGGCGGCATGATTTCGTCGTATAAGAAACTGCAGACCCGTTCCGGCTCGTTCATGGCGTTTGTCACAGTCGAGGATCTGTACGGGACGGTGGAATGCGTCTGTTTCCCCAAGGTTTACGATCAGATCAAGGGCTTTCTCGCTCCCGACGCGGTGGTTTCGCTGACCGGAAAAATCGACATCGACGAGGAAAAAGCGCCCACGATCATCGTGGACAGAATGTCGGAATTCCGACCCGAAGAACAGGGCGGAACGGGCGGCCGGAAGGGCGGAGACAGTCGGGTCGGCTACGGCGGTCAGGGAGATCGGGCCGGTTACGGAAATGCCGGCGGCGGGACGGAGGCCGGGGAGCCCGCGCCCGCCCGGGCAAAGGCGCTCTGGCTGAATATCGGCAGTCTTTCCGACGAGGACGTCGAGGAACTGATGGAATCCCTCTGTTCGTATGAAGGGGATACCCCCGTGTACTTCGTGCGCGGAAGGACCAAGATGGTCTGTTCGCAAAAGGTCAATCCCGGAAAAGCGCTCATGGCGGAACTCGCCAGTTTTCTCAGCAGAGAAAATATAAAACTTATTTGAAAATTTTTCAAAAAAGAGGCGTAAAAGGCTTTGTTTTTTCGGAAGGATTTGATATAATATGATAGAATGGCATTTGCGGAGGACCGGGAAATCGGAAAATTCGTGAAAAAAAATTTTTGATGCCATCAAAAAAAGAACGCATTTATCAGGGGACTGTTCCGGAAGGACATCTTTCGGGCCCATTCCCGCAGAATACGCTTTACGGACGGAGGAAGAGATTATGAAACGAATCGGTTTGTTGACGAGCGGCGGCGACGCACCCGGCATGAATGCGGCAATCCGCGCGGTAGTCAGGACGGCGATTTATTTCGGACTGGAAGTTTACGGAATCGAACGCGGCTATTCCGGGTTGATGGAAGACGACCTTGTCAAAATGGAAATGCGCAGCGTCTCCGATATCGTGCAGAGGGGCGGGACGATGCTCCGCACCGCCAGATGCCTGGAAATGCTCACCAAAGAAGGGCAGAAACGGGCGGTGGAAACGCTGGAAAAATACGGAATCGAAGGCCTTGTGGTCATCGGCGGCGACGGGTCTTTCCGCGGCGCGAAAGTGCTCAGCGAAGAATACGGCGTGCCCACGATCGGCATTCCCGGCACCATCGACAACGATCTGCAGTACACCGATTATACGCTGGGATTCGATACGGCCGTGAATACCTGCCTCGACATCATCAATAAGCTCCGCGATACCATGACTTCGCACGAACGCATTTCCGTCGTGGAAGTGATGGGGCGGCATTGCGGGGATATCGCTCTGTACAGCGGCATTGCGTCGGGTGCGGAGATCATCGTCGTGCCCGAAATCGCGTTTGATATGGACGACATCGTCATGCGGATCAACCGTTCCCGCGCCAACGGCAAGCACTCCAACATCATCGTGGTGGCGGAGGGCGTCATGAGCGCGGAACAGTTTGCAAAACAGCTGCAGGAAGTGACGACCTATTCGGTGCGCCCCACCTGTATCGGACACGTCCAGCGCGGCGGCTCGCCTTCCATGGCGGACAGAATGCTGGCGGCGCAGTTCGGCAACAAAGCGGTGCGGCTCCTCAAAGAGGGGATCGGAAACCGTGCGGTCGGCATTCACAAAAACGAAATCATCGACATGGACATCATCGAGGCGGTTTCCATGAAGAAGGAGTTCAATTACGAACTCTATGAAACGTTGCAGATGATTTCCATGTAACGGGGCGCCGGTTCCGGAAACAGCTTCTTGCGGGAAGCTGTTTTTTTCGGGCCGGAAGGGTTTTGCTCCGGGCATGGCGGACAGGAAAAATTTTTGCGAAATTTTTCCGTTTCATATTGAAATTTTTATCCTTTTGTTGTATAATAAGACCGGTAATAAGACCGGACCGGCGGGAGAGCGGCATGCTCCGCGTTTTCTGCCGGAAGGAGAACGCTTCTCATGATTTTAACCGTTTGTTTGAGTCCTTGTACGGACATCACCATAGAGCTCGATTCTCTCAACGTAGGCCGGACGAACATCGTCAAAAGCAAGACGCTTTCCTTTACGGGAAAAGCGCTGAATGTGGCGATCGGCGTTGCGCGGCTGGGCGGAGACCCTTATGCCACGGGGCTCATGTACAACGAAAACGGATATATGTTTGAAAACGCGCTGGACAAGGAAGGGGTGCCGTTTACCTTTATCTGGAACAAGGGCCGCGTCCGCGAAAATTATAAATTTATCGATAATAAATCCATGCTCACCGAAGTGAATGACGTCGGCGAAGAGGTCAGCGAGGCAAAGACGGGCGAGCTTCTCAATATGGTGCAGATGCTCTCTGCGCGCAGCAACGTCACCGTTGTTTCGGGCAGTCTCCCGCGCGGGGTGCCGGCGGAATATTACGGCAGACTTTTCCGCGCGATGGATCCCAAGACGATCAAGATTGCCGACGCCGAGGGCGCAAGGCTGTTTTCCGCACTCGATGCGGGTGTGGATCTTGCCAAACCCAATCTCGACGAATTGCAGAATTCGCTCGGCAGAGAGATCAAAGACAAGGAGGATATGCTTGCCGGGTGCCGGGAGCTCCTCGACCGCGGCGCCAAAACGGTGCTTTTGTCCCTGGGCAAGGACGGGGCCGTGATTACGGACGGCACGCACAATTATTATTGCAAGAGCATCAACGTCGCCGTCAATTCCACGGTGGGCGCGGGGGACGGTATGGTTGCGGCGGCCGCGATGATGATGGAACAGGGCGCGCCCCTGCCCGACATTCTCCGCGCGGGGGTTGCCGCGGGCACCGCTACGGTGACCACTTTCGGTAAAATATCCTTTACAAAGGATAAATATGAGGAAATTCTCAGCAATCTCCGCGTCACCGAGCTGGTCTGACGGAAGATTTGAAAAAATAAAAAAAATTTTGATTTTCCGGCCTGAAAAGTGTCATAAAATTCAGCGTTGCCGCATAGAATAAAGTATTGTTACAAAAGCGGAACCGGACGGAAAGGGGAAAGCCGAGGCAAATCGGATCGCTTTCCGGAGGCAGAGACGGACGCCGGGAAAGGCGCCGCGACAAAGTTTCTTTGCCGGAGGATTCCGGAAAAACACACGGGTAAAAACTTGGTTCGGCGCTTTGCAACTGTTTTCGGTTGCAAAGGCGCGGCTGAGCGGGAATTGATTTTTTTTCGTTCATTTTATCATTTGAGAAAACCCGACCGCGGCTGATGCCGCGGTTTTTTTACGTTTTTTTCCGGTTGTGAAAGAGGGGGAAAGGGGCGCGACGGAAGCAAGGCGGGTTGGCGCGGGGCAGGCGCCGCCCGGCGCAGGGAACCACAGGGTGCCGCGGGGCGCGAAAAAAGGCAAAATCCGGTTTTATGCAGAAAAAGCGCTAAAAAATTTATATTTTTTTGATTGCAAAGGGTTGAAAAAATTGTCGGAATTTATTATAATATAAGCGAAAGGATCGAGAATCCGGAAATCAGGTCGAAAAGGAGACGAAATTATGAATTTCAAAACGGAACAGGATCAGTTCGATAAAATCAAATGGTTTGACAGCATGAAAGAAGGAAGGGATATGTGCGGCAGCTATGAATTCTGCGGCAGCTGCAAAGGGGAATGGCGGTATCCCTGCGCGCGCGCCGCGCATCGTTACCAGAACGGGTTTATCCGCCTTGCCGTTCTCAGAAAGCAAAACTGAGGAACAGGCCGTCTTTGCGAGAATCGGATATTTTCAGGTCCGGTTCTGCCTTTTTGCGCATTCGTCAGGCCGGACAATAATCAATAGCCGGACAATAATCAATACAAGAAGAGACGGCAGCTGTTTTTTGCAGGACGAATTGCCGGAAAACCGGCGGGACGATCGCGGCGTTGCGGCGGAGAGTCTCGTATATTCCGTTGTATTTTACGAAAGGAGAAGGTTTTATGAAAACTTCGGAAAAAGTGATTTCTGCAGTTCTGACCATCGTGTTGGGAGTGCTCTGCCTGATTATGAAAAGCGAGGCGGTCAGCGTTGCGATGACCATTCTCGGGGCGGTCCTGATTGTGTTGGGCGCGCTTGATCTTCTGGATAAAAATGTGCCGTTTGCCGTCGTGAAAATCGTCATCGGCGTTCTGCTCATTATCTTCGGGTGGACCATCGTCAGCGCGGTGCTGTATATCGTGGCGGCGCTTTTGATGATCTACGGAATTCTTACGCTTTATAACTGCATCCGTTTCAAAGTGAAAGGGGTGCGTCCGATCGATACGATAATCGCCTATGCGGCGCCCGTCATCTGTATCGTCATTGCGTTTTTCCTGTTTTTCAACCAGCGCGGAACGGTGGACTGGGTATTTATCGTCTCCGGGATTTTCCTGATTCTGGAAGGAATTCTCATGTTGTTCGTTCCTTCCCGCAAACAATAACCGTATGCATCGGCGTTCCCGCCCGAAAGAGGCGGGAACGCCTTTCAGTTTTTTATCGATATGTGCGATGAAAAAGAAATCGATAAAAAATTCGCGAAAAATTATCGCTTAAAATGCCGATAGAGCGCTTCAAGAAGTTGTGATAAAAAAAAATTTGTGGTATAATAAATCCGTGATACGGGGAAATGGTCGGGTGAGCGAGCGCAAGAATTGCGCGCGTCCGGGTGGCTGTTATCGGCAGGGCGGATTGATCCGTCTTTTTTTATGGCCGATCGGATCCCCGGAATGAAAAAATTGCGGCGTAAAAAATTTTAACATACGGAGAATACAAGTATGAACAACAAGGTAACTATCATCGGTGCAGGTTCTGTGGGCGCGACAATCGCCTATACGCTGGTTGTGGACAGTCCGGTGTCGGAAATCGTTCTCATCGACGTCAATCACGACAAGGCGCGCGGCGAGGCGCTCGACATCAAGCAGGCGACCCCCTTCCTGTCGCCGACCAAGGTCTACGAAGGGACGTATGAGGACGCGGAAGGTTCGGACATCGTCGTCGTCACTTCCGGAATCGGAAGAAAGCCCGGTCAGTCCCGCATCGATCTGGCGCAGACCAATGTGGACATCATCAAGAGCATTGCGCCGGAAATCGTGAAGCATGCTCCCAACGCCATCTATGTGATTGTTGCCAATCCGGTGGATGTTCTCACGTATGTATTCGCCAAAGTGACGGGGCTTCCCAAGCGGCAGGTGCTCGGCTCGGGAACCATTCTCGACACCATCCGGCTCCGCACCCGCCTTTCCGAGCTGTATTCCATCAACCAGAAGCAGGTGCACGCCTATGTCCTCGGCGAGCACGGTGACACTTCGTTTGTCGCTTGGTCCACGGCGGACATCACGGGCATCCCTCTCAACGATTACGACGACGCGCTTACGAACAAGACGGTGCTCCCCATCACTCCTTATCAGAGAGAGGAAGTGGAGGAATACGTCCGCAAGTCGGGCGGCAAGATCATCGCGGGCAAGGGCGCCACGTTCTACGGCATTGCCGCTTCCGTCTGCCACATCGTGAAGTGCATTTATTCCGGCGCGGACACCGTGATGACGCTGTCCACCCTGCTGGAAGGGGAATACGGCATTTCCGACGTCTGCCTCAGCACCCTCTGCGTCCTCGGCAACAGCGGCATTTTAAGCACGCTTGCGCCCAAAATGTCCGATGACGAGACGGAGAAATTCCGCCGCAGCGCCGAGACGATCAAGAACGTCATCGCGCAGCTGAACATCTGACGGCATACGCCGTTGTCCCGTGCGGGAAAACCGCAGGCAGTTCCGGAGGAGCTTGAAATTATGGAATATCGGATAGAGAAAGATACGATGGGGGAAATGAAAGTCCCCGCGGACAAATACTGGGGCGCCCAGACGGAGCGCAGCCACGAGAATTTCCTCATCGGCACGGAAGTGATGCCCCGGGAAATCACGCACGCGTTCGGCATTCTCAAAAAGGCCGCCGCGCTCGCCAATTATAAACTCGGGATTTTGCCGCAAGAGAAAAAGGACGTCATCTGCGCCGCCTGCGACGAGGTGATTTCCGGCTCCCTCAACGAGCATTTCCCGCTCGTCGTCTGGCAGACGGGCAGCGGCACGCAGTCGAACATGAACGCCAACGAAGTCATCGCCAACCGCGGCAACGAAATGGCGGGCAGGAAACTGCTGCATCCCAACGACGATATCAACAAGAGCCAGAGTTCCAACGATACTTTCCCCACCGCCATGCACATCGCGGCTGTTCTCGCCATCGAGGACAGTCTTTTCCCTGCCATGGACAGGCTGATTGCCACTTTCCGGCGCCTCGAAAAGGAAAACGAGGGGATCGTCAAGAGCGGCCGCACCCATTTGCAGGACGCGGTGCCCATCGCGTTTTCGCAGGAGATCAGCGGCTGGCGGAATATGCTGGAAAAGACGAAGGCGCAGCTTTCGCTGGCGCTGCCGGGGCTGAAAGAACTGGCGCTGGGCGGCACGGCGGTCGGCACGGGGCTGAATGCTCCGAAAGGCTTTGCCGAGGCGGTGGCCGGAGAGGTCAGCGCGCTCACCGGGAAGACGTTCGTGACGGCGGAAAACAAATTCCATGCGCTCACCGCGAAAGATGATCTGGTATTTGCGCACGGCGCGCTGAAAGCGCTTGCCTGCGACATGATGAAGATCGCCAACGACGTGCGCTGGCTGGCGTCCGGTCCCCGCGACGGGCTCGGAGAAATCTTTATTCCCGAGAATGAACCCGGCTCTTCCATTATGCCCGGTAAAGTCAACCCCACGCAGTGCGAGGCGATGACGATGGTGGCCGTGCAGGTGATGGGCAACGACGTGGCGGTAGGCATGGGCGCCTCGCAGGGGAATTTCGAGCTGAACGTGTTCATGCCCGTCATCATCTACAATTTCCTGCAATCGGCACGCCTGCTCGCGGACGGAATCACTTCGTTTGAAAAGAACTGTGTGACGGGGATCCGCGCGAACCGCGAAAAGATGAAGCATAACCTTTACAATTCGCTGATGCTGGTGACGGCGCTCAATCCGTATATCGGATACGAAAACGCCGCCAAGACCGCGAAAAAGGCTTACAAGGAAAACATCTCTCTCAAAGAGGCGTGCGTGGCGCTGGGATTTCTGACGGCGGAGAAGTTCGACGAAGTGTTCCGCCCCGAAGAAATGGCGTATCCGCAGAAATAATCCGGGAAGGGTCCGGGCAATCCGGACGGATTCCCATCGGAAAGGTAACGGTATGAAGATTTGTTATTATCCCGGCTGTACGCTCAAAACCAAGGCGAAGGATCTGGACGTTTACGCCCGCAAAAGCGCCGAGGCCTTGGGCGTGGAAATGGAAGAAATAGAGAACTGGCAGTGCTGCGGCGCGGTGTATCCGATGGCGCGGGACGAGATCGCCACCAAACTTTCGGCGGTCCGCGCGCTCGATTACGCAAAACATCACGGAGGAAAACTTCTGACCCTCTGTTCCGCCTGCCATAACGTCATCAAGCGCACCAATGAAGATATGCTTTCGGACGCGAATATTTCTCTCAAGGCCAATAACTATTTGAAGCTCGACGAGCCTTACAAGGGCGAAACCCAGGTGGTGCACTATCTCGAAATGCTGAAAAACGAGGTGGGCTTTGACAAGATCCGCGAAAAAGTCGTACGTCCCCTGAACAGAAAGGTGGGGGCGTATTACGGCTGTCTGCTGCTCCGGCCGAGCGGGGTGATGGCGTTTGACAATCCCGAAAATCCCACGATTCTGGAGGATTTCATCCGCGCGATCGGCGGCACGCCCGTCGTTTATCCCTTCCGCAACGAATGCTGCGGCGCGTATGTGGCGCTGAAAAACGCAGACCTGCCCAAGAAGCGGAGCGAAAAAGTGCTGGAAAGCGCCAGGGAAAAGGGCGCGGAAGAAGTCATCACCGCCTGCCCGCTCTGCCTGTACAATCTGCAGGCGAACGGCGGCGGAATTCTGCCCGTGCGGTATTTCACCGAATTGCTCGCCGAGGCGCTGGGGGTGAAGGAATGACCAGAGAAGAACAGAAAGAAAATATTCTCCGACTCAGCGGCACGGATGTGCGCAAGTGCATGAAATGCGGCAAGTGCTCGGGCCGTTGCCCCGCGTTTGCGGAGATGGATATCAAGCCCCATCAGTTCGTTTCGCTCCTGGCGCAGGGAAAAGTGGAAACTCTGCTCGCGAGCAAGGCGATCTGGAGCTGCCTTTCCTGTATGGCGTGCGTGGAGCGCTGTCCGCGCGGCGTGGCGCCGGCGGCGGTGGTGGAGGCGGTGCGCGACACCGTCGTGAGAATGCAGAACGCAAACGGCATCAGAGCGGAGGACATCCCGCCCATCGTGGACGAACTCATTCCCCAGCAGCTGCTCGTCAGCGCTTACAGAAAGTACAACAAATGAATTTGAGACAAAGAGAGTTATAAAATGCAAAGAATCGGTGTTTTTATTTGTTGGTGCGGAAGCAATATCGCCGCGACGGTGGACGTGGAGAAGGTGGCCGAGGTCATCCGCTCCGAACCGGGCGTGGTGTACTCCGCCAACTACCAGTATATGTGCTCCGAGAACGGCCAGCAGCTCATCAAGAACGCGATCCGGGAGCACAATCTGACGGCCGTCGTCATCGGCTCCTGCTCGCCCCGGATGCACGAGGCGACCTTCCGCAAGGCGGCGGAATCGGCCGGGCTCAATCCTTACATGGTGGAAATCGCCAACATCCGCGAGCATTGTTCCTGGATTCATAAGGACAGGGAAGAGGCCACCGAAAAAGCGGTGATCCTCGTGCGGACGGCGATTGCGAAAGTCAACCTGGACGCGCCCTTGCAGGCGGGGGAAAGCCCCGTCGTCAAGCGCGCGCTGGTCATCGGCGGCGGGATCGCGGGCATTCAGGCGGCGCTCGACATCGCGGAAGCGGGGTTTGAAGTGGACATCGTCGAAAAGAACCCCACGATCGGCGGGCGCATGGCACAGCTGGACAAGACTTTCCCCACCCTCGACTGTTCCGCGTGTATTCTCACGCCCAAAATGGTGGATTGCGCTCAGAACGAGAAGATCGACATTCTCTCCTATTCCGAAGTGGAAGAGGTGAAGGGCTTCGTCGGCAATTTCTCGGTGAAGATCCGCAAAAAAGCGCGGTATGTGGACGAGACCAAGTGCACGGGCTGTAAAGTCTGCATGGAAAAATGTCCGTCCAGAAAGGGCCTCAACGAGTTCAACATGAACCTCAACAACCGCACGGCCATCTATATCCCGTTCGCGCAGGCCATTCCCAACGTGGCGGTGATCGACCCCGAGCAGTGTATCAAGCTGAAAACGGGCAAGTGCGGAATCTGTCAGAAATTCTGCGGCGTCGGCGCGATCGATTATACGATGAAGGACGAATTCATCGAACGGCAGTACGGCGCCATCGTGGTCGCCACCGGCTTCCGGCCCATCAAGCTGGACAATTTTAACGAGTACGGATATGCGGATAACAAGGACGTCATCACGTCGCTCGAACTCGAACGGCTGATGAACGCGGCGGGGCCTACCGACGGCGTTCTGCTCCGGCCTTCGGACGGAAAACACCCCAAGGTGATCACCTTCATTCAGTGCGTCGGCTCCCGCGATACGTCCGGCTGCGGCAAGCCTTACTGCTCCAAGATCTGCTGTATGTACACGGCCAAGCACGCGATGCTCATCCGTGAGAAATACCCCGATACGGAAGTGCACGTCTTCTACATCGACGTCCGCACGCCGGGCAAGAACTATGACGAGTTCTACCGCCGTGCGGTGGAACAGTACGGCGTGGATTACATCAAGGGCATGGTCGGCAAAGTGTACAACGAGAACGGCACGCTGATGGTGCAGGGTTCCAACCTCATCGACAATACGCAGGTGACCATTCCTTCCGACCTCGTCGTCCTGGCGACGGCGATCGAGCCGGAGCCTTCCGTGCGCCGGATTGCGACGCTGCTCACGGCCAGCATCGACACCAACAACTTCCTCACGGAGTCCCATGCCAAGCTCCGTCCCGTGGAGAGCCCGACGGCGGGCGTATATCTCGCGGGCGTCTGCCAGGGGCCCAAGGACATTCCCGAGACGGTTTCCCAGGCTTCCGCGTGCGCCGCGAAAGTCATCGGTCTGCTCGTCAAGGACAAACTCAAAACCAATCCCTGCATCGCGCATCCCGACGAAATGATGTGTAACGGTTGCAGTCAGTGCGCGAACGTGTGCGCATACGGCGCGATCACTTACGTCGAGAAAGAATTCCGCCTGGGCGGCGGCAAGACGGAAGTAAGGCGGGTGGCGTCGGTCAATCCGGCGGTGTGCCAAGGCTGCGGCGCCTGCACGGTCACCTGTCCTTCGGGAGCGATGGATCTGAGCGGATTCAGCTCCAAACAAATCATGTCGGAGGTGGAAGCGATATGCAAGATGTAACGACGAACGCGCACACGCCCAATATCGTGGCGTTCTGCTGCAACTGGTGCTCGTATGCGGGCGCCGACCTCGCGGGATCCAGCCGTCTGAGCTATCCCGCAAACGTCAAGATCATCCGCGTACCCTGCTCCTGCCGGGTGAATCCGATGTTCGTGCTCAAAGCCTTCCAGCGCGGGGCGGACGGCGTGATTCTCTGTGGCTGTCACCCCGGCGACTGCCATTATGTCACCGGCAACTACTACACCCGCCGGAGAATGGCGTTGCTGTTCAGTTTTCTCAACTATCTCGGCATCGAAAAGGAGCGCACCCGGGTGGAATGGGTTTCCGCCGCGGAGGGCGCGCGCTTTTCCGCCGTCATGAACGATTTTGTCAAAACGGTCGCCGCGCTCGGCGAGAACAAGCGCCTGACCGATCTTCGCTGCAAGGAGGATCCGGAAAATGCGTGACGTGGAACAGAAGATGAAAGAACGGGCCGCGGAGCTTCTGAGAAGCGGCGAAGCGGCGCGCGTCGTCGGCTGGAAAAAAGGCGAATTTTATTTCGATCCCAGCCCCGCGACGTTTGAAACGGAAGAGGAACTCGGCGAGTTTGTCTATAACGGATTCTGCGGCTCCAATCTCTCCAAATACCTGATTGCGGTCAGCAAGAAACCGGGCAAAACGGCGATTTTCCTCAAACCCTGCGACACTTACAGCTTTAACGAGCTGGTCAAGGAGCACCGCGTCGCGCGCGAGAAAGTCTATGTGATCGGCATCGAATGCCAGGGCAAGCTGGACATCGACAAAATCCGCGCCAAGGGCGTCACCGGCGTAATGGAAGCGGAGGAGGCGGGGGACAAAGTGGAAGTCACTTCCCTCTACGGCAAAACGTCCATCGCCCGGGAGGAAATTCTCCTCGAAAAATGCCTGTGCTGTAAGGGCAAAAAGCATATGGTCGCCGACGAAACGATCATTCTCCATGAGATGCCGGAGACGAAGAACAATCGGTTCTCAGGGGTGGAAAAGCTGGAACGGATGACGCCGGACGAACGGTTTGCGTTCTGGAAAGCGGAACTTTCCAAGTGTATCCGCTGCAATGCCTGCCGGAATGTCTGCCCCGCCTGCTCTTGCGTGAAATGCGTGTTTGACAATCCCGCGTCCGGGATTGCCGCCAAGGCGAACGACACCGAGTTCGAGGAACAGATGTTCCACATCATCCGGGCGTTCCATGTCGCGGGGCGTTGTACCGACTGCGGCGAGTGCAGCCGGGTCTGCCCGCAGCACATTCCGTTGCATTTGCTGAATCGCAAGTTCATCAAAGACATGGATACCCTGTACGGGGATTTCCAGGCGGGTGAAACCGCCGAGGGAAAGACGCCGCTCACCGAGTATACGGAGGGCGACGCGGAACCGGGAGAGGCTGTGAAGCCGGAGGGTCAGCATGCTTAAAATCGGCAAGGAAAAACTCAACGAATTATATGCGGTGATTTCCGCCGGCGCGCCCCTCTGGCTGCCGGTGAAGAAAGCCGGAGAAGTCAATTACGGGCTTTACGAAGCGGGCGCGGATGTCTCGCTGGAAACGCTGAAAACGGTGAAATCGCCCAAGGATCTCTTCTTCCCGCAGAGCGAGACGATGATGCGGTTTAAGACGGAAGGCAAGAAGATCGAAATTCTCGACGTCCGTTCGGAGAAAGAGCCGTTTGTGCTGTTCGGGGTCAAAGCGTGCGATTTCCGCGCGTTCGACGTGCTCGACAGGGTATTTCTCGACGAGCCGGTCGACACCTATTATCAGGCGAGACGGGAAGCGGCGACGATCGTCACCCTCGCTTGTTCCCGTCCGGAGGAAAGCTGTTTCTGCAAGGTGTTCGGCATCGACGCGACGGCGCCCGGCGGGGACGTCACGACCTGGCTGGACGAGAACTTCCTGTATTGGCGGGCCAACACGGAAAAGGGAGAAAAACTGACGGAACGCCTTCGCGGACTGTTTGCGGAAGGCGGCGATTCCGAGGTGGAAACGCAGCGCGCGGCGACGAAGGAAATCATCGCCCGGCTTCCCTTCTCCGGTCTCGATCTGTCCCGGTTCAAGCCGGAAAATCTCAACGAACTGTTCGATCTGCCTGTGTGGCAGTCGCTGTCGGAAGCCTGCCTGGGCTGCGGGGCGTGCACGTTTGTCTGCCCGACCTGTCAGTGCTTCGACATCCGGGATTTCAAGACCAACGACGGCATTATCCGGTACCGCTGCTGGGATTCCTGCATGTATTCGGATTTCACGCAGATGGCGGCGGCGAACAGCCGCACGACGCAGATGCAGCGGTATCGCCAGCGGTTCATGCACAAACTCGTGTATTATCCCGCCCGTTACGACGGCGTCTATTCGTGCGTGGGGTGCGGCAGGTGCGTGAACAAATGCCCGCAACATCTCAATATCGTAAAGGTAATCAGGACGATAGGAGGCGAGAAGCATGATTAACGAAAATCTCATTCCGAAAATCGGCGTGATTACGGACATCCGGAAAGATACGCCCGACGTAAAGACTTTCCGGGTCGTCGGAACGGACGGAAAAAAGCTGTTCGAGCACCTGCCCGGACAGTGCGCGATGGTCTCCGTTCCCGGCGTCGGGGAGTGCATGTTCTCCATCACTTCTTCGCCGACGAACGAAGAATTTATGGAGTTTTCGATCAAAAAGTGCGGCTGCGTCACCGAAGTCATCCATTCGCTGGAAGTGGGCCAGCAGATCACCGTGCGCGGCCCGTACGGCCGGAATTTCCCGGTGGAAGGGGAGTTTAAGGGCAAAGATCTGCTGTTCATCGCGGGCGGCATCGGTCTGGCGCCCCTGCGCAGCGTCATCAATTACGTCCGGCACTACCGGAAGAACTACGGGAAAGTGGTGGTCGTCTACGGCGCCCGGAGCAAGGACGATCTCGTGGACATTGAAGAGATCCGCACCGAGTGGGAAAAGGAACCCGATTTTGAAGTGTATCTCACCATCGA
>ERZ1090861.879-NODE-879-length-16827-cov-7.874434_pt1 | contig 16827 bp, 22 predicted proteins | sample MGYA00478482_ERZ1090861 | MGnify/ENA primary metagenome ERZ1090861 (study PRJEB33644, sample SAMEA5815744) | chicken gut metagenome | biome: Chicken; feature: Gastrointestinal Tract; material: Caecum | place: Ireland | collected 2019-01-01 | study: A study of the... | reverse complement strand
TTATCGTCGGCAGCGTCAGATGTGTATAAGAGACAGTCACTAGAACATTCTGAACTGATAATAAGGGCTACAGAGTTATTCATACGTTTAAAATAATAACCAATGCCACTTGTTAACTGTCTTCTTTTTAATTCTTCACTGAAGGTAGAAGTAGAACCAAAAGAAATAGCGGTAATCATATTAAGATATAAATCAAGTCTTAAGTCATCTTTGATGGGAAAAGCATCTCGATCCATTTTATAACCAATTTCGATTTTAGGAACTTTGACATCTCCATAAATAACATCTAATTCTTTTTTTACTTCAACTGGTTCTTTATAAGTTTTTACCTTGATCTCTAGTGGTTTCTTCTCTTTTTTTTCAAATTTATCTTCTAAGATCATCATAACTTCTTTTTCATCAAAGTTTCCTGTCATGACAAAGAACATATTTTGTGGTTGATAAAAGGTATTATAACAGCTATATAGCTGCTCTTTGGTGATCTTATCAACACTTTCTTCCGTTCCTACTACGGGATAATAAACAGGAATTTTGCAATACATATTTTCAAATAAGCGTCTTGAAGCTTGATAGTTACAATCATCTTCATACATTCTGATTTCCTGTTTGATAATATCCCGTTCTTTAGCAACATTCTCATCAGTAAAATAAGGATGTGATAGGAAATCGATTAGATAAGATATATTTTCTTTTAAATCTTTGGTTCCTGCGACAACAAAGCAAGTGGCTTTATAATTGGTATAAGCATTAGCATAACAGCCACTTTCTGAAAAGAAGGTAAAAGGATCCTTCCCATCTTCTTGAGCAAAGGCTTTGTGTTCTAAGAAATGAGCAATTCCTGCCGGCATGGTTACTTGTTTTTTGGCTTTGCTATCAAAAAAGGAAATGGTGGAAGCTCCAAAATGGGTTCCTAAGGTCATATAATATTTGTTTTTTTTATGATCTGTTTTATTGGGTACTAATAATACTTTTAAACCATTGGATAAGGTTTTCGTATAAGCTGACATATCAATTCCTACAATTTCTTGTTCTTTCATTCGTCCTCTCCTTCTAAGAAATAAGTGGTATGAAAGGAAATGTACTTTCCTACTTCCATAATCTGTTCTTTGGTTACTTCTTTCATCTTTTTCTTTCTAGTTTCGATATCATCTGCTTTGGTTAATTCCATCAAATAATAAGATTCAATGATTTGATAAGCACTTTCTTCGACTTCTTCTAAAGCGGATAAATAATATTCTTTGGCATGCTCCAATAACTCTTCGTCAAAGTCCCCCTCTTTCAGTCTTTTCCATTGTTTTTTAATAATTTGAAAACATTTTTCTTCTTTTTCTTTTTCAATTCCTGCTCCGATTAAAATCAAATGATCAAAGCGATTTAAACTGCTATAAATATAATAAGCGAGCGAATGTTTTTCTCTTACTTCTTTAAAAAGAAGGGAATCGGTTCCTCCCCCTAACATAATATTATAAAGAATGAGTGGGTAGTTATTATTGATATCTTGATCGGTATCCACGGTTAAAGAAAGAGCGAGTGAGGTTTGACTTCCTTTGGTGGTTTCTCTTTTTACTTTTCTCCGTGTTCTTTTTTCTAGTCTTGGACCATAAATATCTTGCCGTTTCGGTTTAAAGGTTTCGATCGGAAAGATTTCTTTGATCTCTTCACTAATTTCTTCTTGAACATCTCCTAAAACAAAGATATCAAGAAGACCATGGTTTATCATTTTTTGATAGTATTGATACATATCTTCTTTGGTAATTTTCTCTAGTTCTTCTAAATAACCTACCCCACGAATGGCAAAAGATTTGGTAGGATCCATCTCTTCTAAAAGACGGATCATAGCATATTTGGCTTTATCTTCTTCTAACGATTCTAAATTGGTTTTATATTCTTGATAGACAGGATTAAAGTCTTCTTCACAAAAAGCTTCATTTTCTATATTGGGATCAAATAAAATATCATGGAATAATTGTAAACTTTTTTTCAAGTTTCCTTCTTCCGTGAATTTATCATTTAATACTTTTAAGGTGTAAGTTGCACATAAATAGGTTCCAATTCTTCTTAAGGTGGCATTAATAGATGCCCCATAGCATTCTTGACAAGCTCTACTTAAGGCTACTTTACTCTTATGTTTTTTACAAGATAATACTAATAGACGATTTAAAAGATTATGCTTGGTAATATTTTCTTTGGTCATAGGAAGCCGAAAGAAAACCCGAATCGTTGTTGATTTAAAGGAATTTGTTTTAATTAAATGTAAATTGTATGAGCCTAATTCTTTTTTGCAATATTCCATTTTTGATCACCCTCCTTAGTATGTCTTGGAACTGCTTATTTTATAACAAAAGTATCTAGTGCTAGTTTTATCATATCATTTAGTGAAGTTTCTCTTTCTTCACTGGTTATTATTGCATTGCTATAGGGAGAGTCCACTATCGTTAATAGACAAGCGGCTTGTTTGTTTAAATGTTTTGCCATACAAAGAAGAATCGCTCCTTCCATTTCATTCGCATAAGCATTTAAGTCAGTGGGATAATTTTTATGATACCTTTCTTTATCGACATAGACATCAAAGATATCACTTGTGATAATGGTTCCTTCTTTTAATGACACATTTTTTTCTTCACTTACTTTTTTTATTTTTTCATTCAAAGTTTTAGAAGCCGGGAACAAGTGTTCATCATCATCAAAGAATAGTTTTGGGTAACTCGATAAGGTATAAGCATCTTTCGCTAGAATCAAATCTTTGATCTTAATTTCTTCTTTGTTGGCACCTGAAGTACCAATGCGGATAATTTCTTCGACATCATAAAAAAGATATAGTTCATAGGCATAAATACCAATACTAGGTCCGCCCATACCAGAAGCAAAGACGGTAATTCTTTCTCCTTGATAAAAGCCGGTATACCCTAGCATATTCCTAGTGGTATTAATACACTTCGCATCTTCTAGGAAATGTTCAGCAATATATTTTGCTCTTAACGGGTCTCCTGGCATTAAAACTTTTTTGGCAATTTCTTCTTTTTTACTTTCTATGTGTACTGTCATAATTCCTCCTAAATATATTATAGCAGATCTTTTGTCAAAATAGCTATTCCTTTATGTAATCCTTTACAAAAAGAAAACAAGATTTTTTTATTCTTGTTTAAACACTGGGATAAAGACCATGAATTTTTTCTACATCGACATCACTAATTGGGTTTAATATCCAACGTTTGTCTTGTTTGGTTAAAGAAAAATTAAGAGTATAGTTTGCTTTATCCGTTACAGCTTTTAATTGTTTTATTTTGTATTCTTCTATCTTTTGTGATCGACTCTTATTTTCCTCTTCTTCAAATTCTTCTTCATGTTCTTCAATATAGGTATTGGCTTCTTCTAAGGCATTGGCATAGTCAAAGACTTCAATTTCTACTTCTACTTTGGCTTGATCTCCATTTGTCTCTTCATTTTTAATTTTGTAAGTTAAATTTTGATATTGTTTTTGCATCAGGCTTTTGTATTCCTCTTTTCCTTCGCTACTATATTCACTTGCCTCTACGGTATCATTTAAATCTTCTAAGACGTCACTATCCATCATTTGATATTTCCCTAAAAATTCTTCTACTCTTTTGCTCGGCGTATTCATCATATCGGTACAACCCACCATTAAAAATGAGCAAAGAATAAGAGCAAAAGCGAATAAGAAGACTTTCTTTCTTTGCATTCTTCATCCTCCTTTATCTATAGCTTTTTCGTATTTTGATCTTTTTATACCTTTTTACGTTAAAAACTGATTTCTTTTTTTGGAAGATAGTTTTAAAATCTTAATCATTTCTTCATGCATTTTAGAAAAGTTTTTGACAGTACTTTTATAGAGTTTTTCATATTTTTCTTCAAAAGATAAGTTATCTTCTTCAAAGTATTCTTCATAAAGATAATTTAATTTCGCTTCATCTTTTTGTCTTAGAATTTTAGAAAGTTCTTTTAAGAGATAGTTACGATTCTTTTGCTCTTTTCTGGTCAGGAATAGCATTTGGTCTTTTTTCTTTAGTTTTTTATACTCTAGTTTTTCTTCATTCAGTTCTAAGGCAAATTCTAAGACTTCTTCTTCTTCATCTAAGAGAAGATGACTGCGATAGATCACTTGTCCTTTGTCATTACACTCAATGGCAAGAGAAGAATCTTTATCGCTTATAAGGCAAGCATAGGATATTTTGCTTAGTTCTCCCCCACAGTAACATTCTGTTTTGTCTTTGATTTTCGCTAAAAAATGGATCGGAAAGACAATCGTGTGTTGATTTAAGTCTTTCATTAAAGCTTTTGAAACTCTGATAAGGGGGATTTTTTTAATATGTTCTAGTTCATCGCTTGGATCCCACTCAAAAAAATCTATATTTTTCTTTTCCTCAAACCAGTTTAATAAAATATCATATACATAAATCATAGTTATTTTCCTTTCTTGTAAAGTGCTAAGAGTAGAAGAAAAATTCCTAGAAAAAGACTATATGTCTCTAAATGAGTAAAGAGATAAAGACTATATTCTTTTAAGGAATATCCAAAGGTAAAAAGATTGGTATAGATTATAAAATAAACAAGGCCAACCACTAGAAGTATAAAGCCAGCGATATAAAGTAAAAAACGTGTCATAGTATCACCTGTTACACTTTATTCCAATCTACTTTTATTATACAAATTATTCCGAATTTTATTCAAAAGAAAAAAGTCTATTATTAGACTAATTCTTCTTCGATTTGGTCATGAATCTCTACTTGATTAATGGCTTGAAATTTTTTACTGATTTTTTCAGTTGTAATGGAAACATTTTCAACATCTTTATTGACGGCTTGAATGCTTCTTGATAGTTTATCCCAACGTTCTTTGTAACGAGAGAATTCTAAGCCTAATTTGTTTAGTTCTTCGTGAATCACAGAAGTGTATTTATCTCGTTCCATATTTTTAATGATCATTTGAATCACGGTTAAGGTAGAGATTAAGGTTGTAGGTGATGTGATCCATACTCTTCTTTTATAGGCATAGTCAATTAAGTCTTGATGGTAAGCATTCATCTCAGCGAATATGGCTTCCGCTGGTAAAAACAGAATGGCTTGATCGCTCGTTACTCCCGGAATGATGTATTTGTTAGCAATGGCGTCAATGTGTTTTTTGACATCTTGTTTAAATAATTTTTCGGCCTCGTTTCTCTCTTCTTTGGAAAGATCACGATCGACCATTTTTTGATAGTGTTCCAAAGGGAATTTCGAATCAATGGCAATGGTTCCGAGTGGTTCGGGAGCGAAGAGAATACTATCGGCAATGGTACCATTGGGAAGGGTATATTGTAAACGATAAATGGCATCGTTTCTTTCCCCAAAGACATTGGAAAGAATGTGTTTTAGGTTCACCTCTCCAAAGATTCCCCGACTCTTCTTATCTGTTAGAACACTTTGGAGAGAAATAATATCACTTGATAGATGGTCGATCTTTTTCTGCGCTTCATCAATTTTACTTAATCGTTCGATGACGGATGTAAAAGTTTTATTGGTTTTTTCAAAGTTTTGATCGAGCCTCATGTTGACTTGTTCATTAATGGCCAGTAATCTTTTTTCTACTTGTTCGTTTAATTTGGTAAAGTCTTCTTGTAATTCCTTTTGTAACCCATCTTTAAAGTTATTTAATTCTTTGACCATGGTTACTTCTAAGTTTCCTAAGCGTTCTGTAATTCTCGCTTCATTGATATTTTTGATTAAAGAAAAAATCAAAAGAATAATAATTAAAATAAGTAATGCAATAATAATATAGTCCATAATCCACCTCTATTATTATTTTAACATTTTTTTCATTCTTTCGAAAGCCTCATAACCATCTTTTACATTCATTATTTGATAACCTTCTTTTTCTAAGATACTTTTTAGTCTACTACTCATAAAACCATTTTCACAAAAGATATAATAAACTTCTTCTTTTAAGAGATATTTTTCGGGCATAGTTCTTAAAATACGAAAAGGAATGTTTTTGGCACCGGGAATACTGCCTCTTTCATAAAGATAATGTTCCCGAATGTCAATGATGTTCGGGATGGTGGTTTCTGATAAGGTAAGTAATTCTTGCATCGTTATTTCCTTCATAACTTTTCACCTCTAGTATAAGTTATGAGGATTTTCTTTTTTGCCTTCCATCATTCACACAGAAAAGTTGCTTTTATTTTTCTTATCTAAAAGAAAACTTCATCCGTCGATGAAGTCATTTTTGCTTTTATATCGTATTTATATTATTTTTGTGATTGTTCTGCTTCTACTCTTAGTTTTGCACTCCAGCTTTGTCCTCCGATGTCACCATCTATTTCTGTTGTCACCCAAACCTTTAAATTATAAGTAATGCTTCCACTAGCAGGTAACGTTCCGCTATCAATTAAACGATTCGTTAGATAAGTAGGCGCGACTGTTCCCGTACTACTTCCTGTTTTACTCATGCTATACTTAATAAACTTATCATCCAGTCTTGTCCCTGTTACAGAAGCATCATCTAAATACAATTCATAAGTCACGGGAATGCTTCCGGTATTTTCTAAGGTAAAAGTATTTGAGAGATTTCCCGAGGAACCTGCCTCTTCATCTGTCATCGGATAAACGTTCGCTAGTGTTATAATGTTTGTTTCTTCTAAGGTTAGTTTTAAAGAACCAGCAGTAATGACGTTTTCTTTTGTTCCTTCCCCTGTAAACTGAAAAGCAGCATAACTCACTCCAATAATAACAAGGACTAAAACAATTAAAGTTATGATATAAGTTATTTTCTTCTTTTTTTCATTTTTTTCTTTCTTCATCTTTCTCACCTTTAGTATATGTCTATTATAACATTCTTTTTTTTAGTTCACAACTTTATTTTACGTCAAATATGTCTTTTTATTTCTTTTATAGGTGAAAATACAATTTTGTTATGGCAAATCCGTCTTTTTGATCACCTTTTGCTCTTCTCCATTGACGCGGATAGAAGTCGTATTGACATCATAGTTATCAAAGACAGAGTAACCAATGGTATATAAGACTTCTTCTTTAATCTGTCCATCCGCATCAAATAAGGCATCGTTAAAGTTTAAGATCATCAAATCATCTTCTTGAGCTTGATCGAGTAAGACGGTATTTTCATTGATTAAACTGCTCAAGTTAGGTTCATAGATATAACTGGTGGTTAGTTCTTCGATAATAATACTAATTTTATCCCGGGCATCATTGACATATTTGGTTACGGGAACATAATAAGCTGTATCGTCTATATTTTCCGTATAATAGATGACAACTTTATTGATGTTTTTAGTCCCTGTTAAATCATAGTTTTTGTTGATGCCAATCTTGCGGGTTAAAACGGGATCTAATTCTTTTGCGGAATGTGGAAGATTGGTTAAGGTTTCATTTTCTACTTTAATGGTAACGCCATCTACTCCTTTTAGACCGGTTAAGCTATAAACAATGGCTTCGATCAGTTTTTCTTCTAAGTTTTCCTCGATATTTAAAAATTCTTTTGAGAAATTGATCGTGGCTATAGAATCTTCCAAAAGAACACTCTTTACTTTGGTGTTTAAGGGAATAATGGCTTTAAGAGAATTGGGAAACTTTGAGTCTTTAGAACAGGTTAGGTTTGATAACATGGTTTTGATATTTTCTTCCGTGGTAGTGCCATCTAATAAGATTTTTGTCTTTACGAGATAGTTATTTTCATTTAAGAGATAAATGGAATGATTTCCTAAACTGGTAATATATTCTAATTCTAAATTTGTGGTTAAAGTTTTTTCCTGAGGAACAGAAAGAGGAATGAAATAAATGGTTAAAATAATGAATAAACTCATGGTAGTAATAAATATTTTTCGAATGGCTTTTTTCTTGATCACGCTTCTTCACCTATTTCATGATATGAAAAAAAGTACTAAAACAGTACTTTTAAAGATGAATTTCTTGTAATTTTAAAAGTTCGACAACGGCACTGGCTCTTCCTTTGACACCGAGCTTCTGCATCACATTGGAAATATGATTTCTCACCGTTTTCTCACTGATGTGTAGCATGGTAGCAATTTCTTTGGTACTTTTACTCATGACAAGCAATTCAAAGACTTCTTTTTCTCTTTGGGTCAAGATCCCTTTATGCATGTTTTAATATCCCCTTTCCCTTTGCTAGTATCTTTCACTAGTATCTTATGAGAAAGCGGTTTTTTGTTGTGGGATAAACTCCTAGGTTTCAAATTTTACGGTTATGGTTTGTTTGTCTTCAAATTCGTTTTGTATGGTGCGCATGATATTATTCGCTAAGGTATTATCATGTTCTTTGGCAACCGCAACCACTTTAATTTGCGTTGTGTCTACTTTTACAAAACTGTCCAGTTTATAGTTTTCTTTAATCAGTTTTTCTAGTTTTTCTTCGGTTCCTTCGACTTCACTTAGATATTTTAATTGTTCGTAAGCGTTGTTTTTTTCTTCTGTGGTGGCATTTTCATCCGTCATCGTCGCCTCTAATTGTGATTTTGTAGCATCCCGTTCTTCTTCTAAGCTGACACGTAAGGCGGTTAAGTTATTGGTTTCAGAGATGGTTGTTTCTTCTTCTTCGGAGTTACTTTCCGTTTCACTAGTATTTTCCGCCGCTTTGCTTGCTACCAATAAATCACTTGGCATGGTAATATAGTAAACGCTTAAAACTAGAATTAAACTAAATAATGTTAAGAACCACAAATTTTGTTTGTTTATCATACGTTTCCTCCCTTTAACTACTATAATGTATGAGAGGAAACTATTTTTATGAATAGAAAAATGGGAGGCTATTTCTGCTCTTGCAAATATTGAATGGCTAAAAGGACACTTTGTTTGCCATAACAGTATGTAAGAGAGCCTTGTTGGTAAGCAATGTAAGGTTCTCTTAAAGGGCCATCGCATGAAAGTTCAATGGACGAGCCTTGGGTGAAGCTGCCACTGGCCATGATGATTTCATCTTGATATCCGGGCATTGCATCTGGTATGGGAAGAGAGATGGAATCGATCGCAGAGGCTTTTTGGATACCTTGGCAATAGAGAATTAAGTCTTCTCTATTGTGGAAGATAATGTTTTGAACGATATCCACTCTTTCTTCGTTATATTTGGGTTCTACTTGATAGCCTAGCTCTTCCATGATAGCCGAGGTGAATAGTGCTGTCTTCAAGGAACTCGCTACGACACTGGGAGCAAAGAATAATCCTTGGAGGAGTTGTTTATTCATATCAAAGGTAGGTCCTACATCTCTCCCCTCGCCCGGTAAGGTTAAACGTTCGGCTGCTAGTTCGACTAAGTCTTTTCGGCCCGCAATATAAGCTCCGTTTGGGGCAATACCGCCGCCTAAGTTTTTTATGAGAGAGCCTACTACGAGGTCTGCTCCTACTTCGCAAGGTTCTTTGGTGGTTACAAATTCACAGTAACAATTATCTACCATAATGATGACTTCTTGATCCACTTCTCTTATTTTTTGAATGACTTTGGCTACTTTTTCGATCGATAAGGATTTTCTTTCAGAATAGCCTTTGGAACGTTGGATTTCAATGACTTTTACTTTTTCTTTTTTTAAAAAAGCTACGATCGCATCATAATCAAAGTCATTTTCTACTAGATCAATTTGATGATACTGAATGCCAAAGGATTTTAATGATGAAGGGTTTTCTTTGATCCCAATAACTTCATCTAAGGTATCGTAAGGTTTGCCACTGATACTTAGGAGAATATCAGAAGGACGCAATAAGGCAAAAAAGGCTACTGTTAAAGCATGACTGCCCGAGATAAATTGGGTACGGACAAGAGCATCTTCACTTCCTAATACCTTGGCAAAAATTTTTTCAATTTTTTCTCGTCCTTCGTCTTGGTAACCATAACCGGTCGTACCAAAAAAGTCAGTGGTGGCAACTCCTACTTCTTGAAAGGCCGCTAAGACTTTATTGCTGTTTTGTTGTTCTATTTTGTCAATCTTTTTTAAGAATGGTTCTATTTTTTGTTCTATTTTATTTATTTGGTCTTGATTCATCTTTTTACACCTCCATCGACACGAATAATACTATCGTTAATATAGCTGGCGCCTTCGGTAGAAAGGAAATAAGCTACCGAAGCAATTTCTTCCGGATCTGCAAAACGATCTAATAAAATTTTGGCCTCTTCTTGTTTTTTAAAGGTTTCATCTAAGGAATGACTCATTTCGGTATTTACCCAGCCTGGAGCAATCGCATTGACGCGAAGATAAGGGGCAAAGGCTCTTGCTAAGTTATGAGTAAGAGAAATAAGGCCAGCTTTGGAAGCATCATAGTCTAAACTTTCAACATAAGGGGTATCGATCCCATTGGTTGAAGTGATATTTATGATGGTTCCTTTTTTCTGTTCAAACATTCTCCTGCCTATTTTTTGACATAAGAGAAAAGGTCCAATGAGATTCACATCTAACGTTTTTTGAAAGTTCGTTTTTGTTTTATCTTCGAAAACGGTATCAAGAGCAATCGCGGCATTGTTGATTAAAACATCAAGAGAAGTATTCTCTAGTTGTTGGCATAAGGCTTCAATTTCCTCTTCTTTCGAAAGATCAAGAGAAAAAGCTTCTACGTTCTGATGATACTTTTCTTCGATTTCTTTTTTGACCTTTCGCATTTCTTCTTTTCTCGTATGATAAGTAAGGATCACTTGGTAACCATGGCTGGCATATTCTAAGGCAATCGCTTTGCCGATGCCTCGATCTCCTCCGGTAATTAAAACGGTTTTTGGCATTTTTCTTCCTCCTATCGACCTATTATTATAGCACTCTTTTTTCTTTTGCAAAGGAAAAAGTCTTTTTCAAGACTCTTTATTCAAATTCAAAGAGAAAATCTTCGTTACGATAAAATTGTTCTTCTCCATAAATAGAGAAAGCTTGAAAGGCACGGTAGAATTTTAATTCGTCATGCTCGACAAATAGTTTAATGTCATTCGAGTAGTCAGTGATGCCTCTTAAGTTTAGGAAACAGTTATAATCGCACATCTCCTCGGTAAAGTACATACTTTCTAATTCTTGTTCATAGTATGTCTCCATGACATGTTCAAAGCTAGCAGCTGCTTGTTGCATCGTTTTTCCAAAGCGATTTAATAATTCAGCAGTAGAAAGTAAAGATCCTGTTTCTAAATCAAAGTTATAGGTTTCAAAGGTAGAATAGGGATTTCCTGTTTCAGAATCAATACGGTTGGTGATGGCTACTAAGGATAAGTAATCTTCTCCTTCACTATAACGATAAGTGAATTGAATATTTCCCGTGCGAATGGCTTGATTGTAGCGATTATTTAGTTCTGCATTCACGGTAGAAGCATCATCAGAGTCTAAGTTGATATAAGGGAGGAAAGATTGTACCTCTGAATCAGGATAGGTATAACTTGTTCTCTGTTCTACAAGGGAATCTTCGTTATTACTATTATTATTCGAAGTAGTGCTTCCTGTTCCATTATCCCCGGTGACAATTAATCCAATGATAAAGGCAACAATTAAAACAATGCCCACAATGATAAAAATAAGTCGTATTATTTTGATTTTCTTTTCTTCATCCATAGTTATCCTCCTTATCTTTCGTTCGGGTCAAAGCCACCTTGGTCAAGTTCTAACGCTTCTCGGGCAAGTTGCACTTTCGCTATTTCAATTAAATCAACTTCGGCGGTATCACAGTCAATAGTAAATTGATAGGTATAACCTTCTTCTGATACAAAACGGCCTTGATAAGTCTCATTTTGATAGGTATCATTATCGGATAGATAAAGATTTTCATCTTCGTTTATTCCAAGCGAAGTAATTTCATTCAATAGATTCTCGTTTATCTTTCTTATGGTACTATTACTTAGTTGGCTATTTTGTTCCTGTATTCTTTTTACGGGTGTTAATAAGGGTGTATTTAAACTGAGAAGAAAATAAATCAATAGAATGGCTACCACTACAAGAACGACGATTAAAATAATATACTTCTTTTTCTTTTTCATAACTCTTATCCCCTCTTATTTATTTTTTTGGAAAGATCCAATATTGTTGTGAAGTAGAATCAATTTCACTCTCAAAATCAAAACCTCTATTATTAAAGCCTCGGGTTATAGCATTGCTGTAGTTTGGATCGTTTACAAGAACTTGTCCTTGAGCGTTTAGACCTCTTAAAACAACGATATGTCCATTTCCGGTCGTATTAAAGATTCCATTTTTTTGAGAAGTGATGACGACTTGCCCATTTCTTAAGGCTTGTAGGACTTGATCCCCATCCGTGGTTCTTGTCACGGTACCAACTCCGTAGTGCTCTGCAGCAGCGCCTGGGAAAGTCCACTCCATTCCAGCATCTGGATCATAATATTCTCTTGACCAATCATCCACAATATCTCGTGGGGTTACGGTTTCTCCTGTTAAATAGCTGATAACCATAGCAACGGAGGTAAAGCCACATCCTGAAGAGGAAACCGTACTACTTCCTGTTAATACAACATCGGGATAATCACTTTGATAGTAAATAGGAACTGGTTGTCCTCCTTGAAGAATGGTACCAGCAGAATTGTTTTGGGCATTCGCCGCGGCTTCTTCTAAAGCTTGCTGGGCATAGATTTTTAAAGCGGATAAATCTCCAATCAAACCATTCCCAGAGGTAGTGGGTGGAATATTGGCATAGTCAGCAGGATTACCGATCGTTTCATTTACGGCATCTCCGGCATCCCAACAGGCAACCACATTGGTACGACTGATACTTAAGCCACTGTTTTGTAAGAAAGCAATTGCATAATTGGTCAACCAAGGGAGGAAGAAAATGATAATGGCATAAACAAATTTCATACCAATTTTCTTGCCACCATCCTTTTGGTCGGGATTTCCAACCATGGAAGCGATTTGAATACTAGCGGCAACAATTAAGAAAATGGGCACCAAAATACAAATGGTCTGATAAGCGAACTTAATCAGGCTTAAGGCCCTTGCTATGGCATAGTCATTACACACATTTGTAATATCATTTAATATAAACATCTTCTGGTACCTCTCTTTCCTTGGAGTGCACATTATGAAATATTATTTTTTGGGAAAAATCCAATATTGTTTCGCGGTTGAATTAATTTCACTATTAATATCAAAAGCTCGGTTGTTATAACCCTTTCCTACGGCATTACTATAATTTGGATCATTTACTAATACATTTCCGCTCGAATCTAAACCACGTAGAGTAATAATATGACCATTTCTGGTAAATAAACCCGGCCCTTGAGAGCAAAGAACTACTTGGCCATTTCGTAAAGCGGCATATACTTCATCTATTTGAGATGGATCGACTTGTCTTACTGAGCCAATACCATATTTACTAGCAGCAGCGGCAGGTAATTCCCAACTCATACCAGCTCCACTAACATAATATTGTCTTGCCCAATCATCAACAAATTCTCGTGGGGTTATGGTTTCATCGAGAAAATAGCTTAAAACCATGGAAACAGAAGTGAATCCACATCCTGCATTGGATACAGTACTACTACCTCCTAGAACAACGTCAGCATAGTCTCCTTGATAGTATATTGGAACAGGCTCTCCTCCTTGGAGAATGGCTCCAGCAGCACTACTCGTATTTGCCGCGGCTTCTTCTAAAGCTTTTTGGGCATAGATTTTCAAAGCAGATAAATCACCGATTAGTCCATTTCCGGAGGTAGTTGGTGGAATATTCCCATAGTCAGCAGGACTACCGATGGTTTCACTTACGGCATCTCCAGCATTCCAACAGGCGACCACATCGGTACGACTGATACTTAAGCCACTGTTTTGTAAGAAAGCAATGGCATAATTGGTTAACCAAGGGAGAAAGAAAATGACAATGGCATAAACAAATTTCATACCGATTTTCTTGCCGCCCTCTTTTTGATCGGGATTCCCGACCATGGACGCAATTTGAATACTTGCTGCAACAATCAAGAAAATAGGTACTAAAATACAAATAGTCTGATAAGCAAACTTAATTAAACTTAGTGCTCTTGCTATAGCATAATCATTACATACATTTGTAATATCGTTTAATATAAACATTTCTTAGCACCTCTCTTTCTTCTAGTCTACTGCTTTTTTCTACTTACGGCAATCCCATCTCCAACTCTATAAATGGTTGTTTCAAAGTCTTCTCTGTTGTTTAAAAAAGTCATATATTTTTTTATTTTACGAACAATTCCTAAGACATTTCGACTCGTTATTTCTTTTTCTTCTTTTTCTACTAAACCATGAAAAAGCATATTATCGGTTAGAATAAAGCCATGTTCGGTTAAATTTGATTCGAATCGTTCAAAAAAAAGCTGATTTTTGGCTTTGGCAGCATCTATAAAAATTAAATCAAATTTTTCCTCTAACCTCACTTCGGAAGCATCATTGAAAATTAAAGTGATGCGATCTTCTAATTCTAATTTTTTAATGTTTTTGATGGCTTCTAAATATCTTTTTTCATCTTTTTCAATGGTTGTCACTTTAATATCCGGATTACATAAAGCCATCATAATGGCCGAATAACCAATTGCACTACCAATTTCTAAAATATTTTTGACTTGATGTTTAATAATAAACGTAGCCAGAAAATTAATTCCTTCTTCTTGCATAATGGGAACTTTATTTTCTTCAGCATATTGTCTAATTTCTTTTAATGCTTTATAGGATGTTACCATATCCAATCACCATTTTCTTTTATTGTATTAATTGCTTGTTCATGCTCTGCCATCGTTCTTGTGTAATAGATTTTACCATTTTTATCAGCTACAAAATAGAAATAATCATTGGCCGTAGGATTAATGGATGCATCAATACTTTCTAGCGATGGATTGCAGATAGGACCGACAGGGAGCCTTCCAGCCATTTCACTACTTCTGGTGTTATAAGGGTTATAGGTTTGGAACATGCTTGCACTTAAATCCCCGGTCATCTCCTGATCAAAGGCATAATAGGTTGTGACATCACTTCCTAAGTTCATTCCTTGTGCAAGACGATTTTGAAATACGCCAACAATCATTTTCCGATCCGTCTCATTTACTCCTTCTAACTCCGTAATACTCGCCATGGTTATCATATCATGAATATTGGTATTTTCAAGTATTTCTCGATAAGGTTCTAAATTTTCTCCCTCTTCTTTTAGTAAGGTATTGATGACTTCTTCTGCCGTTACATCTTCATTTTCAAAGAAATAGGTGTCAGGCGCGAGATAGCCTTCTAAGGGGTAATATATTTCTTCGTTCAGTATATCTTCGGTTAAAAACCAATACTGATTCATCCAAGCAGCTAAATTTGTAGGATCACTCGCTACATCTAAAAATTCTTGTTCTCCAATATTCGTTTTCGAAGCTAAGGTCTTAGCATAGTCTTTGATACTCTGTCCTTCTTGAAATGTAATACTAATCGCGTCTGGATTATAAAGGCTTCCTTGTTCTAAGCTTGCCGCAATTTCATCTAAGCTCATACTTTTTTGAAATAGATAGGTGGAAGCTTTCATACTAGAAATACCATTTAATTTTACATATATCTTAAAAAATAAGGGACTACGAATCAAACCTTTGTCATGAAGTAAATTTGCAATATCATCGGTACTCATTCCACTTGGAATAATCACTTCAATGTCAGCATGACTTGTTTTATCGATTGGCTGTACTTGTACTTGATAGATACAAAAGCAAACAATCAGTAGGATTCCTAAAGTAGCAGGAATTAACGCCAGTTTTCTTCTTTTCTTCATACTTCCTCTTTCTATTCTTTACTTTTTATCTTTATTGTTGTTCCGTCGTTCCACTTTCCTCGGTTTGTTTTTTCACTTCTTCTTGAATGGTGTTTAAGATTGTTTCAATGACTTGCCATTCTTTATCGGTTTCAATTGGATCTAGGCGACTTGTGTCACTGCCAGGATAGTAGACACTAGCGAACACTTGAATATTACCTTCTTGGTCGACACTGTTATCGGTATAAACGATATAACTTTTGTTTGTTTCTTCACTATCAAAGGTAAATAAGACATCATAAAGGGTCTCTTTTCCTGTTTCATCGACTAATTTAAATTGATTTTTTTCTTCCATTTTTATTTTCTCCTTTTATCTAAAAAAATTTGTAATATAATTGTAGCGGCCACTTTATCAATGACTTTCTTTCTTTTTTTACGGCTCGTATCCCCTAATAATAGAACATCTTCTGCTTGTTTGGTGCTTAAGCGTTCATCTTCTAAATAAACAGGCAAAGAAAAGGCATCTTCTAATTGTTTTTGAAAAGCAAGAGTCTCTTCGCCGCGGAAGCCAATGGTGTTATTCATGTTTTTGGGAAATCCTAATACAAGTGCTTCTACTTCTTCTTGTGCTATAATTTCTTTTAATTCCTCAAGACAAGAAGTAGGATTGTTGTCATGTCTTAAGATTTTATAACTTGTAGCAATGGTTCCCGTTTTATCCGATAAAGCAAGCCCTATCGTTTTTGTTCCTAAATCAAGTCCTAAATAACGCATTATTTTTCCAAAAAGTCCGTCAAAAGCACTTCTACAATCTTACTACGATCGATTGACTTCATCTTGCCTCTTGCATTTTGATAACTTGAGATATAGCCAAGATCACCACTAATAAGATAACCTATAATTTGATTTACGGGATTATAGCCTCTTTCTTTTAATGAGTTATATACTTCTTTTAATAATTGATGGACTTCTTTACTTGTATCCTTTTTCATATGAAAAAGCATGGTTTTATCATTATTCATTCTTTTCACCTCACTACAATTACTACTCATATTTTATCATGAGAAAAGTTTTAGTTCAATAGAAAGAAAAAGTTTGTTAAATAAAATTCAAAGTTCCCGAAATATTAAATATGGGAAATAAGTCTTAA
>ERZ1090861.877-NODE-877-length-16852-cov-32.794309_pt1 | contig 16852 bp, 25 predicted proteins | sample MGYA00478482_ERZ1090861 | MGnify/ENA primary metagenome ERZ1090861 (study PRJEB33644, sample SAMEA5815744) | chicken gut metagenome | biome: Chicken; feature: Gastrointestinal Tract; material: Caecum | place: Ireland | collected 2019-01-01 | study: A study of the... | reverse complement strand
ATTGGAAAGAAAAGGAGGATAACATGAGATATAGAAATTCTGGTAGAGGAATGTACGGAGACTATGATATGATGGATGATTACGGTAGACGTGATTATGATAATTCTTATGGACGTAGACGTAGAGATAGTCGAGGACGTTATATGGAAAGAGGAAGAGACAGAAAATATCGTGGTGAGAAACACATGGACGACATGTATGACAACTATCAAATGTATTTAGATGGTAAAGAACATTATGATCGTGGTGATTATGGTGCAAAAGATGATGCGATGAAAAGTTTAAAATACATGCTTGAAAGTGTAGTATGTTTCTTCGATATGTTAAAAGAAGATGCTAGTTCACAAGAAGAGATGGAATTAGTTAAAAAATACGCAAGAGAAATAAGTGAAATGTAATGTATAAGTATTATAATAATAATGCTAGAGGTCTTTTCGAGAACGATTGTACCGTACGCAGTATTTCTGTTGCGACAGGAAAAAGTTGGGATGAAGTATACGAACATCTTAGCGACATTGCACAATTTGAAGGTACAATGATGGATGATAAAGATTTTATCATAAGATATTTGAATACAAAATATAAAGAAGTACCATATCTTGCAGAAACTGTAGGAGAAGTTGCAGAAGATTATCCTGATAATATATTACTCATTACCATGAACGGACATATAACTTGTTCAAGATATGGGATAATATACGATAGCTTTGACCCTCGTGATAGAATAGTAGAAAATGCTTGGATTGTAAAATAGATTATGATATAATGAAAGGGAAATTAATTCCCTTGATGGCAGTTTATCCAAGTGGTTAAGGAGTTGGTCTGCAAAACCAATATCGTGGGTTCAAATCCCTCAACTGCCTCCAAAATAAAAATAACACCCTCAATGGGTGTTTTTATAATAATAGATTTTTGATAGAATTCTTTTCATGTATTTAGTATAAGTAGTAGGTGATATACACATATCCATACAAATACTTTGTACCATATCTCCATCATAAAATCTAAATAGCATGTTTCTTTCAAGTTGTGTTAGTTCCATTTTATCGCAAAGGTCTAATAAATCTTTACGACAAACACATTTTATATCCTTTTTCATTTGGATATAAGTCTTTTTATCAATCATATAAATTACCTCATTTCTAAGGTAATTATAAAAATAGAAAAACATAAGAAAACATAAAAAGGACTATAATTGTCCTTTTACTTTATCTCTTAATTCGTATTTTTTCTTTTGAATACTAGGTACAGAATAAGAAAGTTTATTTGCTATCCATTGTTCGCTATATCTATCAACATAAAATAATTTTCCAATATCATAATACACGCTACCTTTATCATATATAGATAATACACAATCGTCATATTCAGTTAAAGACATACCACGATACAATTTCTTGCTTTTTATAAATTTACTGGTTACGTAACATAAAGATATACCTAATAACACTGATACAATTAAAGAAATACCATTTGGTATAGTAATTCTATTTAACGAGTAATATGTTAAATTAGAAACGATAAAACAACTGATTGCAGTAGGCATATGAAAAGGTTTACCAAATGTCTTTTTATTTATCCAAAAACTACATATAATTATGATACATTCTACAAAAGTATGGTTTAAAGTAGCAATTAATAAAACTACTAGTAAAGTAAAAATATTCCAAAGTATAAACAATGGAATATAGATACTATTTGAAATCTTTTCAAACTTACTTTTAGCTTTATTATTTAGATAAAACTTCTGCAACTTTGTCGGCAAAGTTTCTAATAAAGCGTGTAGGTGCGAAAAAGAACCAACTACCCAATCCCATAATGAACTACCTCCTATATTAAAATATAATGTATAGAACATTAAAGATAAAATTATATAATCGAAATTCAACAGAATACTTATTATAATACCATGAGAATTGACTATAGTAATATTTCTAATACTCATACTAATTAATTGAAATATCATGTTTATCGCACAATATATGAAATAATTAGATACATTATATTTCTTTAATTTTTCTTTCTTAACAACTTTAGTATATATTATTACAAACATAAGTAACCATAATATATCTGCGATTGCAAAAACGTAAGGTGCGTTTATCATTGTTTTTATATATTGTATACCTAAACATAATGGTATAATCGATAACGTAAATATTTTCATTTTCTTTGAATTATCCACGCACGATATACTCAATATTATGTACGTATAAATATATAGTGTTATTCCATACCACAGTGTTTCTAAATGAAAATTGTTAATAAATTTATCTATCATAACGATTATTTCGTTTTCTGTATCTAAACCAAAATAATCCAATCCACATAATTTGATTATAAATATTCCTATTAATATTATAAAGTATGTTTTTAATGTGCTAGATAATAACTTATCTAAATCCTTTTTAATCATCTCATTTCACCTCCCTATATAACATATTATCACTTATTATAACCTTTGTCTAGGGATTCATAGCATTTTTGAATGTACTTTAATTCTTCTTCAAAATAATTATTTTTTAAATTACGTTGTTCTATTATACTTTCATAAATATTTATGAGTTCAAACATTGCTTCGTATTCATCTCTCGTACGTATTTCACCTTGATGTAAAGAAGAAGCAAACGATACTATTTGAAATCGTAACTTCTTCCTATCACGGTCATCTCTTTTTTTCTCATGATTTTCTATTGTGTTATAAACTTTTTCAAGTTTCTTATCAAGTAATTTATTAATCGCACCTATAATAGTACCAATCGCAGTTATATATGCACCGATTGTAATAATAATGTCCATTTAATCACCTTATCTATTTTACTCTTAATTTTTGACCTGCATAAATTAAATTCTTGTTTTTAATGTTATTCCAAGCTACAAGTTGATTTACAGTAGTTCCGTATTGTTTAGCTATTTTTGTTAAGTTATCACCAGATTTAACAGTATAATATTGTTTGGATGTACTTGATGTAGTACCAAGAATTTCATTAACTCTTGCTTGTACTTTATCATATTTATCACCTAATGCTTTTTTTCTAGCATCTCCATTTCCGTATTTACCAGCAATAACTTCTTGGGCTAACTCATCAATAGATTTTTCTGTAGAACTTGACGATGTTAAAGTACTAGGACTTCCTCCAGCGTATTTATCCCAAGCAGTTTTATCACCATAAAAAATGTTTAAATCTAAATTTCCATTATAACCACTTAAAGACCCTTTAGAAGTGTATTGCCACATTGCAATGAATGACCAATTTTTTGCACTTGGTTTATTACCAGCTTGACCGTTATTTGAACCGTATTTAGCAACCCAAATACCATAATCTGCTTTAGCAACACTTGACCAATCATAACTGTTAGCAGGGCTTTCACTCATATAAATCATTGGTTTAACACCTGTTTTTTCATATACACGGTCTAACCATGCTTTTGCCCACGCAACATTTCCTAAATCTCCTTCTTCCCAATCTAGTACTAGAACAGATTCTTTATGGTAACCCTTGGTTTCTTTTATAAAATAATCAGCTTCAGCAGTAGCAGAGTTACCTAAATCTGGTCTCGCATAATGATATACACCAAGTTTTTTTCCAGCTTTTTTAGCGGCTTGGTAAAATTTATCACAACAATCATCTGTATAACCTACACCTTCTGTAGCTTTTGATATTACAAAATCGACATCAAGTTTTGCAATGTTAATCCTATTTTGATGATGCGATATATCAATCCCTTTTAATGTAGCCATATTATTTATCCTCCTTAATTTCTGGCAAACCCGCAATACTTGTTAAAATACTTAACAATCCAGCAAGTAAACTACCACTTAAAACCATTACCCAATTTACTTCGTTGAGTACCGTAGACGCCCCAATAAAACCAAGAGCAGATTGAGCCATTGTTTTAATCGCTCTAATCCCTGCGGCTTTTAACCAATTCTTTGTCTTTTTACTCATATTATCACTCCTTATTTAGCTCTCATTATATATTTACAAACAATATATGGTTGCATGTTGTTATGTGGTACTCCGGAACCCGAAGATTTAGTGGATATACCATCTCCTGTGTTAGCACTACCATATACAGATTTGTATCCCGCACTACCAACACTACCTGTTCTAGGTATACTATGTGTATGAGATGGCATTTCTTCAACCGTTAATGTATGAAATGATTCTCCACCTGTTTTACCGATAGTATTAAAATCAACGTCATTTTGAGAGAACGCCAAACCTACTCTACCATCTTTTGTTGGTACGTTAAATGTTGTCGAACCATTACCATTTCCAAAGCTAGTTCCTAATAGTGAAAACAATGCAGAGTATTCTGTTCTGCTTATTGCTTGACCGTTTAATTCTACATAATTTTCAGGTATAGTGTTACTATACCATTCTATTACACCACCTATTGGTACTATTTCATATGGATTATTATTACTATTAATGTATTCTTTAACTTTTTCCCAGAAATAGTCTAAACCATTTTTATCCAATACTTCCATGATTATGCACCCATTATACTATCTATTTCACCATTTTGTATAGCAACCAAATCTGTTTTACTCCAATAATTACTTAAATCAACATCTGTAGTACCAATTTTTTCAAATGCTGTTCCAGTCCAAATATATTCGTCATAAATGTTTTGTCCACTACCATTGTTAGAAACAAGATAAATAATTCCATTTTCTCCTTTTCCAGGTAAATCTTCTACTATTTGAAAATCAAATCCAGTTATATCTCCTATAGCTTCTGTGATAGCAGATTGTACCTCGCTAGCAGTTTGATAACCAGCGCCATTTGTCAATTGATTGTTATTTGTTGGTATGGTAACAGAATTAGAACCTAATGTTACAACCTGTCCTTTTACTTTGGCATCTGTGATACCATATCCAGAAATCGTTGTTGGTTTATCTTGAACATTTTCCCATGCAACAGAATCTGCAGTTCCACCACCAGTAGCACTTAATGTTCCTTGCTCACTTATTTGTAATCCAGCTCCTACTTTAATACCACCTAGTGTTTCTGCACTGGCAATCGGTAATGTGTAATTTTCTAAACTTTTCAATTTTTGTTCATAAGTAGAAGTAAAGTTCTTTTCACTAAGTCCTTTTCCTTCTTCTTTGTCGACCTTATTATTAAATTTTGTATCTAGTTTTTGATTATAATATAATAGCCCATTCTCATCTAAATATTTTGCCATTTCTATTTCCTCCTTGATTATTTAATAAATTTTCTATATCTATATTAGATAAAGCATTCATTTCATCTTGTAATTTTAATTCACTTGATGTTTTATTACCTATTAACTCTATACTGTTTATCTTGGGTTTATTACTTAAATAATTATAATTATTAGTACCACCCACGTTTTCTTCAAATGTTACTATTTCTTCTGCATCATTTTCTATTACAACAATTTCATCAACATTATCTTCAACAGTTATTATCTCATTTTCCATATTATACCTCGTTTGATGAGAATGTTATTTCACTAGTTATAGATAATGTTCCAATAGAGATTGTTTTTACTTTATTGTTTGTTATTATCTCAATGTCATAATAATATGTACCGTAATCTAAATCATTCGTATCTTCTGGGTCAATAGTAACATGATAGTAATAAGTTTCCTCATCATAGGAAATAGTATTATCCCCCAAACTTTTTTGAAAGATATAATCATTTTCTGTATCATTATTTTTTACTGTAAAATACATTTTATCAGGTTTTTCTGTTATAACCTGTTTATCTTTAGTTTTTCTTTGAAATTTGAATTCAAAAGTATCACCTCTTACGAAAATCATACTATCACCTACTTTTCATAAAATATTATACCATAACATTAACATTATGACAAATTAGTAACATTATGTTTTATATGTAAAATAAATGTTGACTACTGCATAGCCATTATAGTTTGATGAATTACAGTTTATTACAATTGTATTTTTCGTTGAACTTAAGTAAATATAATTTTTTCCGTAATCTCCTCCATTGAAATTGTTGGTATCTAAAGAGAATATATTATCAGTATTTGATACAATGTATCCCTCGAATGAAACAATTGTTGTAGAAGATAGAGTAAATCCTAAATTAATAGTAGCTCCTGCTCTAGTATTCCCTGAACTACTTATAGATTCTATATTTGCCTTATATCGCTTTACGTACTCTTCTTTTCCATCAACTAATCTTCCTGTCTTAACAGCGTCCCCATTTGTAACAAGATTATACTTTAAGTTACTTATTTCTGTTTTTACCACATTTTGGCTAGGTGCCATTGTAGTACTGTTCCCATCTAAGCTATCAACAACTTGTACTGTTTCATTTTCCCAAGCTATATCATAGTCTGCATCGCTTGTTTTTTTAAGAACTTGACCTGTTGTTCCTCCATAAGGTACACTTTGATTATCTGCTATATCTTGTCGCATCAATGTTTGCAATGTGTTTAAATTGTCGGCGTCTATAGGTGTATCAGTATTAGGCAAGTCTTTAAATTCTACATAAGGTTCATAATTACGATCCATTGTTATCTTCCTCCATACTTATAATATCTTTTTTATTCAACTCTTCTAATAGTTCATTAATACTATCTTGTAAAATTTTTAATTTGTATAACAAAGGTGCGTTATTATCAATATTTATTTTTTCCATAACTATTCCTCCTCACTAGACATATATCCGAAAATATTTAATGTCATTCTACCAATACCTGTGTTTGTTATGGCGTTCCTTGTTGTAGTAGGTTTTGTCATAGATGTTCTAACAACAAATTGATTTCTATTGCCGATAGTTATATAATCGGTCAAATCAACAGTATCCGTTGTAACAACTGTTCCCGCGTAACTAATATCGGGTGTATAACTGGACTCGCCAAATGCGTTTTCGATTTCCTCCAAAGATAGACTACTACCATCATACCAATAATCACTACCATAAGCATAATATAATCCGAACGTACTGTAATCAGATGTTTTATATAATTTTAATTGTTTTGGAACACCTGTAACATCACCACTTGAACTGCCATCATAATATGTTCCATTTATCGCACTGACATCTAATGTTATATATGCCGAATCTACAGTAAAATTTTCTGGAATATTACAATCTAATATCAAATCTGTATAATCCACTGTTCCACCAGACGAAGAATACCTATATGTAAATCCTAATAACGACCAGCCCCAATAATCGCCTGTTGTTGAATACTGCAAATTAGAAAACAATCCATCTCCACCTATGACTCTTTTACCATCATCTAAGAAAATATTCCCAGAAAAAGAACCATTAACAGCTTCTATGGAACCGTCCTGTAATATTTTGAAGTTTTCATTTGCTGTTACAGTACCTTCCAACTTTATTTGACCAGGTGATAAATTAATTTTACTTATCAATGCATCAGTATCAGTTGCATTTGTTATTTCTTGTGAAACAGATAATTCTATTTCATCTCTTGTTTGTGTTATACTCGAACTAACATCTACCTTTGTCGCAAAAACATCTGTCAAATCATTTTTTATAGCATATTTAATATATACAGTAGGTTGATAATAATTTATAGAATAAGTGTTGACATCATCATATACAGGTATACTCATATCTTCATAATTAATTATTACTTCTTCATCTAATGCTTCTGTCGAACCATCTGCTAATAATTTCAATCGTCTTATTAAATAGCATTTACCTGTGTAGTCTATAACAAATTCATCATAGATATCACCATTAATTAATAAATAATCAAAAGGTAATTGTATTACTTGTTGTTTGCTTTCTCCATTTTCTTGATATTCGATTGTTAAAAAATATCTAGCAGGTTTTGTGAATAAATTTGGGCTAGGATATAAGTTAGTTCTAGGGAACAAAGGACAAACATCACCATAAATACGTAATTCCAATAAATTACCAGCATAAGCATCTGATGTAGCAACACTACCAGCCCCTGTGGTTTCTCTAGTCAAATCACTTATTTGACTAACTTGTTGTGTAATACTATCTACATCTTGTTCTACTTGGGTTATTCGTTCGTCATATTCATCAACATCAGTAACCAATTGTGTAATAGTTTGATTTTGTTTATCAACAACTATTCTTGTTTGTTTTACTGCTGTTTCTAATGTACCTGTGTTTTTGTATTCTGTTTCTGTTTTTGTATCTGCTTTAGACGTTAATTTTGTTTTTATATGACCTGAATATTCAATTGTTCTGTCGAAAGGAATTGTAGTTACTGTTGTATTATCCGTTGTTGTTATTTCGATTAATTCCTCACCTAACAACCAAGGATGACCTGTAGTATTTATTTCCAACGGTAAATACTTTAACCCAAACAGTCTACTTGCACCTGTGATAGCTTGTTGTCTTAATTCTGGTGTATATGTGATGTTACAATCCATAATTTGTAATTCACATACACCGTTTTCAGCAATACTATTGGCATCTTCTATATATGCATTTTCTCCCTCAACATCTGTCATACCAATAACTACCCTATTAACAGGTCCAAATATTTCTTTTTGTAACGATAAATCATAATAGTTATTAAGACCTATTTTATCATAATCATTTGCTACCGTGGTAGGAACATCAAAATCAATATAACATTTATTATCCCAACCAATACGTACCCAAGAATAAGCAAGTTTACCAATGTCTTGCATTACTTTTCTATAAGTATCACCTGTTTCATATTGATTGTTTGGTACGATAAAATTACTATTGGTAAATGTTGTTGTTGCTAATTCAACACCGCATTTATTACAACAGTATTGTGCTAATTGCAATACTGTACAAGGAAATGATAATCCTGTACCATCGAACTCTTGATTAAATTTTTTCGTATAATCCATTGCCTCAAAAGATGTCTTTTCTTTCACGTCATCATCTGTCGGTGCAGTAATTAAGAAATTACCTAAAGAATAATAGTTTGTACTTGTATCAGTTTTAACACCTAGTTCAACTTTTATTTCTTTATTTTCTATTTCAAGAGCATTATTAACGTTTTTCAATTCTCCAGATATAGTACGAGCTACAAATTGACCTATACAAATTGTAGCTGTGTCTACATATCTGTAATCTTCGTAAGTAGTACTAACAATATCTTCTTCTGTTAATATAACGTTTTCTGTTTCTGTATCTCCTAATACAGTTATTCTATACGGTATCGTAGCAGTACCGTTAATTAACGCTTGTTTATCACTATCAGTCATTCAATCACCACCTAGTGTCCTATGAGTTCAAAATCATCAATCTGTATCATATCTTGTCCACCGTATTTAACGGGACTATATTGTATATCAGTATGATAATAAGTATCAGTTATATACCTATCTGTAGCAAAATCATATGCTTCTACCGATAAATACATACCTGTTCCTCCACCGCCCATACCTAAGGCGTTATAATATACTCTAAATTGTTCAGGAGTCATAGGAGGGAAAGAAAGCCATATCTTACGTCTTGTGTGTGGTAGTACTTTGATAGATAACACACCACTAGCAGTGGTAGTAGCATCTGCTGTTTGTACTAACTTAGGAGCAAATTTATAACTTTCTCTTTTCATCGATGGGTTTTGAAAAGTACACCCATTACATTTTATATAATAACCTTTAAAATTACTCATAACTTACCTCCTATATCCTTATCATATTTGTACCATATCTATCGTTTTCACGTTGAGCATGTTCTCCGAATCCCTCATATACTTTCTTATTTCCGATATAAATTGTTGTCGGACTATTAGAACCGTTTCCAAAATTAGAATTATTAATAGCCTGTAACACGGCGTTAGAAATAGCATCTGTAATTTGATCGTTGTTTGCTACAGCAGTCTGATTACCAATTCTACCTACCATCTCTGGTATACCGTTTTCATTAGCAAGGAATAAATCAGAATCAGGATATCCACCTTCTTCAAATCTAGGTAAAGAGATTCTACTTAATTTACTAATATTTACCCCAGGTATTTTATTTATGATACCAATAGCACCGTTAATTCCATTAATGAAAAAGTTTATTGGTTTTTCAATAACAGAAAATGCACCATTAAGAACTGATTTAAACGCACCTGATATAGAATTGGCTACAGAGGTTCCTATATTTTTGAAAAGTGTTTTTATCTTGTTAACTATTCCTGAAAAGAATGATGTTACTGAACTGAAAACTGATTTAATACCATTCCAAGCGGTTGATGCACCGTTTTTAATAGTACTCCACATACTTGAAAAGAAATTTGCAACAGGTTTTATGATTGTATTATTAAACCAAGATGTCACAGCATTCCAAACAGTTTTAATGTTTTCCCATGTACCAGATGCTAATATTTTTATAACATTCCACATTTCGGAAAAGAAATTTTTAATAGGTTGTATTATAGTATCGTTAAACCAAGAGGAAACTGCACCCCATACACCTTTTATACCTTCCCAGGTATCAGATGCTAGCTCTTTAATGTTTGTCCATAGATCAGAGAAAAATGTTTTAATAGGTTGTATAACATTGGTATTTACCCATTCGGGAATACCAAGAACCCATTGTATACTATTATAAACTCCATCACCTATCATACTACCTAAACCTATAAAAAAATTAACAATTGTGTCGCTTATTTCTGATAAATTTTTAGGTATATCAAGTATCCATTGTATAATTGGTTGTATAAGTGCTTCGTATACAAATTTCGGTATTGTTTGTATTCTTTTAACTCCGGAATATATAGCATCCCCCAATGCATTACCTATACCTGTAAAAAAATTAACAATGCTATCGCTGACATCTGATAAATTATTTGTAAAATCATATAATGCGTCTCCAACTTTTTCTCCTAATCCACCTACTATAGGTATGTCGTCCCACATATGAATCAATGCCTGTTCTAGTTCATCTTGTGTTGGTTCTAGGTCGATTAATTCTTGTATAGACGTACCTAAACCAATCAATACCATACCTAACGTTACTAGTAAAGTTAATTCAACACTATGTGTTTTAGCAAATGTAGTACCAGCGGCTAAACCAATTCCACCTAAGGTTTGTGCTATACCTGCCCACATATTTTGTTCTTCACCATGTGACATTGTAACAACTCCTGATGTCATCAGACTAGTACCTGTAACAATAGCAGTTAATACAAAATTTCTAGTTATAAGATATGTACCACCGCCAATACTAGCCGCACTACCAAGTTGCATAGCCATATTTTTCCACAAATCTTCGGGGTTACTTCTAGCACCTTCATCACCTTTAAATTTGAATACCAAACCGATTGTTATTAATGCCGCTCCAGCGGCTATTCTAGCGATAAGTTTACCTAGACTTGTCATGTTTTTATATGATTTAGATATGTCAGATATAAAATTAGCTAGTTTCCATCCAGCAATAGCTAATCCTATTGCCCCAAGTATAGGTAATAAACCTTTTAAGTTCTTTTTAGCTTCTGCTATATTATTTTTAAATTTATCTGTCAATTTATCAAGAGCATTATATGTAGGTAAATCGACTCCTAAATCTCCACCACCCAAACCTCCTGTTCCTGAACCAGAACCAGTAGATTCACTTTTTGTCTGAATATTATTCAATTCATCAAATGGTGCTAACATAGTGTTTAGTTTGTTTTTTGTCTTGTCTGCTGTGTCGCCAATATCGGTTAAACCACCTGTTATATCACCAACACTAGTATCAAAACCACCTGTATCTAAACTAAAATCTAATTTAATACCAAATATTTTTTCTAATAATTTTGCTAGTGCATTCGCTAGGTCAGTTAATATTTCAGTAAATACCATTACATAAGGTATAGCAAACATAATTATTGGTATGAATACATTACCTATCGCACGTCCTAACAACGTAAACTGTTGTTTCATTACACGAATAGCATTCGCAGGACTAGTTAACGTTTTACCCATGTCAGCTTGCCATTCTGTACTGGATTTCATAACTTGAATATATCTTAACTGTGCTTTTTCTGCTTCACTCATAGAACTTACAGACTTATCTATTCCTAATGAATAAGCTAATTCTTGTAAAGTGGCTTCCGATAAAGCAACACCAACGTTACGCAATGGTTCAATTTCTCCTGAAATACCACTTTGTAATTTTTCAAATGCCTGTTCAATAGGTATATTTTTAAATGATGATAAATCGTATGTTAGTTGTGTTAATTGCTGACTCATAAGATATGCATCATCTGTACCAACACCCAAACCTTTAATCAAACTATTAAATGTACCCATATACTGCATAACACTACTAGGGTCTAAATATAAAGCATCGCTGAATTTATTAACCCAATCAAACGCTTCTTGGGCTTTATCACCAAGAGTAGTAGCAAATAAATTTAAATTTTCATAATAAGAACCACCATTCATAGCAAGATTACCTAATGTGGTTGTGATACCTCTTATCGTATCCCAAGCAAGTCTGAATTGTAATGTAGCCCCACTCAAACCACTAGTTAAAGATTTTAAAAAATTATTTTTAGATTCTTTATTTGCATTTCTTAACGATGTAGTGTACCTTGTCAAACCATCACTAGCTGTTCTAGCTCTAACCGTTAATTGACCTAGTGAATTTTGATATTTTGTTATTTCAGTTCTCCCTTTTGTTGTTTGGTTTGTTGTTTGTGATATTTGTTTTCCTAATGCTGATTGTGTTAAACCAACTGCTTGTAACTGACTCCTATAATTAGATAGTAAAGAACCTTGTTTACTAAGAACTGTACTTTGTGATGCTAATGCAGACATAGTATCTGTTGTTTTTAAATTTTTAACAGAATCCATATTAACAGTTGGCGTCTTTGGTGTGCTAGTTTTACTTGTTGCTCCACTTAAATTCTTTTTTAATTGTGAAAAATTCTTTGATGCATCCAAAGTATTATTTAATTGTGTTTGTAATTTCATTAATGCACTTATTAGACTACCTATTTCTTTAGTGGCATCATTAGCTGTACTTTGTATATTTATCATCAAAGTATCGGTATTCAAATAGAATCACCTCACTTTTCTTTTTTATTAAATTTAGCAGCCGTATCTTTAACCCATTTCTTAAAATGTAATTTAACAAGTAATTCTTCGTTCTTTCTTTGTTGTTCTTTCTCTTGTTCTGATTTAAACTCTGGTTGATTATAAAGATATGGTTTGCTAGAATATGGTAGAGGTTTTGTTCCTTTTTTAGAAAAAGCATGTAATACAGGAGATACTTTACAAAGTGCCTCATATATATACATGCCTTGCATCCACATACTCTCATCTTGTTGTCTTATTTTTCTTTTATAAGCTTCTAAATAAAATTTAGTACGATATGGTGAACCATACCAAAACTCATCATAAGACATTCCGTATCCCATGTATATAGGACACATTTTTTCAAAAAAGATAGAAAGGGAAGTATCCTCTACTTCTGACTTGTCTTTGGAGATAAGTCCACTACTTCCCATTCCACGTTTCCCTCGTTGTCTTTACCATCTTCTAGTAATGACTCGTAGGTTTCTTGTATCATTTTTTGAAGAGCGGCAATTAAATTCGCCTTGTCTTTACAACTATCATATATTTTGTCAATGGTTGTTTGATTTAACTTTTTATGATTTTTATAGAATGCTCCAGTAAATGCTAATTGAATATTAGTCATTGGTTTCTTTAGGAACTCTTCTAATTCAAAACCATTTTGTTCTAGTAATCTAATTGCCATTCTATTATACTCTAAAGTATATTTTTCTCCATTATATGTTAGATTAATTTTTGTATTCATATTCTACACATCTCCTTCTTTTTATTCCCCAGCACCCTCTTCAACTTTTGCAAGCCATTCTGGTGCATTTGTTGGTGTTATATAGTTAGTTGTTTCAAGAACTGCGCTAACTTCTGTTTCTGGTAATCCCATAGCACTAGGGTTTCCAGTAAAGAAAACTGCATTTGTCAAACCAGGTATTAATATTTCAAACCACATTGCTTTATTTGTTGTTTTAGCAGTTTCATATGCAGTCATTAAACCTTCCCAAGCATCATATAACTCTTCTGTTAAGTTGAAAGTAAACTCTAATGCTCCACCAATGTCTTTAAGACCATCAATATATGTCTTATACTCTAGTTCGTCTAGTGTTGTTGTTTCTAGTGTATCTGGACTAGGGTTAAGGCTTGGTGTACTCTTAATTCCTTTAATTCTAGTATAACCAGTAGTTGGTCTTGTTCCAGCTGTTTTTTCTGCTGCATATAATAATTGAACTCCAGCAGTAGATAAATTAATTGCCATTTTAACTCCTCCTATAAATAGTATTTGTTTTTATATCTAAGTTACATTCGTATCTTAAATATCCAATAATTACATTCGTATCACTAGTCAACGGTGCTATTGCAGGGTCGCCTAATCTACGTAGACATCTATATCTATCTTGTTTTAAATATCCATCTAATAGCTTCATTATATATCTTACATTCTGTATAGCAGTTTTATCTAAACTCTGTTCAGAATCTATTTCAAATTGATAACCTAGATAACTGATTCTTTCACTACCATCAAAATATTGTTGCAAATCTTCGTTATTAATTTCGCTAATAATAATCGCAGGATATCTTTTTTTAGGATTTTTCTCGTATTGTTCTTTTACAAGAATATCTTGATATTCTCCATTATAATTATTATCAACTTTTTTCACTTCTTCGGTATTGGAAAAGAAATCGCTAATATCTTGTTTTAATTGTTCTATTAAACTTTCGATAAGACATCACTCGCTTTCTCTTTCATAATTGTTTTTATAACACCACTCCGAAGATAATTACTTGTATCAAACATTTGTTTTCCAGCAGGAATACCTTGAGTTGGAGTTGGGACACCATCTTTCATGTAAACCCAATATTTACCTTTAGTAATACCTTTTTTCTCTAACCAAGCATTTCCTTTAGGAACATCTCTAATAGTAGGACCAGTATTGTAACCTTTAAGTCCAGACATTTTATCTTTATTTTCATGTGGACTTTGTTCACCAACATCACCTGTACCAAATTCTTCATATAACACATCTTTACCTTGTGATATTATGTTACAACCACCATCATATTCTTGTATGCTAGTGTTTATATCATCAGTATCATTTGTTGATGGCTTTTTAGCATATAGACTGTTTAAATGTTTTAAACCTTCTTTTGCTATTTCCTTTGGTATTTCGGTTTTCAATTTGTTTATATCAGATGAAAGAGTATTAAGACTATTTATCATGCGACTGATTTCTTTTGTATCAACTCGCATTTTAATTATTCTACTCATTGGTATCACTACTCAATCTATGTAATACAACTTCCATCTCATTTATAAACACCATTGGGTCGCTTTCTACCTCATAATCAGCATCTTTGCATAATGGATCATGCTCTGATGGTTTATCAACATATACATAAAGTCTATCTCCAGGATGAAATAAATTTCTTTCAGATACATTTGTCTTTATTCGTAGATACATTGGATAATCCATTCCCATAGATATTAAATCACCCTCACTATTAGTAGGAACATAATTCTCCCATAGCTCCATAGGTTCTTTAAATTTATCTATAAGATTATCGGTATATTTTTGACATAGATATAACTTTCTTTTATTTCTTCGTAGATTTCGCATATCATCACCTACTTTATTAACGGTATGATACCGTTTAATATATCTTGTGGATAATCTCCACCTGTAGTATAATTTCTCGTTATACCATTTTCACTATGACTAGTTTGTCCTTCTGCTCCAATTTTCGCAAAAGCACATAAACAAAGTGGTATTATCGTACTTTCATATCTTTGTGGATATGGTTTATCTTCTGTCGGAGTGAATCTACGACATTCATTTATTTTATCTATCGCTCTTTGCACTTCTGTTTGAAGTAGTATCATGTCGTCAGCACTATCTGTGATATTGAAATCACGAGCTTTTAACGATACTCTCAATTCGTTTGCTAAAGTATTAATAGATTTCATATACCCACCTCCTAGTCACGGTTTAATTCGTAATTTGATTTTTTAGGTTTAAAACTTTCTTTAAACTTTTCGTCAACAATTTGTGTTTTAAACTTTATATGTCCATCATCTTCGATATATTTTTCTTTATGTGGTGTTAATTGAATATCATTATTTTTATATGTTATATCAACAGGTATAAACTTTCTGCCAACTTTTATATAATACTTTTTATCAATAACATATAGCATGACTACACCTACTTTCCTTTTTCTGTTTCTTTTGTTTCATCTGTTTTTGTTGCTTTTATTTCTTTTTTATCTTCTTTGATTTCTTGAACCTTTATGGGTTCTTTTTTGACAGATTTTTCAATAGTATAACCAAGGGGTTTATAAAAAGAATTATAAGCACCCTTAGTTACAATTTTAGTTTCTTTATTATTTGTTATAGTTATCATTAAGCACCCGCCTTATTAATCGTTATTTCCACAGTAGACTCATCTGTAAAAGTAACAGTTCCACCAGTTACTTTATCAGTAGCATCCGTGTTTATAACAACTTTTGTTATTTGTTTAGCGTCTGATCCGTCTTCACCAGCAGGACCTTGTTGCCCGGTATCACCTTTATCACCTTTTGGTCCTTGTATTCCTTGTGGTCCGGTATCACCTTTCTCACCTTTTGGTCCTGGTGTTAACTCTATATCGGCAATCCCATCTTCTATATGGTTTAACTTTACATCTGTAATAGTTTCCCCAGATGTCCATGTTTGTTTTGAATATGCCATTAAAACACCTCCTATCCTACTTTAGCTTCTCCGACCTTTGCGGTGCCGACTTTATTATCGGCTAGATTAGGGTGTAACATCAACAATAACAATTTTATCTGCCATTTCAAATGAAGGTAAAGCAACCATAGATACTTTAGTTTCAACA
>ERZ1090861.876-NODE-876-length-16854-cov-27.890708_pt1 | contig 16854 bp, 18 predicted proteins | sample MGYA00478482_ERZ1090861 | MGnify/ENA primary metagenome ERZ1090861 (study PRJEB33644, sample SAMEA5815744) | chicken gut metagenome | biome: Chicken; feature: Gastrointestinal Tract; material: Caecum | place: Ireland | collected 2019-01-01 | study: A study of the... | reverse complement strand
CTACCACAGGAGGCCTTCTTTTTTCATTGTCTACTTTTACTGGAGCGGTTCAGGGCAGGGGCTGTTTCGCGTTGTGGTTCAGGCTTCTTCGGCTGCGGCGCGGGTCAGGGCCAGCTCTTCCTGGTAGAACACGCCCAGGGGGCCGATGTAGTTCTTCTGCCAGGGCTTGGGCTTGCCCAGATAGTGGACCACCACCGTGTTCTGGCGCACCCAGTCCAGGCTCAGCCGTTCGGAGGGCAGGGCGCTGCACCGGACGTACAGCCGGTCGGTCATGTTGTAGATCCGGCTGTCCAGCACCAGGGCCTTGTCGCCGAACAGGCCGGTGAGGATGTCCTGGTCGGGCAGGATCAGCCTGTTTTTGTACCGTCCGGCGTAGTCCCGGATGTCCTCCAGGCGCAGGGTCCGGCGCAGCAGGGCCAGGTCCATCATCAGCACCCCCGAGTTGAGGTAGCGCACCCCGTCCTCCAGGCCCAGGCGGGCCTGGTTGAACTTGTTCAGGAAGCGGTCGGTGTGGCTGCACGCCATGAAGGCCGCCCCCGCAAAGTCGGAGGTATAGAGGGGCTCCAGACTGTTGAGGACCACCGTGTCCACATCCAGGTAAAGGATGCGGTTCAGCGCCTCGGGCAGCAGCAGGGGCGCCGCCAGCCGGTAATAGATCTGGACGGGGTAGCGCCCCGTCTCGGGAAAGCCCTCAAACAGGCCCTCCGGCACCCGGACCAGGGTGCAGCTGTCCTGGGGGCGCAGGGCCGCCTGCATCCGGGCCCCGTCCTCCCCCGTCAGGTCGGAGTGCAGGACGTAGAGGTCGTAGTGTGCGGCCCCGCCGTGGCGCAGGATGGTGGCCATGCACTGCTCCCACAGGGGGATGAATTTGCGGTTGATCGAAAAAAGCAGGTTCATATTGCTACTTTATGTGCTCGTGAAACATTTTATGCCCGTTTGCGGGCGGTGTGCGTATCGGCGGCGGGGGCGGTCATGGCCGCGTCCAGAAAGCCGCCCGAAGCGTAGATGCGGCAAAGCGCCTGGCCGATCTGCCCCAGGCTGCGGGCCTCGGCCACCGCCATCCCGCCCTCTTTCAGGCTGGGCAGGTGGCCGCACAGCATATCCCGCAGCCGGGCCTCGAACTGGTCCACGGTGGCGGCCTTGTAGACCGACTTGCCGTCCTCCAGCCAGTTGGCGTAGACCGGGATGTCCCGCACGATGGTGGGGATGCCGCAGGCCAGCGCCTCCAGCACCACGATGCCCTCGGTCTCCTCATGGCTCAAAAAGGCGAAGGCGTCGGCCCCGCAGTAGGCGTCGCAGAGGTCCTCCGCCCCCACATACCCCGCAAACAGGACGTTGCCGGGGGCGGCCTCCATGGCGCGGCGGATCTCGTCGGTCAAAAGGGCCTCGTCGGTCTGGCCGAACCAGATGAACCGCACCTCCGACATCCGGCGGGCCAGCTCCACAAAGTCGGGCAGGCCCTTGCGCACCATCCAGTGCCCCACCGAGATGACGCACTTCTGCCCTTCGGCCAGGCCGTAGCGGTCCCGGAAGCGGGCGCCGCGGGCCGGGTCGGGGTGGAAAAAGCCGGTGTCGATCCCGTTGGAGAGGGTGTAGATAGGCTTGCCGATCTTGTAGCCCATCAGAATGCGGCGGGAATAGACGCTGGGGGTGATGACCACATCCCCCTGCCGGTAGCAGAAGATCAGCCACCGCTTGAACAGGGGCGCCAGCAGGTTGGAGCCGAAAAAGCTGTTGCGGAAGTCCTCCATGGTGGAATGGCCGTAATAGACCACCTTGCACCCCCGGGCATGGGCCCGGGCCGCCGCCAGCGGCGCGCTGGGGAGGACGGTGTTCAGGTGGACCACGCACTCTTTGGCCTCAGGGCCGGCCGGCGGGATCTGGTCGATCAGGGGCAGGCCCGCGCTTTTCAGGGCGGCGGCCTGGTGTTCCAGCGCCTTGCCCACCCCGCTTTTGCGCACCATTTGATAGCCGCCCCGGTAAATGCAGACAGACATTAGGTAATCGCGCCTCCCCTCTGCAGTCACAGCAGACGCAGCACCGTGTTCATGGCCACCGTCAGGCCGGTGCTGTAGGCCGCGATGGCAAAGGGCTTGCAGGTCAGGATGATAAAGGTGAACTGCCCCCAGTTCATGGAGGTGGTCCCCGCCAGGTAGCACAAAAAGTCGTCCGGCGCCACCGGGAAGAAAATGGCCAGCGCAAACCATTTGGTAAAGCTCTTCCGGCCCAGCCAGCGGTCGTATTTCAGCAGCAGCTTGCGGGGGAACATCCGCTCCAGCAGGGGGCGGCCGCAGTAGCGGGCCACCCCGAAAGCCGCCAGCGACCCGGCGCAGATCCCGATGTAGTTGTAGGCAAAGCCGTACCACGGGCCGAACAGGATCACCCCGGCCAGGCAGCCCAGCCCGCCGGGCAGGATGGGCACCACCACCTGCACCGCCTGGAAGGCGACGAAGGCCGCCGCCGCCCAGGGCCCCAGACCGGCCACCCAGGCCTGCAGGGCGGCCAGGTCGGTGAGCAGGCCCTTTTGCCAGGCCCACACCCCCAGCCACAGGCACAGGAAGAAGCCCACCCCCGAGGCCGCGGCCGGCACGCTGGCGGGCAGCCCCCCGGGCACCCGGCTGCGCCGGTCCAGGGCGGCGCCGTAGACCTCCAGCGCCTGGGAGGCAAACCGGGCGGCCGAGTACCGCTCGGCGGTGGCAAGGGCGCCGGCGCGCAGCGCAGCCCGCACCGCGCCCCCGGCGCAGAAGGCGGCCAGCGCCTCATGGAAGCCGGCGGCGTCCTTCCACTGCCAGCCGTTGACGCCGTTTTCCACCACGCCCTCCAGGCAGGGGTCCGCCCGGACGATGGTGGGCAGCCCGCAGGCCAGCGCCTCAAAGTAGGTCAGGCCCTGGGTCTCGCTCTGGGAGGCGCAGACAAAGGCGTCCCCCGCCTGGTAGTACCGCACCACCTCGGTGGGGGGCACCATGCCGGCAAACATCACCCGGTCCACCAGGCCCAGGTCGGCGGCCTGCTGCTCCAGCTGGGCGCGGACCGGGCCGTCCCCCACGAACAGCAGCAGGGGCCGCTGGCCCGCCGGCTCTTTGGCCAGCAGGCGGAGCAGCTCGCCGTGGTTTTTTTCGGCAGCCAGGCGCCCCACCGAGACCAGGACGGTCTGCTCCCCTTCCGGCAGGCCCAGGGCGCGGCGCAGGGCCGGCTTGTCCTCCGGGGGGATGGGGCGGAAAGCCTCCAGGTCGATGCCGGTGGGCACCGTGTACACCGGGCAGCTGACCCCGTACTGGTCCAGCATGGCGGCCACCTTGCCGGTGGGGGCCAGGATGGCGTCGCACCGGCCCGAGAACAGCTTGGTCAGCTCTTTGACCGCCACATGGCCGCAGCGCTCGCTGGGGATCAGGTAGCGGGTGTAATCTTCGTAGGCGGTGTGGTAGGTGTGCACCAGGGGGCAGTTGCACCGCCGGGCCAGCTGCCACGCCGGCAGAAAGGTCGAAAACTCGCACTGCGAGTGGATCACGTCGGGCCGCCAGTCGGTCAGGGCCCGCATCCAGCGGTTCCATGCGGCAAAGCGGACCCGCGCCCCGGGGTACACCCGGTCGGCGCTCAGGCTGCCCAGGTAGATCACGCCGTCCCGCTCGTACGAGTGGCTGTCCGGCGAGAGGGTCAGCACCTTGACGTCGTGGCCCAGGGCCAGGAGCTCACGCCGCAGCAGGGTCACCGACCGGACGACGCCGTTGACCGCAGGCGTCCACCAGTCGGTGGTCAGCAGTATCTTCATCTCAAGCACCTCCGTCACAGGGCTCTGTATCAAAAAAAGTCTCTGTCCTTATAACGAACCAGAGGCCGGATTTTTTGCAGGAAAAAAGATGTTTTTCTATTTTTCGAAAAGCGTTCTGCCTGTATTGTAGCAGGTTTTGGCACAGGCCGCAAGGCAGTTTACCATTTCTTTGCAGATTCTTCGCACATTCCTGCACATTCCAAAAAGTCCCGCCCAGCCGCCAGGCGCGGATGGACGGGACACGTATTTTACAGCCGCTGCCAGGCGCGGGCGCCGCCCCGGCGCAGCCAGGCCAGCGTCCCGGCGCAGAAGGCGGCCAGCACCGCGCAGCAGGCGGCCAGGCCGCCCAGGGCCCCCAGCGGCGCCCGGGCCAGCCACCACAGCCCGGCCAGCAGGGCCAAAACCGCCCAGTTGGCAAACAGGGCGAGCACCGGGGCCGCGCTCTGCTTGACGGCGGCCGTCTCGCTGGTCCAGTGCAGGTTGGGCAGCTTGAGCCCCAGCACAAGGCCCAGCGCCCCGCTCAGCAGGGTGTACAGCCACACCGCCGCGAGGGCGAGCAGCGCGCCCGCCGGCCCGCTGCCCACGGCCCACAGCAGGCAGACCGCCGCCGCCAGGGCGGGGGGCAGCGTCAGGGCCATGTGCAGGTCCAGCTTGGCCCGCAGCGCCTGCCAGGGGCTCACCGGCAGGGACCGGATCAGCCAGAGGGTCCCGCCTTCCAGCGAGACCGAGGGCGGGGTGAGCAGGTTCATGGACGCCAGCGAGCAGACCGACACGCACGCCAGCGCCGGGCCCAGGGCGGCGGGGCCGGGCAGCAGGGCCAGCGCCCCCCGCAGCAGCCCGGCCTTCCACACCGCAGCCACGGCGGCCGCCGCCAGCAGCAAACTGCCCAGCAGCCCGTTGACCATATAGCTGGTGCAGCCGGCCAGGCGGCGCAGCTCCCGGGCCAGCAGCGCGGCGCGGACGCTGTGGGCGCGGGCCGGTTTTTCCTGATAGACGGCCCGGGGGCCGCCCCGGCGGGTGGTCATGATCCGCAAATAGCTGCGGCGCAGCGCCAGCCAGGCCGCACCCGCCGCACCCAGCGACACCGCCGCCAGGATGCCCAGGGCGGGCAGGTCCCCCAGCGAAGCCCGGCCCAGCAGGTACAGGGCCTGCGCGTCGGCCCGCAGGCCCGAGGCGGCCTGGTCCAGGTGGGTCATCAGCCAGAGCATGCCCTTGCCCACTGCAAACTGCGAGCCGAAGGCAAGCACCAGGATCAGCGCCGCGTAAAACAAACTGAGGACGGCCTTATACCGGGTGATACGGCTGCCCGCCACCGCCGCCAGCCAGCCCACCAGGCAGGAGCCGGCCAGGGTCAGGCAGGCCAGCAGGGCCGTCACCGGCAGCAGGGCCAGGGCGGCGGCCGCCGGGCGCGCCCCCAGCGCAAAGTAGACGGCATACGCCGGCAGCAGGATCACCGCCAGGTACCCCGCGCCCAGCAGCCAGACCGAGGCCATCCGCGCCGCCAGGATCAGCCCCGGCGGGATGGGCAGGGCCAGCAGCTGCTCGTTGTCCCGGGCGCAGTACAGGATGCCGTAGGCGGTAAAGCCGCCGCCCATCACCCCCGCCAGCAGCGCCCCGGCCCCCATCAGGGCAAAATACAGCCAGTCCAGCCCGGCATCGCTCAAAGGCTGGCAGATCAGGGCGGCCAGCGCCCCCACGCTGCCCATCACCAGCAGCACCACGCAGGCCGCCAGCACCAGGAAGGCCGCCGCCTTCCACCCGGTGCGCACCCGGCCCGTCACGCTGCTGCGCCGCAAAGACGCCGTCATCTCCATCCACTGCTTTTTCAACAGGACGGTCAGCATCGTACCCCTCCTTATCCGTTGATCCGTCGCTGAGGGGTCTGTGGTTCCCCTCCAGCGCCGTCCCATCGCTCTTCCCTTACGCTGGGGGGAGCGGTCCGGCTCCCCGCCATTTGCACGCGGCGCGGGGCCTCCCCTGCAGCGCCGTCCCCTTGCCCTTCCCTTACGCTGGGGGGAGCGGTCCGGCTCCTCCCGCCGTCCGCTCCGGCGGCGGGGTTCAGTCTTCCTTCTCCCCTTCCAGCTCCAGGAACACTTCTTCCAGGCTGTCGTCGCCCTTGACCTGCTCCATGGCGCCCGCCCGGACCAGGCGCCCGGCGCGGATGATGGCCACCTTGTCGCAGAGCTTCTCGGCCACTTCCAGCACGTGGGTGGAGAAAAAGATGGCCCCGCCCTCGCCGCAGAACTGCCGCATCAGCACCTTGAGCTGATGGGACGCCCTGGGGTCCAGCCCCACGAAGGGCTCGTCCATCAGCAGCAGCCGGGGCGCGTGGACCAGCGCCGACAGGATGGCCAGCTTCTGCTTCATCCCGTGGGAATAGGCGCTGACCGGCTGGGCCAGGTCCTCCGTCAGGCCAAAGGCGTCGCCGTAGCGGCGGATGCGCCCGGCCCGGTCCGCCGCCGTCACCCCGAACACATCCGCGACAAAGTCCAGGTACTGGATGCCGGTCATATACTCGTACAGGTCGGGGTTGTCCGGGATGTAGGCCAGCCGGCGCTTGCAGGCCAGGGGGTCCTGCCGGATGGACACCCCGTCCACCAGGATGTCCCCCTCGTCGAACTGCAAAATGCCGCAGCAGCTTTTCAGGGTGGTGGTCTTGCCCGCCCCGTTGTGCCCGATAAACCCGTAGATCTCCCCCGGCCGGATGTGCAGGGACAAGTCGTCCACCGCCTTTTTGCCGCCGTAGGCTTTGGTCAGATGCTGGATGTTCAGCATGGTAAAAGCGCCTCCCCGTGCCGCCGCCAATATTTAACATTTGGGTAAAATGTTTCTCCGATTATACCAGAACCCCGCCGCCTTGTCAACCGGCGGCCGGGGCAGGCAAACGAAAAAGCCCCAACTGCGCAGCGGGTGTGTACAGTTGAGGCCGATTTTTCTATTCCGTTGTCACGGCCACCTGCTCCACCCCGTACAGGCGGAACAGTTCCACCGCCGCCGGGCCGATCGCCTCGCCGCTGACGGCGATGGGGATGGCCGGGGGGCAGGCCACGGTGGGCAGGGCGCAGACCCGGCCCAGCGCCTGCCCGGCGGCGACCAGCTCCTGCCGGGCGAACACCGCCTGCCGGATGGTGCGGCGCGGGGCGGCCTCGGCGGCCAGCCGGGCCCAGATGCCGGCGGGCAGGGCGGGCAGGGCGGCCCCGGGGGCCCGGCGGCGGAGGGCTTCCGCCGCGGCCTGCCGCACCCGGCCGTAGTCCCGGGGCAGGTTGTCCGGGGCGAACATCAGGACCACATACTGGCGGCCGGCATATTCGCACTCCACCTTGCAGGCCCGGAGGAGGTCCGCCAGGGCCTGGCCGGTGCAGCCCAGGGCCCCGCCGTCCAGCACCACCTTCAGGGGCTCGGAGGGGCGGACCAGGCCGGGGCACAGGGCGTCAAGGTCCCGTTTCAGGGCCTCGACCTCCCCGATGCAGGCCGCCAGGCGGGCGGGCCAGTCCCCCGCCAGGGCCGCGGCGCACAGGTCCAGGGACTGCAAAATCAGGTAGGAGGGGCTGGTGGAGCCGAACAGGCACATGGCCCCCCGCACCGCCTCGGGGGCAGGGGCCAGCAGCCCGCGGCCCACATGGAGGTAGGCCCCGCCGGTCAGCACCGGGAGGGTCTTGTGGGCCGAGTCGCAGCACAGGTCGGCCCCCAGGTCGATGGGGTGGCGGCTGCCCCCGGGCAAAAAGCGCAGGTAGGCCCCGTGGGCGTTGTCCACCAGCAGCGGGACGCCCCGCCGGCGGCACAGGGCGGCCAGGGGCCCGATGTCCTGGACGCCGCCCAGGTAGTCGGGGCTGGTCAGGTAGACGGCAAAGGGCCGCCGCCCCTCCCGGGCCAGGCGGTCGAGGGCCGCCGCCAGGCGGGCGGGGTCCACCGGGCAGGCGCAGAGGCTGTCCCCTGCCTGGGGCCCGGGCCAGACCCACGCGATGTCGAAATCCAGCAGCGCCGCGGCGTAGAGCAGGGCCTTGTGGGCGTTGCGGGCCGCCAGCAGCACCGGCCGGCCCGGCCCCGGGGGGGCCGCCTGCAGCGCCAGGAACGCCATGGCACGGATGCACTGGGACGAGCCCTCGGCCCCGTAATAGGTGGCCGCTGTGCCGAACAGCCGGGCGGCGGCGGCCTCGCTGGCCGCGATGACGCCCTCCGGGGCGTACAGCTCGTCCGCACCGGCGATCTCGGTCAGGTCCAGGGCCTCGCAGCCCAGGGGGCCCCGGCCCTTGTGCCCCGGCATGTGCAGCCGGGAGACATCCGACGCGGCGTAGCCCCGGACAAAGTCAGCGATGGGGGCGCCGGCCATTCAGACGCCGCCCTCGCAGGACGCCTCGCAGCCCTCGGCGCAGGCGGTGCAGGTCCCGCCGATCTCCAGCGGCACCTCCACGCCCTGGGCGGCCAGGTCCTGATTCTCGGCCACCTTGATCATGATGGCGCACTCGATCCGCTTTTTGAACAGCTCGCAGCCGTACTCGTACACGCCCTGGATCGAGCCGGTGGCGTGGTAGGAGTTGGCCGCGCACCCGCCCGAGCAGTACAGCTTGGCCCAGCAGTCCCGGCACTCGGGCCGGGCGTAGGCGTTGCAGTGGCGGAACTCGTCCTGGGCGGCGGTGTTGGTGACGCCCTTCCAGATGTCGCCCAGCAGGTACCTGGGGTCGCCCACGAACTGGTGGCAGGGGTACAGGTCGCCCCAGGGGGTCACGGCCATGTACTCGGTGCCCGAGCCGCAGCCGGCGATCCGCTTGTAGATGCAGGGGCCGCCGGTGAGGTCGATCATATAATGGTAGAAGGTGAAGCCGCGGCCCTCCCGCTCCCGCTTGAGCATCTCTTTGGCCAGGAGCTCGTACTGTTCCAGCAGGACGGGCAGGTCCTCCTGGGTCAGGGCGCAGGGGTCGTCGGGCTTGGAGACCACCGGCTCCATGCTCAGCTCGGTGAAGCCCAGGTCCGCCATGTGGAAAATATCGTTGGTGAAGTCGGTGTTGGCGTGGGTGTAGGTGCCGCGGATGTAGTAGTTTTTGCCGCCGCGGGCCTGGACCAGCTTCTGGAACTTGGGCACGATGGTATCGTAGCTGCCGCGGCCGGCGTAGTCCACCCGCAGCCGGTCGTGGACCTCCTTGCGGCCGTCCAGGCTGAGGACCACGTTGCTCATCTCTTTGTTGCAGAAGTCGATCACGTCGTCGTCGATCAGCATGCCGTTGGTGGTCAGGGTAAAGCGGAAGTTCTTGCCCGTCTCCTTTTCGCGGCCGCGGCAGTAGGCCACCAGGTCCTTGACCATCTGCCAGTTCATCAGGGGCTCGCCGCCGAAGAAGTCCACTTCCAGGTTGCGGCGGGCGCCCGAGTGCTCGATCAAAAACTCCATGGCCCGCTTGCCCACTTCCAGGCTCATGAGGGCACGCTCGCCCTGGTAGCGGCCCTGGGCCGCAAAGCAGTACGAGCAGTTCAGGTTGCAGGTGTGGGCCACGTGCAGGCACAGGGCCTTGACGGCGTTGCTGCGGTTTTTGAAGTCGAAGGCCATGCCCTCGTAGACGTCGGGGCTCCACAGCTTGCCGGCGGCCTTCAGGGCGCCGATGTCGTCCAGGCACTGCTCCAGGTCGGCGGCGGTGACGCCGGGGCGGCCGGCATACTTTTGCAGCAGCCGGGCCGCGATGGCCTGCCGGGGCAGGTCGGGATACAGGGCGATGGCGTCGTAGGCCACGTCGTCCACCAGGTGGACCGAGCCGCTGCAGGTGTCAAGCACGATGTTGTACCCGTTGAGTTTATACTGGTGTACCATGTGTCATCCTCCGTGAAACACAAAAAAATGCCGCCCGGCAAAGGCGGCATCAAGTGGGGGGTCGCTGCTTACTTGTTGCTGTTCTCGCACTTCTGGTTTGCCACGCCGCAGGAAGTCTTGCAGGCAGACTGGCAGGAGGTCTGGCACTCGCCGCAGCCGCCGGTCTGGACGCTCTTGGTCAGGTCGCGGGTCGCAATGGTCTTGATTCTCTCCATGGTATGTACCTCTCTATTCTATGGACTAGGCCCTGAAAGAGCCAGCGTATCTTGCAAGTATGATAACACGGTTTGGCCCTGCTGTCAAGTGCCGCCCCGGCCCGCCTCGGGGAAAGCGGGCAGCCCCGTCAAAATGGTGTGCAGCCCCAGCTCCCGGGCCCGCTGCAGCAGGTAGCGGTAGCGGCACAGCAGGGCCTGCCGCTCGTAGATGCGCTGCTCCACCAGGTCGGGGTCCACCTCCAGGTCGAACATCCGGGCGTTGCACTCCAGGCAGTACAGGCACTCTTTGATCTCCTGCTCCAGCTCGGGGTGGTAGCGTTCGTGCTCCATATCCCGCGCCACACGGCGGGAGAGGATGGTCTTGCGCGGGCGAGTTTCGGACATGTGCGGGGCCTCCTTTGTCTCTTTTCTTCTGATTGTATGCCCCGCGGCGTGCAAAATATGTCTTGCGGCGCGCGGCAGGGGGCGCATTTTTGCGCGCAGCTTCGCCCTGCGGCGGCCTTTTTTGCCTTTTTGGCCCAAATTTTGATGTTGGGGGTTGACAACCGCCCCAAACCTGAGTATAATAATCACCGTCGGCAGCGCGCCGGCCGCCAAACCAAAGCCCGATGGGGATTTGCATAGTGGTAGTGCGGTAGACTCTGACTCTACTTGTGGGAGTTCGATTCTCTCATCCCCAACCAGAAGCCTTGTCCAGACGGACAGGGCTTTTTTGTTGCGTGTACAGCCGCTTTGCGGAAGATTTTATTTGCATCGCACTTGATTTATTCACAAACGGCGCATATAATAGAGGTAAACACGGAGAAAGGAGCGTACCCCTATGGCAACCAAAGGAAACATGACCCTGCGCATCGAGCCTGAGCTGAAGCGCCAGGCATCCGAGCTGTTCAACGCGCTCGGGATGGACCTGAGCACGGCCACAGGCATTTTTTACCGGCAGGCCCTGCGCTGCCACGGCCTGCCTTTTGAGGTGCGCCTGGACGAGCCGAACGCGGTCACCTACGCGGCGATGGACGCCGCCGAAAAGGACGGCGACGTCTACGGCCCCTTTGACAGCGTATCCGACCTGATGGAGGCCCTGAATGCTTAAACCGGAATTTACAGGCCAGTTCAAGCGCGACTATAAAGCGGCCGTCCGGCGCGGCTGCGACCCCCGCAAGCTGGAGCAAGTGGTGGCGCTCCTGTGCGCCGAGCAGCCCTTGCCGGCGTCCTGCCGCGACCACGCCCTCACCAACTCCCGGAATTACAAGCATATGCGGGAATGCCATATCCAGCCGGACTGGCTGCTGATCTATCAGGTGGCGCGCGAAACGCTGATCCTGAAGCTGATCCGCACAGGGACCCACAGCGACCTGTTCTGAAGCCTGCGGCTGCATCGGGCGGCGCAAACACAAAAAGAGCCTTGTCCAGACGGACAGGGCTTTTTTTATGCGTGGCGCAAAAGCGCCACGCGGGGCGGGGCTCCTGGTTTATTCCGCCCAGTTTTCCAGCTCCAGCTCCGGCACGCGGGCAAACTCGCCGGTGTTGTTGGTCACCAGGGTCAGGCCCTCGGCGCGGGCGTGGGCCGCGATCAGCATATCCAGCGGGCCGATCGGCGTGCCTTTCTTTTGCAGGAAGGCCCGGACCGCCCCATATTCGGACGCCGCCGCGGGGCCAAAGGGCAAAACGCTCAGCGGGGCCAGAAAGCGGAGCAGCGCCTGCCCGTTGCGGATGGGGTCGGAGCTGTTTTGCACCCCAAACTCCAGCTCCGCCAGGGTGACGGACGAGATGCACAGGCCGCCGTCCATCTCCTGCCGGAAGCGCCGGAGCGCCGCCTCCGGCTTTTTCTTCATCACATAGATGCAGATGTTGGTGTCCAGCATATAGGTCATAGGGTCTGCCTTTCCTGCTGGGGGCCCTGCTGCCTGCCGCCCTCGAACATATCCGCGGTAAACCCGTCCAGCCCTTCGAGGAAGGTTTTCCACAGCGAATCCCGCGGCACCAGGATCACCGCGTCCCCCAGCTGCTGCACCACCACTTCGTCCACGTCGAAGCGGAACTTCTTGGGCAGGCGGACCGCCTGGCTCCTGCCGTTCTCAAAGATTTTTGCCGTCTCCATGTTGGTCACCTCCTGCTTATAGTATATACCGCGATATATATTTTGTCAATCCAAAAAGAAAGCCCCGCGCGGGGCGGGGCCATGATTTTCCGTTCGGTTCAGCGCTCCTGGGCGTAGCGGGCCAGGAACTGCTTGGTGCGCTCCTGGCGGGGGCGCTCGATCAGCTGGCGGGCGGGGCCCTGCTCCACGATGACGCCGCCGTCCATGAAGATGACCTGGTCGGCCACGTCGCGGGCAAAGGCCATCTCGTGGGTGACGATCATCATGGTGGTCTTTTGCTCGGCCAGGGCGCGGATGACCTTCAGCACCTCGCCGGTCAGCTCGGGGTCCAGGGCGCTGGTGGGCTCGTCGAAGCAGAGGATGTCCGGGTGCAGGGCCAGCGCCCGGGCGATGGCCACCCGCTGCTGCTGCCCGCCCGAAAGCTGGTGGGGGTAGTGGTTGGCGCGGCCGGCCAGGCCCATCCGGCCCAGCAGCTGCCGGGCCTCGGCCTCGATGGCGGCGTGCAGCTCTTTTTTGCGGGCCTTGTAGTCGGGCTGCTCCTGGGCCAGCAGCTGCTTGGCCAGCATGACGTTTTGCAGCGCGGTGTATTGGGGGAACAGGTTGAAGGACTGGAACACCAGCCCGAAATGCAGCCGCTTGCGCCGCACCTCCGCTTCCCGCTGGGTGGCGGGGTCGGCGGCGTCGAACAGGGTCTCGCCGTTGACCACGATCTGCCCCCGGTCGGGGGTCTCGAGGAAGTTCAGGCAGCGCAGCAGGGTGGTCTTGCCGCTGCCCGAGGACCCGATGATGGCCAGGGCCTGCCCCTGCTCCAGGTCAAAGCTGATGTCCTCCAGCACGCGGGTGGAGCCAAAGTGCTTTTCGATGTTTTTGACTTGCAGAACAGGCATGGTTCGCCCTCCTCAGCGGAAATAGTCCAGCTTCTTTTCGGCCTGGCGGAACAGCAGCGTCAGCACGCCGTTGACCGCCAGGTAGAACACGGCGGTGTAGAACAGGGGCCAGATCATCCCTTTTTTGATGTAGGACTCGCCCATCCAGATGATCTCGTACACCGAGATGACCCGCACCAGGGCGGTGTCCTTGACCAGGGTGATGAACTCGTTGCCCATGGGGGGCACGATCCGCTTGACCACCTGCAGCAAAGTGACCTTGAAAAAGATTTGGCTCCGGGTCATGCCCAGCACCTCGCCGGCCTCGTACTGGCCGCGGGGGATGGACTGGATGCCGCCGCGGTAGATTTCGGAAAAATAGCAGGCGTAGTTGATGACGAAGGACAGCAGCGCCGCCCCGAACCGGGGCAGCAGCGGCAGGTCGAACAGCAGGCCCGGCCCGTAGAACAGGATCAGAATCTGGATCATCAGGGGGGTGCCCCGCACCACCCACACCACCGTGCTGACCAGCCAGCGCAGGGGGGCGATGCGGCTCATGGCGCCCAGGGCGATCACCAGCCCCAGGGGCAGCGCAAACAGCAGGGTCAGGGCAAACAGCTTGAGGGTGGTGCCCAGGCCCTCCAGCAAGGTCAGGGTGACGGTCAGCAGCATAGACGGTTCCTCTCACACAGGGGGACCGGCCCAACGCGAAAGGCGCGCCGGGCCGGGTCCCGCGGTTTTACTTCTCGATGACGGACTCCTGGACGCCGTAGGTCGTGGCCACTTCCATCACGGTGCCGTCGTCGTAGGCCTCCTGCCAGAAGGTGTTGAAGGCGTCCACCAGGTCCGACCCTTTGCGGAAGCCCACGCCGTACTCCTCGCTGTTGAGCTGGACGGTGTAGGTCAGGTCGGGGTAGCTGGTGCCCTCGCCGATCATGGCGCCGGCCATCAGCAGGTCGATGACGCAGGCGTCCGACGCGCCGCTGGCCACCTCCATCAGGGCGTCGGCCTGGGTGGTCTTGGCCACATAGGCGATGCCCAAAGCGTCCAGCTGTTCGGCGCCGGCCGAGCCGTTCTCCACCGCGAAGTTCAGGCCGGACAGGCTCTCCACATCCTGGTAGCCGGCGGCCTTGCCGGCGGGCAGGACCACCACCTGGCCGTTGTTGCAGTAGGGCTCGGACACCGACGCGCCGCTGGTCACCTCATCGGTGATGGTCATGCCGTTCCAGATGGCGTCCACCCCTTTGGCGTCCAGCTCCATCAGCTTGTTGTCCCAGTTGATCTCCAAAAATTCCACCTCGACCCCCAGGTACTCGGCAAAGGCCTTGGCCATGTCGGCGTCAAAGCCGATCCACTCGCCGCTGTCGTCCCGGTAGTCCATGGGGGCAAAGTCGGTCATGCCCACCACCAGGGTGCCCTTGTCCTGGACGTAGGCCAGGTCGCTGTCCGCAGAGCTGGCAACGTTCTCGCTGGCGGCGGCGCTGTCCGCAGCGCTCTCCGCTTCGCTGGAGCCGGCCGCGCCGGATGCGCTGGCCGCGCCGGACGCGCTGGACGCCGTGCCGCCGCAGGCCGCAAAGGACAGGGCCATCGCCCCCGTCAGCAACAGGGATACTGCTTTTTTCCACTTTCTCATCTTGAACTCCTCCTTGCCGTCCGCTGCACTTCCCGCCTCTATCACTATGCTGTGATAAAGTGATGCAGTGATAACGCTTTGCATTGTAACACACCCCGCCCCGATTGTAAAGACGGGAAAGCCCCCCGGGCGGATTTTCGGCTTTTTGCACAGATTTGCAGGGAGTGAGGAGAGGGTTTTGGGTATTGTGTATGTGCGCCCTTCGGGCGCGCCTGGGCAACGTTCCCAACGAAATCACGATTGATCCATACACAACGAAAACAACGAAACGCCTCTTTTTTGGGCATTTCGTTGCTTTCGTTGAAACCGTTGCTTTCGTGGTTTTCGGGGGGTACCGTGAAACCGTTGAAATCGTTGCTTTCGTGATTCCGTTGGGCACCGTGAAATCGTGATTTCGTTGATTTCGTTGAAATCGTGCTTTTCGGGGGGTATCGTGAAATCGTGATTTCGTTGAAATCGTTGGTTTCGTGGGTTTCGGGGGGGACCGTGAAACCGTTGAAATCGTTGATTCCGTTGGGAACGTTGCGGGGTGCGGATACGCGCTCCTTATGACGCTGCGCCTGCCGGTTGCCCTCTCAGTCAGCTTCGCTGACAGCTCCCCCACGGGGGGAGCCAAGAGCACGCCCGTGGGTGTCGGCTAGGCGGTGGTAAGGCAAACTTGCTCACAGCTTCGCCTTACACGCCGTTTGCCGGGTTTGACGGCGGTACGCTTGGCTCCCCCTTCGGGGGAGCTGGCGAGACGCCCGCAGGGCGGCGAGACTGAGAGGGGTGCGGCAACAAAAAAAGACGGGTGCCTTTCAGCATCCGTCTTTTGGTCGGAGCAGCGGGATTTGAACCCACGGCCTCCTAGTCCCGAACCAGGCGCGCTACCAGCTGCGCTATGCCCCGAAAATACCGCAGCTTTTGCAGCTGCGGTTTGGTTGGGGATGAGAGAATCGAACTCCCACAAGTAGAGTCAGAGTCTACCGCACTACCACTATGCAAATCCCCATCGGTATGGCTGCCGCGGCAGGCCCGGCCCGCCGCTGACAAGGGATATTATACCCCAAGCGGGCGGCGTTGTCAACTGTTTTTTGCATTTTTTGGCCGCGCGGCCCGCCGGCCGCCGCCGCACGCCGCCGCGCTCATCAAAGGTCACAAAAACATTCCGAAAAACCTTGACAGATGAGGCATTTCCGACTACTCTTAATACATCTAAAGCGGGTGCAGGCGGCGCCTGTGCCCGGGGCACACGATTGGAATGAAAAGAGGGTTTATCATGAAGAAACGTGTTGGCATCCTGACCGCCGGCGGCGACTGCCCCGGCCTGAACGCGACCATCCGCGGCGTGGCCAAGGCGCTGTACGTCCGCATGGGCGACAACGTCGAGATCATCGGTATCCTGAACGGCTACCACGGGCTGATCAACGGCGACTACAAGAAGATGCAGCCGGACGATTTCCGCGGGCTGCTGACCCTGGGCGGCACCATCCTGGGCACCAAGCGCACCCCCTTCAAGATGATGCAGGTGATCGGGGAGGACAAGGTGGACAAGGTCGCCGCCATGAAAAAGACCTACAACGACCTCCACCTGGACTGCCTGCTGACCCTGGGCGGCAACGGCACCCACAAGACCGCCAACCTCCTGTCCCAGGAGGGGCTGAACATCATCGGCCTGCCCAAGACCATCGACAACGACATCTACGGCACCGACGTGACCTTCGGCTTCCACACGGCGGTGGAGATCGCCACCGAGGTGATCGACCGCATCCACACCACCGCCGGCAGCCACAGCCGGGTGATGTGCATCGAGATCATGGGCAACAAGGCCGGCTGGCTGACGCTGTATGCCGGCATCGCCGGCGGCGCGGACATCATCCTGCTGCCCGAGCTGCCCTATGACATCGACCGCGTGTGCGCCGCTGTCGAGCGCCGCGCCAAGAACGGCTCCAACTTCTCGATCATCGCGGTGGCCGAGGGCGCCCTGAACGCCGAGGAGGCCCGCTTGAAGCGCAAGGAGTGGACCGCCAAGCGGGCCGAGGCCGGCTTTGGCGCCACCGCCACCAACCGCATCGCCACCGCCATCCAGAAAAAGACCGGCTTCGAGACCCGCGTGTGCATCCCCGGCCACATGCAGCGGGGCGGCACCCCCTGCGCCTACGACCGGGTGCTGTCCACCCAGTTCGGCAGCCACGCCGCCAAGCTGGTGGAGGCCGAGCGCTACGGCGTCACCGTCGCCATGGTCAACGGCCGCGTGGTGGAAAACCGCCTGGAGGACATTGCCGGCAAGAGCCGCAACATCCCCGAGAGCTGCGACCTGCTGACCGTCGCCCGCCGGATGGGGATCAGTTTAGGCTGATGGGCGAAGGGCGGTTGACCTCTCCATTTACGCTGCGCCTGCCGGTTGCCCTCTCAGTCAGCTTCGCTGACAGCTCCCCCACGGGGGGAGCCAAGAGCACGCCCGTGGGTGTCGGCTAGGCGGTGGTAAGGCAAACTT
>ERZ1090861.873-NODE-873-length-16918-cov-5.935539_pt1 | contig 16918 bp, 16 predicted proteins | sample MGYA00478482_ERZ1090861 | MGnify/ENA primary metagenome ERZ1090861 (study PRJEB33644, sample SAMEA5815744) | chicken gut metagenome | biome: Chicken; feature: Gastrointestinal Tract; material: Caecum | place: Ireland | collected 2019-01-01 | study: A study of the... | reverse complement strand
CGCCTTCGTCCCGCACTACCCGATTTGCGGCTATCGTGATCCGGCGTACTGTAAGGGAACGGTTGACGATTCGGTCAAATAGTTTCACAACCGCTGTGATGATCACACTGCCAAGGCTTGTCGGATTGTCCAGCTTTATGCTGCCGTGAGCGCCTTTGGGAACGGATCTTCCATAGTGGTCGATGTGTACCGGGCCGCGGTAGGATCCTTTATCACAGTTTTCCCGGTCATACCCTACATCCAGTGTCAGACTGTCTGTGACAAGCCCTTTGTCCGTAAGCTGGAAGACCAGGGAATCCGCCATCTCAGCGACAATGATGCGGGCGTGTTCGTAATCATACGGCTCGGAGAGCACCTGCCCTTCGGAAAGGCTGTTGGTACTTGGCTTATATGCTTTGATCTCTGCCATTGTGCAGGGTTCCAGGCCCCAGGCGTGGTCGATCATGATCTCGGCATCTATTCCAAATTCTTGAAATAACATATCCTCGTTGTAAATGCTGGCTTTGGCCAGTTCCCCCATGGTGTGGATTCCGAGTCTGGCCAATCTTTTTACAGTTCCCGGCCCAGTCTGCCAGAAATCGGTAAGCGGCTGGTGATCCCAGAGCAGGTAACGGAAGGACTTCTCATCCAGCTCTGCAATACGCACACCATCTGAATCCGGCTTTGTGTGTTTAGCGGTGATGTCCATGGCCAGTTTGGCGAGATATAAGTTCGGCCCGATGCCGGCGGTGGCAGTGATGCCTGTGGTGTATAAGACTTCCCGGATCATGGTTTTCGCCAGGTCATGGGCGCTCATCTGATAGTGACTCAGATATGCCGTCGCATCGATGAACACCTCATCAATGGAATAGACTAGGATATCCTCTGGCGCGATGTACTTGAGATAGATCCCATAGATTTGTCGGGAGACTTTCTCATAGTAGAGCATCCGCGGTGGTGCGACCAGATAAGAGACTTCCAGGGATGGATCGGCAGCCAGGGCGGTTGCATCGTAAGAAGAGGACGCGAATGCCGGTTTCCCATCCTTATACACGGCTTTATGGTTCCGGATCGCGGCCTGCAGTCTTGTCGCATTGGCTTCCTTAACCTTCTGGACTACCTCGAAGAGCCGCGCCCGGCCAGGAATGCCATAGGCTTTCAAGGATGGGGAAACGGCCAGACAGATCGTTTTTTCTGTACGGGAAGGGTCAGCCACCACCAGGTTGGTGGTCAGCGGATCCAGGTTCCTGGCGGCGCACTCGGCGCTGGCGTAATAGGATTTTAAGTCAATCGCCATATAAGTCTTTGGAAGGGAAAATTTTTCGGAGCTTTTTATCGTCGATTTTTCATTTTCAAACATTACCTGACCCTCCCTAAACATCGTGGGCAGCCACTGCCTCTGGCAGACCTTGATGTAATTAACGTACGCCATTCATAACCGCATTCTGGACACAACCACCACGCTTTCTTGTTCGAATTAGGCAAGACTCGCGATGGCTTTGTTTTATTTTTCGTAGGGTGCCACTCTGATGCTAACTCTGGGTTTACAGTTTCAAGATCGTTAACTCCAGGAACAGCATATCTACCATAACAATACGGACATCCGCAGTTATCTTTTCCTGTTCTGGCACTCACGACAGACTTCCATTCATGTCCTTCCCTGCAGCTCCACCAGACTTTTCTTCCAGATGAGATAGTACAATCTGAAGGTTTGAAGTTCCTGTTCTTTTGGGGATGCCATTCTGCAGCCAGATCCGGGCGTACAGTTCCCAAGTCATTTTCACCGGGGATCGGTCGTTGGCCTGCACAGAACGGACAGCCTGACTTCAAATTCGTTCTGTTTATTACAGGTGCCTGCCAACTATGCCCTTTATTACATCTCCACCAAACTTTCCTGCCAGATTTTGCGCATATTTCTCCAGAAGTAGTTCCTTCATTTTTGTCAACATCGAATTCACAGGCAATCTCAGGGAACAAGGCATGAAGATCTGTTTTACCAGGTATTACGATATTCCCGGAGCAGTACGGACAGCCGGTGCTGCGGCTTGTCCTGTGATAGACCATTGTTTGCCACTCATGTCCCTCGTTGCAAACCCACCAGACCTTTTTATTGCTGCCTGGCTTGCAGTCACTCGGCCTGAGGTTTCCATTCTTTTCGTAGTTCCATTCTTTGACGAGATCTGGATATAGTGTTTCCAGATCGTTCTCGCCTTTGATGGCGTATCTGCCGGAACAGTACGGACAGCCAGAGCTGTGTTTTGTCCTATGGCAAGGCGTTGCCTGCCACTTGTGACCTTGTTTGCAGCGCCACCAGATTTTTCGGTTACTATGGGGCAGGATATCATATGGCGTTAGTCCGGCATTTTTATCATAACACCATTCGGCAGAGAGTTGCGGATATAAAGCGGCCAGGCTCTTGTCCCTTTCAATGCGCCGGCTATTCATTGGAACCCTCCCCGAAATGAAGGCCGGCAATGACATTGTCTGATAATGACATGGGGCTTTGTCTGTCCTTATCTTCATCTGGAATGCTTCCGTAGGCTGCCATATGTCTGATGACAGCCCTGTTGATATCCATGATGTCCCCGATATCAAGGGAAAGGCTTTGTGTATAGACATCCAGATCGATCCCATGATCTTCTATCCCCATTTCGGCCAGGATTGCTTTCCGTGAAGCCTCATCCGTCGCCTTCATCAGAAAAAGGATTTTTCTGTAGAGAATCGTCTGCGTCCGGCTCAATGACTCCACCTTTTCTGACAAGGCTGTTATTTCCATCTTCATCTGCCTGTTTATTGCGTGCAACGACTCGTTTTTCCTGGTAAGACTGGCGTTTTTGGCAAGTATCCGGTCGACAGTTTCTCTTGTGTCAACGATCTGGCGGCGCTGCACATAATCCGGCTGATCCATAAACGCTTCTACCGTGGATGCCTTCAGGAGAGTATTTCTTTTGACACTTTCCGTCAGGCTCCGTGCCCGGTTGATCTCTTCCATACGCAGTGTGCAGGTCTTTTTACCGGCGGTCTGTTTCCCGGTTTTAGAATCCTTATTCCGAACCGGGCGCATGAAATGATAGTCCCGGACGCCCTCCAGTCCTTTGATATTTAATGCCGCCCATGCTGCCAGCTCCGTAGCTTTGATTTTTCCTTTTTCCACTTCCGCATATTTAACGACTGCCTCTAAAAGCAGGTCTTCGGGGAATTTCTGTGTTCTTGCCATTTGTCGTATTTCTCCTTTGCACTGATATCACAGCCCATCCGGTACCGGCTGGCATCGGTCTGGACTGACAGGAACAATTCTTCCATAGATATGTCCTGCTTTTTGGCTTTCAAAGTACTGTTCATGAACTCAATGACGCGTTTTGCCCCGTCATCGGCCCGCTTCTTCTGTATCTCCATGAAGTCTGCCAGCTCTCTGTCTGAAGGCCGGTAGAACCGGCAGCCCATGCAGTCAGCAAGATGCCCCTGCTCAATGCAGTCATCGAGATCCTCAGAATCTGAAAGACGCTTCCCGGACAGGCATTGCGAATACGGTCCGGTGGCAGCCAGTTTTCCTTTTCCATGCATTTCCTGTGCGTATCTGTGCTCGTATTCCATCTTTTTCTGGAAATGGATCACAGAAGAAGCCCAGATTGTTTCGGATATGTTCGTGTAGTAACCCGAACTCGTGTCGATGTGCACATGGTCTGCAAGCTGGCGACAGATATCCTCGCCGACATTCTGGAAGTACAGGTTGGCCATCGCAATCGGCCTGCTGTCGCCTGCCGTGACTTTTTCGAATTCCGGGATCCCAGCAGCGTATTTCGCAAACTCATAGCGGGGATTTCCAATGATCCGTTCTTCCATGAACTCTGCCAGAAGATGATTAAAGGCCTGAAGGGAGAGCATGCCATTGATCATAAGATCGCTGTACTCAAAAAGGAAACGGCGATCCTGGCCGGAAGTGACCGCTATGTATTTTTCAATCGTTGCGGCAACGACATTATCCGGGATCTCATAGGTGAATTCCCTGTAGTCACTGGCAATATCATAATAAACCGTGCGTTTCCTTTTCTTAAGCTTTGTCCTGCGTACGGTAAGAAAGGTTTTCCCATCTCCGGTATGGGATATGCAGTCTTTCGGGGTCACAAGCATCTCAGTTGCCCGAAGAGGCAGGATAAAAGTGATATTTACCCAGAAATAGATGGGAAACCATTTCCGGAAGTAAGCTTCGTCCAGATTGCTTTGGAAAAGGGTGTTGATCTCGTTCTCGATTACCAGATAGTTCATAACAGGTGCGAGGGTTCTTTGTCTCACACTTGTTTCCTTTTCCGTAGCGATGCGGGAGAAGATATCCTGGATCTGCTTATCCGGTGTGTTGATAAACGCGAGGAAATCCTCAATGGCTGAAATGCCGGATGCCTTCAGCCGGAATCCTTTTCCCGGGAACCCTTCCAAAAAGCTTTTGATGACGTTCAGCCTGTCCCGGGATATCGTCTGGTAAATATATACGCCGTTGCAGTAGATAGCATAACAGCGGAGCATGTTTTTCATCGTGCTGATGCTGATCCCGAATTCCCGCCCGCAGTGTTTATGATAAGCATCAGGATCGATGGCGAAATTCATTCCGGAATACCTGACTCCGGAATACCCCATCCACAGGTCACTGTCAAAAGCACCGGTGATTTTCCCTTCTCTTACGAGTTCCTCATGGAGTCTGCGGCATTTTTCCAGCGTACTGGTACTGTAAGTGTGATTTTTGTAGATTACCACTTCATCTGTTTCTATTTTTCTCAGGATGTTACTCATGAAGCACCTCCTTAAGCAGCTTTCTGGTGGAAACCTGCTCCGAACTGGACATCTCCCGGATTACATCATTTAATACATCCTGGAATGCCGGAATGATATATTTACGCAAAGCGGCTTCATACTTTTTATCCACGGTGCGCTGCGCCTTTTCCACGTAATCCCGGATAACCCTTGCCAGTGCGGGTATCCCTTCGCTTGAAAGTATATAATGCGGGCAAAGGTTTGCCAGGCAGGATTCATAAAGGGGATGGTCGCAGCACAGTCCCAGTGCTTTCCTCATGCAGTGGACGCCTTCGTCTTTTGCTTTGCCCTGTCCCTGGCCGATGGCAAGCATAGCCCTTAACACCACCGTAGGCAGTTCTGTCTTCCCGCAGGCCAGTTCCGCAGCCATTTCTTCTGAGGCAGCGAATACGCTGCCGGCTGATTCCAGCTCATATGCGGACAGCGGAACCTGTGCCATAAGCCTTGACTGTTCCTTCGCTGTTAGCTTCCCGAAAGCATCAGGAAATGCTGCCAGAAGCGCATGGTACAGGGATACACCGAATACACCGCGCTGCATCATCAGGTACAGGACAACTCCGGCACTTTCGCCGGTCAGGCCGTGGTCTTTCAGATAGGCAACTGTTGTATCAACGTTTGTGTGGCTGCGTGCATAAGAGGCTATGACATGGGAGACCAGTGTGGTATTCCCGTCAGCCCGGGCAGCCTGTTCCATTCCCTGCAGATAGGATTTATTCAGCCGTCTGGATGAAATGGCACGTTTTCCTGTTACAGCATAGAAATCCTCACCAAAGAATTCCCGGCAGGTGACCCAGTTCCGGTAACTGGCTGCCCGGTAAGCTTTCATGTATCCTTCGCCTGACCTGAGATGGTGATGCTCAGCAATCAAAATGAGTCTGCCGAAAAAGACACGCAGTTCCGGTACGATTGCGGAACGCAGCTTTCCTTTCCCGGTTTTTCCGGGGACGTTGTAAGACATTTCTATCCGCCGTATGACATAAAGGGTAACACTTTCGTAAACTGTGTCCGGTATTCTTCCGGTCAGGATATCCTCTTTCAGGGTGCCCGTATTGATACCAAAAGGATTACTGTCTTCTTTCAGGTTGGGATAAACCCACCGCGAGCAGATATCGGTTGACCGCCACCCGCATACATAATGGCAGGCCAGGAACATCCATGCTTCTGCATAACTGCTGTTTTCCAGTGCCCGTGCCGTCAGCCTGTGCTCCCTGTCATAAGTATCATTAAACAGAATCTTTGCCAGTTTTACGAAATCCGCATAGGGATATGCAGCCGGAGGATTGCTTTCTGCCTTCTTCAGCCCCACACTATGGTAAGATACACTTTTGCGGGAAGCAGCATACGCGAAAAAACCTGTGAGAAGTTCCCTTGTCTTTCTTGTTGCCGCGCTTTCCATTCCGTTAAGAATGTCTTCATCAGTAACATATATGATATCTGGCAGTTCAAAAACGATCCTGGCAAAATCCGTCAAAGAAGGCGTATAAATGTTTCCTTCATCATGTATGTGGTTCAGATACCCGGCAACACAGTCCTTCGTATGATCATGGCCGCTGACCACGGATATGATCCTGTCCGTTTTTTCCTGCTCAGAAAGACCGAATTCTGCGAAAAAATCCTGGCTTTTATAGTCAAGGAAAGAGAGATCCTCTTTGGCTATAAAACATCCTTCTTTTTCTGAAGCTTTGAGAATGAATGCCTCCGGATCTATGGTCTGTATACCGAAGTAACCATGCTCTTCCAGAAAGTCTATGTATTTCTCCCGGTTCCGGACTAGCCGCGAATCAAACAGGCCGCCATCGTGCCCTTTAAGGTAGTCGCGCAGGCTGATATATTTTTCCTGCCGTTCACGTATGTCTTCTAAAAGAAGCCTGGATATGCAACCATCGGTGCTGATGATCCGCCCTGCATCGATATAGGCCTGCATTTCAGCCGGATGGACACCAAGGAACCTGGCTGCGGCATTGACCGTCATTTTTTCAGACAGCTTACGCTTTCCCATCAAGGCACCTCCTTCCGATTGCATCCAGGATCTGTTCCTGGAAGGTATAGGAGGTTTCCCTGAATAAGCGGATCATATCCGCATTCTCATGGATGTAGTCATTCATGGACTCCTGGCTGGAGTCGCCGCGCCATTTCATGATCTCACCGCTGGTCAGGCCAGCCTTTGTGAGAAGGTACATGGTGAACCAGTGCCGGAACATATGGGCACCCGGATACTCGGCTTCATATGCATCAATAAATGCGGCATTCTCCGCAAAAGTTCCCTGCTGCTCACAGGTGTTCCGCAATGCAGGCAAAAATCTCTGATAAAAGAGGGATTTCACCCTTTCAGTATAGGTTTTTACTGTCATGGGAGATCCCTGGCGGTTCACAAACACCGGATCATTCTTGCCTGTTGGAAAGCTTCTTGCGGCCATGGAGGCCGTATGATCATCAAAAAGGGTAATGACTGCTTGCACAAAGTCAGGATACACCCGCTGTTTCCGGTACTTTTTTATGCTCCCGGGATCTGTACGGCCATCCCATCCTTTGAAGAACAGAGCATCGCCGGTAAGGTCAATCTCAACTCCTGAGACAATGCCGAAGCCTCTACAGATCGTCCTGACTGCGCCAAAGCTTATATTTACGACTTCGCCTTCCCGGAGTCCGGCGTATGCTCCCAGTGCGATCCCCAGGGCAATGTCAGGCTCATACTTCTTCGCCTCATACAAAAGGAGATCCAGGTAGCCATCCACAAGGACCCTGTTTTTCTTATGGGTAGTCCTGGGGGCTTTCAGGTGGAATGAGACCGGGTAGACCATTGCAGCCTTCCGATGGCTCTTCTCATCCCGTAAAACAATGGCAGTCCGCAGCTCGGAGCCAGTGTAACGGAAGGGGAGACTGTCCTGGTTATACTCGTGATACAACACCAGAAAGTCTGTCATGTAATCCCTGTAACGGAGCCAGGTATCCTTGTTGTATTCCTCCCCATTTTGTTTCCTGCGGGAAGACTTCAGGAAATCCCTTATGGTATCCAGGGAGCACTCATGCAGTGACCGGATATCCGTTTCCCAGAGAAGATAGTTCAGAAAGTGACAAACCGCATAGGCTCTTGTTTCGAGCGTCTTCCCGTCCAGCAGCCGACTCTTCGCCAGATGGCATAGATAACGTTCAAGTCCGGTATAGTAGATGGGGATGTCAGTGGCTGTTTCATAGAGCACGATGCAGGGATACAGTTCCTTTTCCCCGCTTTCCCCTGTGATCTGCACAGACCGGTTCCTGAAAATACAGTTCCTTCTGATCTCGCCGGGAGTCTTTCCCGGCATTCGTATTACATTGTTCATAGAGATATACCTCCTGTCAAAAATCGACGTAATAGAACGTCGATGACAAGGATATCGTCTATTTCCTGAAATATCAACGTAATCTTATAATCTCCTGTACTTACTGATACCTATACTATTATCTATAATGTAGAATATTTTTCTGTTTCGTCTTTTGTGTCAAAGTGTGCCCTCCTTTCATTGCGTTAAGTCCATTATATCATTGTGCGATCTTTTCCACAAACCAACGGCCAATCCTTCCGGCAAACCGTCGGTCGATATGTTCAAAGAATAAATGCTTCTCCTGGCCCTGGATCAGAACGGTGAAACAGTCGCCGGAAAAATGGTTGTTTGCAGTGCCGGCAGGCCGGAAGTCCCGTACCGCATCAATGGCAAATGTCCTGCCGTCTGCCCAGGTGATTGACTTGGGCTGCATATAGCCGGTGGAATCAAAGTCGGAATTGACCTTGACGTAGACCCGTTCTATGTGAGGCGTTGAATTTCTTCTCATTGTTAGCCTCCCTCATTTTCTTTTTCCAATTCCTTCTGTATCCGAATATAGTCAGCAATTTCTTCCTCTGTTGCAAGACGTACAGCCAGACCTCTCTGAAAGGTCTGCTTACCACAATCCGGGCAGCGGTCCGGCATCTGGCTGTCAGTAAAACAGTAGTGGCAGGCATTGCAGTAAAAATAGTCCATTCTGACATTACCTCCGTAGCTGTTATTGACAGCTTATGCTAAAATATTGTAATCCTTGAGATAATTTCCACGGCCTGAACGGGGCAGGCGCGCTTCAAACTCAGGATGAATGGCACAGTAGTCCTCAATCGCAATCAGAAATAAATCCTCTGGCACATAAAGCGCAGCGGCGATTTCCTGGGTCGTGTAGCCCTCCCGGATGAATTCAAGCATTTTATAGTCCTCGATAAGGACGTGTGCGGCTACGGAGTTTGCTTCCCGTTCGGATTTGTTTGCCCCGCCAAAAAACTGGATTTCCTTATAAGGCATTCGTCTTGCCCGTTTCCGATGCTCCGGTATCTGGTCGTGGCAAATCTCATGCATCAGCACAAATTTCCGAAGGTAGCCTTCCAGCCGCTTATGTAAATAGATTGTGCGGTGCCGGTCTGCGGAAGAATACATTCCTTTTAGATGGATCAGGTCAAAGGAATCCTCCAATTCAATGCCGAGGCATTGATAGATCACCTCTGGATCACGGCTGCCGTCACATTTCTTTATGATTTTGTGAGCTAATGCATAGCTCTCTGTGGCGTTCATAATCAATGCACCTCCAGCTCACGCTTGGATATTTGATGCAGGTGTTTCAGGTCTGCTCATCAGCCTTGGTTCCTTTGTTCTTCTTGGTAGTATACCGTTCGCGGTTTTCTGCTTTGTGCTTCCAATATACCGCATTCAAAGCAGCCATTGCGGCGTCCTTGGATTCCTGGTCGATCTCGCCGCCGGCAAACATGGCGGAAAGCTGCGTTACCATCTGCTCCATCCGCTTGCGGTCCCGTGAGCCGCCTTTTTCTCCGGCTTCCACAATGTAACCGCCGGCAGTACCCAGCAGGTCTTCCGCCGTGACGCCAAGCGCCACGGCAATTTTATTGACAATCTCCATGTTGCGCGGATAGCGATACCCGGATTCATAGTTTTGATAGGTTCGGAAAGGAATTCCTAAAAATTTGGAAAAATCCGCCTGGGACATCTCCCGTGCTTTTCGATAAGACTTTAGCTTCATGCCAAAATCATTGTTCTCGCTCATATGAGTACACTCCTTTTGATAAGTTGGACTGCACAAGCCATTAGGCCAGGGGTACAGGCAGCCGATTGGATGATTCTGACAGCAGTGGGTCAAGGCAATACAGAATAGTGGGATGTTCACACTTCTACGTCAAGGGAAATAAATACGTCGAACGTGCGAAAACTGTATTGACTTGCGCTATCCCGTATGCTATCATATAAACACGATTGACGTACTTAAATGATAACACTGAGTGCATCCGCTGTCAATAGAAAAAGAACGAATGTTCTTGAAAGATTCAGACAAGATGCCAAAGCCTTGATGGCAAAACAACGCGAGGAGGGCTGTATGGATGAGGAAGAAGCGTAGTATTGAAATTAGAACACCAAGAAGTGGTGCAAAAGTCGGGGTTCGTGCGGTTGTTGGGCAAGAACCTGTAGCGTTGGTAAAACAGGGAGACAAATTTGATACCTTATCGGTACAGGAGTTTGCTACAGCCCTTTACGGGGAAGGTACAACCTGTGTCGTTATCCCGGCTTCAGAAAAGGAAAGGTAATGCAAAAACCAAAAGCCGGGAAGGAAATGTAGATTGTCACATCACTGTCAGCGGTCAGCGGTGAGCTTTTGTAGGCAGTCACGAAAGATAATGTGAAACTCTGTTCGAAGGAGCTATCCAATCAGGGGGCTGCCCCCCTAAAAGACGAGATAAGCCGGAACAGATAGATTTTGAAAGGTCAGAAAAATCCTGATTTTTCGTTTTCTATCTGCTCCGGCTTTTTCCTTTTGAATTACTGATTGGCTTGATTGATGTCATTCACTCACTGTTTGAGCGCGGAGTTCTTGAATCCGTTCTTCAAATTGCTTAACATCAGGAGAATCTTGCGCATATCCATTCTCAAACATTAGCCAGATAATATGAGAGTAAAGGGAAATTGCGGTATCATTGTCCCCCAGTGCTACTTCTAAATTGGCAAGCGTGGAGTACGGGAACAAAAACTGGTGGGCGTTCTCAGGAAGCATTTTATCGTAAATGGCAAAGGCTTTATTTAGATGATCCATTGTGGCATCTGCGTCGCCAAGCGTGAGATAAGTCTCTGCAAGGTCAGCATGGGTAAGGGCGAGGTCAAGGTTTAAGTGGTCGGGATATACGGATTCATAGATTTGCAGAGCGAGCTTATGCTGCGCAATCGCTTCTTCCGGCTGATTGTCATCAGCATAGGCGGCACCGAGGTTGTTGTAGATGTAAGCGGTGGCTTCATGGTTTTCACCGTATGACAATTTATCAATCCATATGGCTTTTTCGTAATTCCGAATCGCGTCTTTCGGTTTTTTCATGTAGTAATAGCAGAGGCCGATATTGTTATAGACTGTGCCGGTGTTGGGATCATCTGGCCCATAGGCTTTGAGAAAAAGTTCCAAAAGCTGATGGAAGTCAGAAAGAATCTGCGTATAGTCACTTTCTGTGGTAAGCCGCAGGGAGCAAATGGAGTTGAGCACATCCAATGTATCGGGGTGTGTGGGGGAAAGGTACTTCCAGAAAATATCCCTTGCCACAATCAGATACTCCATTGCCTTTGAAGGAGCTGTGTCAGAATACAAACTGCCAAGATGATGCGCTGCGTCAGCTCGCAGGAAAAGCATTTGCCGGTCGCTTGTATTCTCTGGAATCTTTTGATAAATTTCCATAAAAATCTTTTCGGCATCTTGCAGGTGTCCATCGTGGAAAAGGTACATGGCCATATTCCCAAGTGCATTAAGCGTCAAATAATCATTTTCGCCCTGCTTGCTTAGAAAAGTCTGATAAGCTCGGTCAAGGTAAGGTTTGGCCTTGAGGTAATCGATTTTTAAATACAATCTCCCGATATTAAGGTCGAGCTTAGCCAGATCAGTTTCAGTGACAGAGCTTGGATGGTCTTGAAACAGGTGAGATTCCACGACCTTTCTGCTGTTTTGATAATCTTCCAGAGAAGATTCAAAGTGGGAAAGCTCATAGTCGATCATCCCTTTGCTGTTCCACACAGAACCTAATTGAACACAGCCTTCCCCAAAGGCTTCCGTGTAAAGAACCATGAGTGAATCCAGCAAAGGAATTGCGCGCTCGTAATATCCGATGTCGCGGTAAATCTCTGCCAGGGCCCACAGAAAATCACAGTCACTTTCGGAATGGAACTGCCCCTGGAAAATGTCATTCAGCGACCAGCTAAACTGGATCAGCTCCTTTTTTACGGCATCGTTTTCGTCTTTACTCGCCTGCATCTCTACGGTGATTTCACGGATAAATCCCTCACATTCACGGTAGAGCCGATCGAGAAACTGTGCGCGGATTGCCGAGGCAATGACGGAATGGATAAAGTACCGATACCGGTTGCGTCCATTATCATACAAGGCTTCTCGCTTCAACCAGCCGCGTTTGACCAGATGATTCAGCGGTGTACGGTTTTTCAGATCAAACCATTTTTTCGCTTGGTCAAAAGAAAAATGGATGTTGGGAATAGTAGAAACCTGAATCAAGAGCCGTTCCTCATCGGGGGTACAGCCATACACTTGGAACAGTTTAGCTAACTGCTCAATGATACGGCCTTCCGAGTGCATCTTTTCATGGGAAGATGTGACTTCTTCTTCGCTGATGTTGAATCCGCATCGTACCAGTGAGGAATAGAATTCATGGAGCAACAGTTCTTCAGAATCCGCTATTTTTGCCAGAAGCTCTACAGTTACGGTATGGCGGTCGGCAAGTTCGATGATCTTGTATAGCGTAATATCGTCCTTCTGCCCGTGGTAATAGGCATAAAAGAGCTCCATACATTCATCGGTACTCAGCGGTGGAACGGTAATCTCCGTTAATCCGGCAAAACCTTCGCATCGACTGGTAGCCAAAACCCGACAATCCAGATATTGAGTAAGACCCGATAGTTTTTCATCATTGGCTTCATCTGCGTTGTCAACGACAAGAAGAAGTTTGTCACGGTATTGGTTAATCAAATGGATTGCCTTCTGGAAAGCATCGTCCAGGTTGTGGGTGCTGCTTTCCAATCTCAGAGAGCGAACCAATGAAAGTGCAAAATCGCCTTCTGTATAGTCAACCCACATGATATGGGTGATCCCGGATTGTGCAGAAGGCATATCCAGAATCTTCTGCAATACGGATTTTGCAATTTCAGTTTTGCCAATGCCGCCAATGCCGTGGAGGTAACAGGATTCCCCTGCAAGCAGGTGTCTTAAGATGGTTTCCGTGATGGCAGCTCGTCCAATATAATGCTCTGTTTGGTGGTATGGGGCAGGGGTCAGCAGTTCTGGATATTCGGACACGGGTATATCCACATGGGATTTGACACTATCCATATAGCTGTCCAAGGCTTCTTTGATTTCCTGGTCTGGCAGAAATTCCTGCCCCTCCATGATGGACAGAATTTTATCCAGGCAGGTTAGAAGATGGCTACGGCTGGGCGCGTTGTCGCGGGTGTAACCGTTGTGCCATACCGAGAGATCGGTATGAAAGCATTGATCGATAAGTGCAATAAGAGCATTGGCGGCTTCAACTGCCTGCGGTTCTTGATAACGGCTGTTCTGGCTGCGAGTATCAGGATGAAAAACAGATTCAAATAAACGCATCAGGCGCTTGTGAGTGAGAGCGTTTACAGGTGCCTGCTGTTTGAGGCGGCTGTTGAAATAGCCGCGATCAAAAGACGGCGGCGGAAAATTCCACTGTTCCCACTCGATCATAACTGTACCGATGCACTGTACCAGCAAAGTATGGAGAAAAGCAGCACAAGTTTGACTGGATTGCATGGTGCAAAGCTCTCCTTTCGACAAAATTCAAAATCCCACCAGAACCCAACTGGAATCCAACAGACTGTGGATGGTAAGTTTTAATTAGCATTTATAGAGGTGGTATATAGAGGGCAGCGGGTTTTTCTAAAAACATTATATCACGGCCAAGAGGTGAAAGACACTCCTATATATGTAACCACCCCCGCATTCGTCATAGTTGCCCAAATTTAGGTAGAGGTGAAAGAAAAATTAAAAACAGCTTGTAAAAGCGACAAAAAACATCTGAGACATGAAAGGGGATGGTTCCCATGATGATTTAAGGCTCCGCTTGGAGCAAAAACCGGACAAGTTAGTTTACAAATACGAACAGCGAACCTCTTTACATAGAGGAAAACACCGCTGGCATAAGGCAGCAAGAGGAGTTCTTAGGCTCCCGTTAAAAAAAACGGGCGCGCCTGAGATCATTCTTGCTGCCTTTCTTTGTTTGCGATCAACGTAAGCACCAGGCCGCCCGTGCCGCAAGGCAGGAAGGATGGTCTTTTATGCTTACACTGAAAAATTTGAAGTCCATGGTAGCGAATGTACCCAACAAGAAAGCGGCTGTGCCGGGCATCCGGCAGTTGGAGGAATCCGATGCAAGAATCCTTGTCCGGGAGATGATTTCGGATATGCTGATCACGGTTTATCAGAACGGGTATGTGGCTTGCCGCAGAGGCCGGGAATCAACCGTGTTCCGGCTCCATGACTGTGGCGGCTATACATACTGGGGTGCATTGGAAGAAAATGAAGAAACTGTGGCTCAAGATGTTTTCGAGAACGAAAACTGGTATATCCGCCTGTATCTGGAAGCAGAAGATCGCCTGAACGCCAACTATGAACGGAAACAGCGTCACCACCAGATTTCGCTGGATGGCCTGTATGCTGACCGCTGGATGGCCTGTATGCTGACCGTTGCAGCAATATGGGCGATTTCACCTGGGACGGTCTGACCGACTTGATCGAGCGGGAGGATGTGAGGCAGGTTAAGAAGTTCCTTGGTCACATGACGCCGAAGCAGCGGCATGTAATCATCCTCTATTTTATCGAGCAAAGAGGCACGAAGGACATCGCGTCCGAACTTGGTGTTTCCTACCAGGCGGTCAGCGACATGCTTAAGAAAGCCATCACCCGTGTGCGCCGGAGAGAAGGAATCAACGCAGTTGGCATCCCGCGTGGGGTCTATAACCGCTGCGCCAGGAAGTGGGGTGAGGAGGATGACTAACAACATGAAGCCTGCGAATGCGGAAAAACTGGTGGACATCAGCAGCATCCAGGTCGATCCGGGCCTGCCCTATGAGGAGCGGGTCAAATCCTATCTCAGCCAGATCGGCAATCCCTACCGCTACCTGGATCACGGCTTTACCGTTACCTGTACGTTTGCCGGGGTATGCTCGCTTGAGGACTGCCTGACCAGCTACCTCAGTGAAAAGTACGGGATGCAGAAAGCCTGATATTCCTTTATCCAGCCTGCCGCCTGTGAGTGAAACCATCACTTGCAGGCGGCTTTTTTTCATTTGGCAGCGGATATAGGCGTCTAAAAGCTCTTTTGCAAGTTTTCAAATTATCTGACGCAGATAGCTTGAAAAACTCCATTAAAGAATCCGAGAAGTGAAGGGAAAGGCGTTAAGCCATTCCCTTCACAGTACCTTGAAAATTGAATAGCCTGCCCAGATAGATACCTGGCACTGAATATGCATTCTGCGTGTCTTGCCCGGAAAATACATCGCGGAAATCGGGATAGGAACGGGTCTGGGATGAGCACAGGCAAACACTCAAATGTTAACTACTGACAACAGTAGATACCATGTGGCGGGGCGGTTCATTTTGCCGGCCCCGCCATATGAATGTGCCGTTGTCATTCCGGCAGGAGTTCCCGTCGGAAACTGCTATGACACAAAATCAAAAGAAGGGATGTGAGCGATATGCTGAAATGGATGATCGGCCTGGCGGTTCTGCTGTTGGTGCTGGACATGTTTTGCTGTGCCCGCGCTGCGACACTGGCAGACGGCCAGATGAAACAGATCATGCAGGGCAGAAAAAAGAGGGAGGGCCAGGATTATGAGTAACATGGAATTTTGGCGATAAAATGGATCGCGTAAGAAAACTGCCGGATTTGCCCTATTTCTATGGCGCAGTTGCAGAGCAGTTTGCGTTTTACCGCATTCCCAAGGCTTTTTTCACGGAGCCGGCATTATGTGAAATCTCCTTGGAAGCCAAACTCTTGTATGGCCTGATGCTGGACAGACTGGCCCTCTCGGCCAAAAACGGTTGGGTGGACGAGGAAAACCGTGTGTTTGTCTACTACACGGTGGACAGCATTATGGAAGATTTGAACTGCGGCAACAAGAAGGCGGTGAAGCTGCTCAATGAACTGGACAGCGCATATGGCCTGATTGAGCGCAAACGCCAGGGGCAGGGGAAACCGACACGCATCTATGTGAAGAACTTTTCAACACTGCTCCAGAACCGACATTTCCAGAAGTGTCAAAATGACACTTCTAAAAGTGTTAAAACGACATCTCTAGACGTGTCAGAACGACACTCTAATAAGACTAATATAAATAATACTGAGTTTAACAAGATCAATCCTATCTATCCGCCGGAAAGCGACGATGGATATGATGGATTGGATGCGTATAAACAGTATCGGGATTATTTTTTGGATCAGTTAGAGTTTGCCGTTCTGTTGGCCAACCACCCATACGATGGGGAGGTACTCAACGAAATTCTGGAGCTGCTTGTAGAGACGGTCTGTTCCAAGCGGCAGTATCTTCATGTCTGCGGCGAGGACAAGCCTACCGAAGTAGTCAAAAGCCGTCTGATGAAATTGTCCAGCGACCATATTGAGTACGTTTTAGATTGTCTCAAATCAAACACTACGGCGATCAAAAACATCAAACGCTACTTACTGGCAACCCTGTACAATGCGCCGGTTACCATCAGCAGCTATTACAGCGCCCTTGTCAACCATGATCTCTATGGCAAAAAAGAGGAATAGAAGTCAAGGCCATATCATGAGTTTGCAGCTTTTATTCAGGTAAACAGGAAAAATTCCCGGAACGAGGAGGTGATGAAACAAATGCAGGAGGAAACCACGGAAAAAACCATCTCTCTTTGTATCAAGGGGGCAAAGGTGACGGAGGCCGTTTTGAAGGCGGCGCTAAAAAAGCTGATTTCGGAAATGAATCAGCAGAAATCGTCGATCAGGCGGCGCAGCTTGGTCACCCGGCGGGGCAAGCAGAGCCTGAAACAGATGATGAAGGAGGGAAGTCAGCTTACC
>ERZ1090861.872-NODE-872-length-16941-cov-7.288760_pt1 | contig 16941 bp, 12 predicted proteins | sample MGYA00478482_ERZ1090861 | MGnify/ENA primary metagenome ERZ1090861 (study PRJEB33644, sample SAMEA5815744) | chicken gut metagenome | biome: Chicken; feature: Gastrointestinal Tract; material: Caecum | place: Ireland | collected 2019-01-01 | study: A study of the... | reverse complement strand
GATATAATCACTCTTACCAACGAACTGCGCTCCAGGACGGACAGGGACGGAACGACCGATCTCGACCGTGCCGGCGGGCTGGACAGGCTGGAAGAACTGACCGAGGCTATCCCGTCCGCGGCAAACTGCGCTTATTACATAGACATCGTCAAACGCGACGCGCTCATGCGCAGGATAATAGAAGTGGGCATGACGATCGTGGACAACGCCTATACGCTCGACGACGCGGAAAAGTGCCTTGCGCTGGCGGAGGCGGAGGTTTACGCTCTCGGCAGCGAAACGCAGTCCGCCGATCTCGTTCCTTTGGGAGAGCCCGTACTGAAAGTCGTCGAGAAATTCGTCGAAGTGTACCAGACCAAAAAGCCTGCGAAGGGACTTCTGTCTTACTATAAGAATCTCGACAACATCACCAACGGATTCCTTCCCGGACAGATGCTTGTGCTCGCGGCAAGACCGGGCTGCGGTAAGACCGCGTTTGCGATGAGCATTGCGACCAATATTTCCAAATACGCGCCCGACAAGGTGATCGCCACGTTCAACTTGGAAATGTCGGCGACCGAACTTGCGCAGAGAATGGTGGTTTCCGCGAGCGGGATACCGAGCGACGTGCTGTCCAAGGGCGACGAGAGCCAGGAAGAGCTGACGAGGCTGTTCGAGGCGCAGACCAGCCTGTCCAACAGCAAGATATACATAGACCAGTCTACCGAAAACACCGCGGAAGTCATCATGTCGAAATGCCGACGTCTGAAAAACCGGGAAAAGCGGCTGGATCTAGTCATTATAGACTATCTGCAGCTGATGGAACCCACCAAGAGCAGAAACGGCAACCGCCAGCAGGAGGTCTCCGACACTTCGCGTATGATCAAGATAATGGCGAAGGAACTCGAAGTGCCCGTACTGCTGCTGTCGCAGATGTCGAGAGATATAGAGAAGAGAGAGATCAAGACCCCGATGCTGTCCGACCTGAGAGAATCGGGAGCCATCGAGCAGGACGCCGACATGGTCATGTTCCTCAACGACGCAAACTCCGACGACGCCGAGGGGGACGAAAAAGCCATAGAGCTGATCATAGCCAAGCATCGTAACGGCGCGACCGGAAGCATATTCTACGTGTTTGACAAGCGCCGTATGCGTTTCAGGGCGGCGGCGGGCAAATACCTCGCGAAGAAGAAAGAAAACGAAGGCGAGCCCGAAAAAGTCGGGGAGATCATGGAGCGCGGCGGCGTATACGAAGATTATGAAGCGGAGTATTCGGACAGCGACGTTCCGCCGGAAGACAACGATAAGTACGACGCCGGATACGGAACTCCGAGCGAAGAGCGGAACGATCCCGCGAACGACGGGTTCGACCTTTCCGAATTACAGGATACCGACATTCCCGACTTCCCGACGGGCGGCGGGGAAGAGATGTGACAAGCCGTTAAAATATATCGCGTCTCCGCGGCATATATTGGAGCGGAGGACGTATGGCATATCGAGAAGATATAAAGAGCGTTTTGTCGGCGGCGGTCGGCAGGCGCAGACCCGATTATACGGTTACGGTATTCGGAGATAGGGCGGCGGCGGTCGAGTACAGGGGAAAACTCACGTATTTCGACGGCGGCAGGATACGGATATCCGCGGGCAAGGCGGCGATAGAGATCACGGGAGAGGGGCTTGAAGCCCGCGAGAGCGGGGACGGACAGCTCTTCGTAAAAGGCGCATTGACGAAGGTCGAGGTGATACGTTGAAGACGGCGCGGATCAAGGCAAAGACCGACAAAGGCGCCTATCTCGCGGACAAACTTAAACGTGCGCGCGTGAGAGTATATTCGTTGGTACTGAGAGCCGACGGGTTGGAGATAGAGTGCGACGGAGCGTCGGCGGCGCGGATAGTGCGTATATGCGAAGAAGAAGGCGCCGTCTGCGATACCCGAGAGCCGAAGACCGTAACGCTGCGCAAAAAGATCGCAGCTCGGGCGGGACTTATAGCCGCGGCGCTTATATGGATCGCGGGGACTGTCCTTTCCCAGGCGTTCGTGACGGGAGTGGAGATCGTGGGAGCGGACGGATCGTCCGAAAAAGAGATAGCCGCGCTGTTGGAAAGAGAAGGGCTCGACGGTATCGTCCCGAAAGCGTCGGTGGACGGAGCCGCGCTCGCCGCTTTGGTCGAAACGGAAGTGGACGGAGTATCGCTTGCCGAAGCTTACGTGTCCGGCAGCAAGCTGATAGTGAGCGTAAGGCAGACGCAGAGCGAACCGATCCCGCCGCAGGGTTACGCCCGCGTGGTCGCCGACAGATACGCGATAGTCACGAGAGCGGTGGTCTTTTCGGGAACGGCGGCAGTCGCCCCGGGCGACATAGTCAAACCCGGAGATACGCTTATAGACGGTCATATCGACGTGGGCACGGCAGACGAACCGCAGCTTGTCGAAACGGGCGCGGACGGCGAGATATACGGAATAGTTTACTATTCGGCGAGGCTGATGTTTTCGGATACATATACGGTGTACGTGCCTACCGGGAATACGTTCACGGCGACGCGGATATCGGTCGGAAACAAGGTGATATACGACAGCGGCGCGGATCACGGATTTGCCGCTTATACGTCGAGAGGCGACGCCTTCACGCTGAAAGGCGTGATACCGATAACGGTCGAAAGAACTTATTACGAAGAAACTGCCGCCGAATACAGAGAAACGGACAGGGAATACATAGATAAGGCGATCGCGGAAGCGAGGACGCAGCTCTTGTCCGAGATAGGCGAAGGGACCGTCGTTTCCGACGGCGTGAACGAAAAGACGTCGGACGGGGCGCTTATAGTCGATATATACTATCGGGTAGAGCAGCGGATAGGCTGCGGGGAGGAACCGGTATAGAAAAGATCGTGAATGTGGGAAGCGTGGACGGCGCGAAAGCGCTCTTCGGCAATCTGGACGCGAATCTTCCGTATCTGCGCAAACTTCTCAACGTGAGGATAATCACTGCGGGAGGAACGCTCAAAGTCGCGGGGGACGACGCTTCCGATGTCGAAAACGCCGCCAAAGTGCTGGAATTGCTGCTCGAAAAGAGCGCGACCCACGAAATAAACAAAAGCTTCATCGATATGGCGGTGGAAAGCGTCGGAAAAGGTATGGAGTCGAAGCTCGACGAACTGACGCGGATACTCGCCTATACTCACAAGGGCAGACCGGTAAGGGCAAAGACGTTCGGACAAGCCTATTACGCCCGCTGTATCGAGCGCAATAAAGTCGTATTCGGCATAGGACCCGCGGGTACGGGCAAGACTTATCTCGCCGTCGCGCTTGCGGCTACGGCGTTCAAAAACAGAGAAGTAGAAAAGATAATACTCACCAGACCCGCCGTCGAAGCAGGCGAGAAACTCGGTTTCCTGCCCGGAGATCTAGGAGCGAAAGTGGATCCGTATCTGCGCCCGCTTTACGACGCGTTGCAGGAGATGTTCGGAGCGGAGACCTATTCCAGGCTGATGGAAAGAGGCGCGATAGAAGTCGCTCCGCTTGCGTATATGAGAGGACGCACGCTGTCGGAGGCGTTCATTATACTCGACGAAGCGCAGAACGCCACGCGCGAACAGATGAAAATGTTCTTGACCCGAATGGGCGAAGGCAGTAAAATAGTGGTGACGGGAGACGCGACCCAGATCGATCTGCCGCAGGACAAGCGTTCCGGCTTGCTCCACGCAGCGGGGATCCTCGAAGGGATCGAAGGGATCGAGGCGGTCACGCTGACCGCGTCCGACGTGGTACGTCATCCTCTCGTACAGGCAATAGTCGCCGCTTACGAGAAGGACGCGGAAGAAAAGGAGTCTTATGGACAAAAAGATAAAAAATGAGATCGTATCCACGGTATTGACGTTCGTCGCACTGCTTGCGACGGCGGTCGTCGTCGCCGTCGGCGGTACGATGCTTGCTCTGCACACCGCGGCTATCGTCCCGTATATCGGCAGTATAGCGGCGACTGCGGTGGCGCTTTTCGTGATATATGTCGTATTTTACATATATATCCGTTACATAGTCGGCTCGGGAGAGATCGATTCGCTGCCTTTCCCGAAATTGCTCGCGATAGTATATTTCACGGTTTCGGCAGGCGTGCTACTGTCGTGCCTGTCTACCGGTTTCCTCAATTCGTTCGCAATGCCGATCGCGTGCGTGGCTCTCACGATAGGTATTCTTATAAAGATACGTATCGGTCTTATGTCCACGATCATCACCGCGCTCGGTTCGCTGACGGTCATCTGCTCGGCTATCTATGCGTCCGGAGGCGAAGCGGTGCTTCCCGAAGTTATTTTCGGCTGTCTTTCGTCCACGGTATCGGGATTTGCGATGATCTTCCTCATAAGGCGCAGATATTCGCGTTTCAAGTTGACGTGGGGAGCTTTGATCGTGGCTTTGATCATGGCTCCGTTCAGCGCGCTGCTTTCGCTGATATATACGACCGACGCGTCCGAAATAGTGCAGAATGCCGTCTACTCGGCGATAGGCGATCTCATATCGATAGCCATTATGACGGCGAGTCTGCCGATGTACGAGAGGATATGCAACGTCTGGACGGACTTCCGTCTGGAAGAACTGATATCTCTCAACCAGCCTTTGCTCAAAAGAATGAGCGAGGAGGCGCCCGGGACTTTGAGTCACAGCATGGCTCTCGCAAATCTGGCGGAGAGCTGCGCGATAGCGATAGGACTCAATCCGTTCATGGCGAGGGCATGCGCATATTATCACGACGTGGGAAAACTGAAAAATCCGCAGTTTTTCGTCGAAAACCAGACCGACGGCTACAATCCCCACGACGACCTGATACCCGAGGTCAGCGCAAATATGATCACGCGCCATACGAAAGCGGGGGCGGAGTTGCTCAAAGAGATGCATATGCCCGAAGAGATCGTAAAGGCAGCTTTGGAGCATCACGGTACGTCGGCGGTCGGATTTTTCTACATGAAAGCCAAGTATATATCGGGCGACCGCGCAAAAGGCGTCGACGAAAAGGAATACCGTTACGAAGGACCGATACCGTCGACAAGGTACAGCGCGGTGATAATGTTGTGCGATATATGCGAGGCGATGTTCCGTGCCAAACCGCCCGAAGACTTCGAGGCGATGCAGGAAGCGGTCGATAAGGTCGTCGCGGCGAAGATAGCGGACGGGCAGTTCGACAACTGCAAACTCACGATGCGGGAACTCAATACGATAAAACAGACGATATGCAGTATCGTGCCGTTCACCATGCACAAGCGTATCGATTACGCCAAGGCGAAGGAGAGAAGATGAGCGCGCCGCGCATTTACGACGAAAACGGATTTTTATCGGAAGGATATGCCGAAACGTTCGGCAGGCTGTATTCCGCGCTGCTCGAAACTCTCGGTCAGAACGACGTGTTCGAGGTCGAAGTGACCGTTACCGACGAAGAGACCATCCGCTCGCTCAATTCGGAGCAGAGAGGCGTGGATTCCGTTACGGACGTGCTGAGTTTTCCCGTCATGGAAAACGTACTGCCTTTCGATCCCGCCGAGCACGCTGACGATATCGATCCCGAAACGGGCAGATACGTACTGGGAGATATAGTGATATGTTATCCCAGAGCCTGCGAACAGGCGGAGGAGTACGGGCATTCCGTATTGCGCGAGATGTGCTATCTGTTTATACACGGTATGTGCCATCTGTTCGGATTCGATCATACCGACGAAGCCGAAAAGGCTGAGATGAGGGCTGCGGAAGAGCGCGCGCTCTCGCTGTGCGGGATAACCAGGGACGCATGAGAGCGGACAAGGACGTCTTGAAGAGGCTGGCGGTCTCCGCGGCGGAAAACGCCTACGCTCCGTACAGCGGTTTCCGCGTCGGCGCGGCGGTCTGCGCTTCGGGAAGATATTATTGCGGCTGCAACGTCGAAAACGCGTCTTACGGGCTTACCGTTTGCGCCGAGAGGAACGCGATAGCCGCAGCAGTAGCGGACGGCAGCAGAAAGCCGGAAGCCGTATGCGTTTATTCGCCGTCGGGCGAGCCGATGCCATGCGGGGCCTGTCTGCAGGTCATCGCGGAATTCGGATCCGATTGCACGGTCATAGTGTGCGGACCCGACGGAGATAAGGAATATTCTTTGAAAGAACTGATGCCGAAGGCTTTTGCGCTTTCGGACAAGGAGAATTACAGATGAGATCGGGATTCGTTGCCGTTACCGGCAAGCCGAACGTCGGCAAATCCACGTTGACGAACGCGCTCGTCGGAGAGAAGGTGAGCATCACTTCGTCCAAACCCCAGACTACGCGCAATCGCATAATAGGTATAGTCAACGGCGACGGATATCAGGCGGTGCTTGTCGATACTCCGGGGATACACAGACCTCGCAACAAGCTGTCCGAGTTTATGATGAAGAGCGTCGACGCCGCCACCGAAGGCGTGGACGTCATGATATATATGATATCTGCGGACAAGCGTCCCGACGATCGCGACGACGCGGTCATCGCGCGGTACGCCGCGGCAAAGACGCCGTTTCTTCTTGTCGTCAACAAGTGTGACAGAGTTGAGGAAAAGGACATTTTTTCTCTCATCGAACGCTATAAGGATATCGACGGTATAGACGCGATAATCCCTATATCCGCGCTCAAAGGCAAGGGCGTGGACGAGATATCTTCGATGCTTGTCAGGCTGCTGCCGGAAGGCGAGCGCTACTATTCGGAGGATCTCTATACCGACAGGAGCGAACGCTTCATGGTTTCCGAGATAGTGAGAGAAAAGGCTTTGCGTTTTCTCGGCGACGAGGTCCCTTACGGAATAGGCGTAGCGGTCAACAAGTTTGAGGAAAGAGAAGACGGGCTCGTCGAGATAGACTGCGACGTGATCTGCGAAAAACAGGCGCATAAGGCGATCGTTATCGGCAAAGGCGGCGAGAAGATAAAGAAGATATCCACCGAAGCGCGCCGCGATATCGAATCTCTGTTGGGCACGCGGGTTTTTCTCAATCTGTACGTTCGGGTAAAGCAGGATTGGAGAGACAGCGGCACGGTATTGGGCGATCTCGGTTACGGCAAAAAAAATATCTGAATCCCGAATATTATCCGCTTTTGTTGCCCACAACAATGACAGGGTAACTTATGCGGAAACTTGAAGACACATTGCAAGACTTGTTCCGCTCCACCGGAAAGATAAGCTACTATATGTTGTGGAAAGCTTTGAAGGAGGAGCGCTGAACCGTGAGGTTTTATGGACGTATTAAGCTTGGATTGTCTTTGCCTGAAGTCCATCGACTACAAGGACAATGACCGACTCGTTACCTTATACGCATCGGAGAAGGGCAAGCTTACAGCTACCGTAAAGGGATGTAAAAGTCCCAAAGCGAAATTGAAGTTTGCCGCTTCTCCTCTTTGTTTCGGCAGATATCAGCTTGCGTCGTCGCGGGGCAGGCTCGTTGTGACGGGTTGCGACTGTTACGACGGATTTTTCGGGGTTACGGACGATATCACGGTATTCTATTGTGCCGGTACGGTGTTGGAGATCATGGACAAAACGGTCGTGGAAGGGGAGTTTAATCCTGCGCTTTTCACATTGGCTCTGACCACCTTGAACACTCTCTGTTACAGAAGGGAGAACGCGCCCACCGCCGTACTCAAAGATTTTATAGCCGGAGCGCTCCGCGCTCTCGGTTACGGGGAAAGCGATATGTCACTTCCCAAATACAGACAGTATTTCGAAACGAAATTGGGCGTAAAGATCAACGCTTTGCGCGAACTCGTCAGGCTGTGAGCGGCGTTTTTTCGGACGCCCGAGGGCGAAGATCGCGATCGCGCAAGAATAAGTATCCGTTTTCGACAGAGTCTTGACGAAGGCGCTTCGAACGGCAGGCGGCCGCATGATCGTCGCAATTTTAACGATTTTTTTATATTATATATTTTACTTGCAAAAAACCCGTACATTTTGTACAATAATTTTGTAGTCAACAATCAGGAGGTTTATTATGACAAAATACGTCTATCTGTTTAAAGAAGCGGACGGCGACGACAAGGCGAAATTCGGCGGTAAAGGCGCGAATCTCGCGAAGATGACTTCGTGGGGAATGCCCGTGCCGGAAGGCTTTACGATCACTACGGAAGCCTGTACGAAATATTACGATGACGGCGAAAAGATATCGGGAGATATCATAGAGCAGATCTTCGAAGCGCTCGCCAAGGTCGAAAAAGACGCGGGAAAGAAATTCGGCGACGAGGAGAATCCGTTCCTCGTATCCGTCCGTTCCGGCGCCCGCGCGTCCATGCCCGGTATGATGGACACGATCCTCAATCTGGGACTCAACGACGTATCGGTAAAGGGTCTTGCCAAGAAGACTGGAAATCCGAGATTCGCCTACGACTGTTACCGCAGATTCATACAGATGTTCTCAGACGTAGTCATGGGATCTTCCAAGTCCTCCTTTGAGAAGATAATAGACGAGCTCAAAGAGGAAAAAGGCGTCAAGATGGACACCGAGCTCACCGCCGAAGACCTGCAGGAACTCATCGCGAAATTCAAGAAATTCTACAAGGAAGACCAGGGCGAGGACTTCCCGCAGGATCCCAAGGTCCAGCTCATCGAAGCCGTCAAGGCGGTATTCCGCAGCTGGAACAATCCCCGCGCGATAGTCTACCGCCGTATGAACGATATCCCCGGCAGCTGGGGCACGGCGGTCAACGTGCAGTCGATGGTGTTCGGCAACATGGGCGACACCTCCGGTACCGGCGTTGCGTTCACTCGCGATCCCGCCACCGGCGAGAAGAGGCTGTTCGGCGAGTATCTGATGAACGCGCAGGGCGAGGACGTCGTCGCGGGTATCCGTACTCCCATGACGATAGACCACCTCAAAGAGACCAATCCCGCCGTTTACGAGCAGTTCGTCGAGATAGCTAACAGGCTCGAACAGGCGAACAGGGACATGCAGGATATGGAGTTCACGATCGAACAGGGCAGACTGTATATGCTCCAGACCCGCAACGGCAAGCGCACCGCGCGCGCCGCTATCAAGATCGCCTGCGATCTCGTTTCCGAGGGAATGATAACCAAACAGGAGGCTCTGCTCAAGATCGAGCCCAAACAGCTTGACGCGCTTCTGCATCCCACGTTCAATCCCGATCTGCTCAAAAAGACCAAGGAGATATCCAAAGGTCTGCCCGCGTCTCCCGGCGCCGCCTGCGGCAAGGTCGCTTTCTCCGCGGAAGAAGCGGTCGAGAGGCATAAGAACGGAGAAAAGGTCGTCCTCGTACGTCTGGAAACTTCGCCCGAAGACATCGAAGGTATGTATGCGGCGGAAGGCATCCTGACCGCTCGCGGAGGAATGACTTCGCACGCCGCCGTCGTCGCCAGAGGCATGGGCGCGTGCTGCGTGGCGGGTTGCCCCGACATCAGGATCGACGAAGACAAAAAGATACTCTGGATCAAAGACAAAAAGTTCACCAAAGACGACTATATCTCGCTCGACGGTTCCACGGGACTTATTTACGGAGAGAAACTTCCGACCGAGATGGCGAGCGTGTCCGGCGATTTTGCCAAGATAATGGAATGGGCGGACAAGAACAGGGCTTTGCAGGTAAGGACCAACGCCGACACTCCGCACGACGCGGAAGTAGCGGTCAAGTTCGGCGCGGAGGGTATCGGCCTGTGCCGTACCGAGCATATGTTCTTCGCGGAGGATAGGATCCTCGCCGTGAGAGAGATGATCTGCTCCAAGACGGTCGAGGAAAGACGCAAGGCGCTCGAAAAGATCCTTCCTATGCAGAGAGGCGACTTCGAAGGGCTTTACACCGCGTTGCAGGGCAGACCGGTTACGATACGCTTCCTGGATCCGCCGCTCCATGAATTCGTTCCGCACAAGGACGATGAGATCTCCGAGCTTGCCAAGACTATGGGTCTGCCGTTCGAAGACGTCAAGGCGACCGTGGAGAGCCTGCACGAGTTCAACCCGATGATGGGACACCGCGGCTGCCGTTTGAGCATCACCTATCCCGAGATAGCAGAGATGCAGACCAGAGCGGTGATCGAGGCTGCCATCAACGTCGGGAAGAAAGGCGTCAAAGTCGTGCCCGAGATCATGATACCGCTCGTAGGCGACGTAAAAGAGCTCAAATACGTCAAAGACGTCGTCGTCAAGACCGCAGAAAAAGTGCTCAAAGAAAACAACGTATCCATGGAATACCATATCGGCACCATGATAGAGATACCGAGAGCGGCTCTGACTGCGGACGAGATCGCCAAAGAGGCGGAGTTCTTCTCGTTCGGTACCAACGACCTTACGCAGATGACCTACGGCTTCTCGCGCGACGACGCGGGCAAGTTCCTGAACGAATATTACGAAAAGAAGATATTCGAGTCCGATCCGTTCGCGAAACTCGATCAGGTCGGCGTGGGCAAGCTCATGAAGATCGCCATCGAGGGCGGAAAAGAGACCCGTCCCGATATCAAGCTCGGTATCTGCGGAGAGCACGGCGGAGATCCGTCCACGATCGAGTTCTGCCACAATATAGGACTGACTTACGTATCCTGCTCGCCGTTCCGCGTACCCATCGCAAGACTTGCCGCAGCGCAGGCGAATATCCTCAATCCGCGCGTCAAGCCCGAGGATATGAGCACTAGATATATAGAAGAGCAGTAACGGATATTTTCGGAGAGAGAACCGATTTCGCGGGCGCCGTATTCGGCGCCCGTTTTTCTTGATTTTTCGCAGTCGGACAAAATATGAACAAATGTTTGTGTTTTGCTTCGGCACGTGATATAATATAGGTATGAGAACGATATTGCATTGCGACGCGAACAATTTTTACGCATCGGTAGAGTGCATGGTCAATCCCGCCTTGCGGGACAAATACGTTGCGGTATCGGGCGATCCAGAAAAGAGGCACGGGATAATACTGGCAAAGAATACTAAGGCGAAAGCCTGCGGAGTCAAGACGGGCGAGACGATCCGGGAGGCGAGAAAAAAATGCCCCGGGCTGATATGCGTGCCCCCGCATTTCGATCTTTACGTCAAGATAAGCCGAAAGATATTTTCCGTCTATACCGGTTACACCGACAGAGTCGAGCCTTTCGGGATCGACGAGTGCTGGCTGGACGTGACGGAGAGCAGAAAGCTGTACGGCGACGGAGAGAAGATAGCCGAAGAACTGCGGGAGCGCGTGAAACGCGAGATAGGTATCACAATATCGGTGGGAGTGTCTTTTACCAAGGTTTTTGCAAAGCTGGGATCCGATATGAAAAAGCCCGATGCGGTCACTGTGATAGGGCCGTCCGACGTAAAGCGCAAGGTGTGGGGACTTCCGTGTTCGGATATGTTGATGATAGGCCGCAGAACGGCGGCAAAGCTGGACGGGATAGGCATATCCACGATAGGAGATATAGCGAGAGCGAACAAAGAAGTTCTGAGAAAGCTGCTCGGTGTAAACGGAGAAAAGATCTACGACGAAGCGAACGGCAACGGGGACGACAACGTCAGACTGTCTTACGAGAGCGCGCCTCCGAAAAGTTTCGGCAACAGCACTACGCTGCCTCGGGACATATCGACGAGAGAGGAGGCAGAGAGCGTCGTGATGGCTCTTTCCGAAAAGGTCGCGACGCGTATGAGAAGAGAGGGGTACTCGGGAAGCGGCATTTCGGTCGGGCTAAAATACAACGATCTCAAAGGCGAGAGCAGACAGAAGGCGATACCGTCTGCGGACAGCGCGACCGCGATAGCGAGGGAGGCTATGGCGGTACTGGACGGTATGTACGTTTACGGCTTCGACAAGCCTCTCCGCGCCGTTTCCGTCACGGTGTACGATCTGAACGGCGAAGGCGACGCGGTGCAGTTGGGAATGTTCGACGAAAGTGCCGAAAAAGAACACAGGCTCGGAAAAACTCTCGATATCATACGTTCGAGATACGGCTACGGCTCGATAAGATCGGCAAGCATTATCGGCAATTCGTATTTGTGCGATTCGCTTGTGGATTCGGAATTTATCCCGTTCGACAAAGGTCATACGTCCTGACGGATACCGGGCTCGATGCGGAGAAACGGAAAAGCCGCCGCAAGCGCTGTCCGCGCCCGAGCGGGCAAACCGGTCGAGTCGTACGTATGCGTACGCGCGAAATTTTATTTATATATAAAACATTGTAAAATCGCGGCGCTTGTGCTATAATCAATGTTGTGATTGGGAAAGCCGGTATAATAAGGAGTAATTGATGCGTACATCTGACAGAAGATCCCGAAACGGGCGCGACCGCGGCGAAAAGCCTGAGAAAAAATCCACTTTCGCTTACGGCCTCGCTTTGACGAGCGCCTGTATAGTTTTCGCGCTGATAACGCTCGGAGCGTTCGGCGCGGCGGGCGGAGTGGTCACCGACTTTCTGCTCGGAGTTTTCGGCTACGTGTTTTACGCCTATATCGTCATAGGCATTTGTTACGGAGTAATACTCATGCTGGGCAAGAAGCCCACGGTATCCAGGGGTATCCGCTTTCTGTATGCGCTTGCGCTCGCCGCCGTGATCGTTATGATCCATATGTTTTCGTCGCGCGCTTACGCTGCTGGCAGTTACGGCGAATATCTCGGCTCGTGCTATTCCGGCGCAGACACCGCGGCGGGCTGGATAGGAGGGCTTTTGCTCTATTTCCCGACCAAGATATACGTGGCGTCCGAGATCATCTGCGGACTTCTGCTGATAGGGCTTATCGCGCTGCTGATAGTATCGCAGCTCGACCGCGAGATAGTTTTCCGCGCTCGCAGACCGCGCAGCGCGAAAGCGTCGTCCGAAGAGATATCATCCGGGACTTTCGTCGAAGAAGAGCAGCCCGACGAGGAGCGCGAGATGTACAACGCTACCGTCGACGGACACAGACTGTCCAATAAGATCGGCAGGACTTTCGTCAACAGACCTACCGACTATACGCCGCTCGAGCGTATGGAAGAGCTGCCCGACGACGAAATGCCCGAACGCCCCGAAGAAGGAGCGGAGATAAGCGACGAAGTCGTGGACGAGGCGTTGCAGGTCTATCAGAAAAAGAGACGTCAGGCGTTGGACGCGCTGTATACTTCGCGTACGGTAAAAAAGTCGGACGACGACGATATGACTCCCGAGGAAAGAGCGAGGAGTTCGTGGGACAAGCTGTACGGTAAAAAGGACGAAAAACCCGATAACGTAAGCGGTACGGCTACCGATCCTGCCGTTGCGAACGAGGAGATATACAGACATTACAGCAACAACGAGCGTCGTCGTATCATGGAGGAAAACAGCCGCCGACTGCGCGAACAGAGCGAACGCGGTTTTTCGTCGGATACGTCCGAAGATGATCTTCTGCGCGATCTGGACGATATTTTTTCGAGAGTTGGGTCCGAAAGCGGCGCTCCCGGGTCCGACGTTGCATCGGACGATATCTCCGAAGCGCAGACGGATACGAACGCCGCGGATCCGGTCGACGGAAATTCTGTCGGAAAGGACGAGGCGGAGGACTTGACTTCGCGCAATCCCGAGCCTTTGGAGAGTTTCGAGGATTTTCTCAATAAGAGGAGCGAGGAAAAGAGAACCGAGGGATCCGATCCCGTACGCGAGGTAAAGCCCGTCGAGCGTAAGCCGGTCGAAACCAAGCCCGTATTGCCGCCCGTAACGCCCAAGCCTACGCCCGCGCCCGCGGTCAAGCCGACCGTTCCGACGCCGGCAGTTCCCGTTCCCGAAAAACAGCCCGAGGTCAAGCCTGCAAAACCCGTCAAGAGAAGACCTTATATCGCGCCGAGCGTGGCTTGTCTGAAAGATTATAACGAAAACATCGACGGAGGACTCGACTTCCGCGAAAAGATAGAGAGCGTGGAAACCTGCCTTGCGAATTTCAATATCGACGCAAAGGTGGTAAACGTAGTCAAGGGACCTACTTTCAGCAGACTCGAGCTCGAAGTACCTCCCGGGATCAGCGTAAACAAGATACCCGCTCACTATAACGACCTCGCGATGAGTCTTGCGGTCGAAAGTCTGCGTATAGAAGCTCCCATTCCGAAGAAAAAATTCTGCGGGATCGAGATACCGAACGAACACCGCGGTACCGTCGGACTCAAAGCGCTGATCAATTCGCCCGAATTCAATAACACGAAAAAATCGGGATTGTATTTCGCGTTGGGCAAGGACATAGACGGAAACTGCTACGTGAGCGATCTGACCGATTTTCCGCACGCACTCGTCGCAGGCGCTTCGGGTTCGGGTAAGAGCGTGTGCCTGAACTGCATGATCGTCAGTCTGCTTTACAAGTATTCGCCCGAAGATATGCGTCTTATCCTGATCGACCCCAAGGTCGTGGAATTCAGCGTTTATAAAGATCTTCCGCACTTGCTTGCGCCCGAGATACTGAGCGATACGAATAAGATGATCAACGCCTTGAAGTGGAGCATCGACGAGATGGAGCGTCGTTACGAACTGCTCATGACCGCGAGGGTGTCGAACATCAACCAGTACAACGAACTGGCGGCAAAGGACAAGAGCGTGCCGAAATTGCCGTATATAGTGATCATCGTGGACGAGGTCGCCGATATCATGCAGTCCAAGTCCGCAAAGGAATTCGAAAGTCTGGTAAAAAGGCTTACCGCCAAAGCGCGCGCCGCGGGCATACACATGATACTTGCAACGCAGCGACCGTCCGTAGATATCATTACAGGTACGATCAAGGCCAATCTGCCCACGCGAGTCGCATTCGCGGTCACGTCGCAGGTAGACAGCAAGACGATACTCGACGGAGCGGGAGCGGACAAACTGCTGGGCAAAGGCGATATGCTGTACAAACTCGCTTCCAAACCGCATCCCGTACGCGTACAGAGCGCGTTCGTGGATATCGCCGAGGTAAATGCCGTCGTCGAAGAGGTCGTGGCGAACAACGACAGAATATACGACGAAGAGATCATGAAGGCGTTCGACTACAAGGAGCCGGAGCCGGAAGAGCATCTCGCCGCCGCGTCGGGAGGCTCGCCGAGGAGCAATTCCATAGAGAGCGATCCCGTATTCGCCGACGCCGTAAGAGAAGCCATAGAGTCCGGAGGCATTTCCATATCGATGTTGCAGAGAAGACTGAGCCTCGGTTTCCCGAAAGCGGCAAAGATCCTCGACACCATGGAAAAGCTCGGATATATATCCAAACAGACTCCCGGAAACAAGCAGAGAGAAGTATATATAACGATGGAACAGTTCCTCGAAAAGTATCCCGAGAACGGCTCGGACGGAGAGACCGATGTATAAGATAGGCACCGTTTCGCTCGGCTGCGACAAAAACCGTATAGACACCGAAGAGATGCTCGGCAGACTTGCCGCGGCAGGGTACGGTTTTACGGCGGACGCGGCCGACGCCGACGTGATCGTGGTCAATACGTGTGCGTTCATCGACAAGGCGAAAGAAGAGGCGATATCGACCGTGCTCGAAATGGCGGAATATAAGAAAAACGGCAAGTGCCGTTATCTCATAGTGACCGGCTGTCTGCCTCAGCGCTATGCGGACGAATTGGCGGAAGGGCTGCCCGAAGCGGACGCCTTTCTCGGTACGGCGGGATATGACAGACTGCCCGAAGTTATAGACAGGCTCGATCGCGGCGAACGCGGGATCGTACTGCGCAACGACAAAGACGACAGATGTCCCGTTGCGCCGAGGATATTGACGACGCCCGAACATTACGCCTACATAAAGATAGCCGAAGGGTGCAGCAATCGCTGTACTTATTGCGCGATACCGTCCATAAGAGGCGCGTATACGTCCAGAGATATGGATTCAGTCGTAGACGAAGCCCGCAGACTGCTTGCCGAACATCCGATAAAAGAACTGATCGTCGTAGCCCAGGACGTGACGAGATACGGAGAAGACCTTTACGGAGAGTGTAAACTCATTGAATTGCTCGAAAGGCTGTCGGCGCTGGACGTGGAGTGGATAAGACTGTTGTATCTGTATCCCGAAAGAATTACGGACGAATTGCTCGACTATATCGCGGCAAACGAAAAAATCTGCAATTATCTTGACATTCCCTGTCAGCATTACAGCGATAAGATATTGAAGAGGATGAACAGAAAGATATCTTCCGCTCAGATAGACGCCCTGATAGACAGGATAAGGAGCAGAGGCGACTTTTGCATCAGGAGTACGTTCATAGTCGGATTCCCCGGCGAAACGGAAGAGGATATAGGGCAACTGGAAGCGTTCCTGAAAAGAGCGAAACTCGATAGATGCGGATTCTTCGAATATTCGTGCGAGGACGGAACGCCCGCCGCAAGATTGGACGGACAGATACCCGACGGGGTGAAACACGTCAGATACGAGAGACTGTACGCCGTACAGGAAAAAATAATGCTCGAAAAGACGGCGGGGAAGATCGGCAAAGTAGTCGACGTGCTGTACGAAGGCATTGACTTCGACCGTCAGATGTTCGTAGGAAGGACGCGCTGCGACGCTCCCGACGTGGACTCGAAAATATTGTTTAAAAGCGGCTATCCGCTCGATATAGGCACCGTGTGCAAGGTTGCCGTGACCGGCTGCGAAGACGACGTGCTGCTCGGGGAGACTGTGGAATGACAAAGATAAATCTGCCTACAAAGATAACTTTGGCGAGGATATGCGCTATCCCGCTGATAATCGTACTGTACGTGCTGCAAAAAGAGATAAGCGCGTATCTGTGCATAGCTACGGCTTTGCTGTATATCGCGACTTCCGCCACGGATTTCGTAGACGGCTATCTCGCAAGAAAAAACGGCATGGTCACGACTCTCGGTAAATTTCTCGACCCGATCGCGGACAAAGTCGTCGTTTTAACGGGCATATTCGTCATTGTGGACGGCAATATGATCACGGTACCTTACGTCGCCATGATATGCGGCGTCGTGATAGTCGCCCGCGAATTGATCATCGGACTGTTCCGCCAGATAGCGGCGATAAAAAATTACGTTCTCGCGGCGGACGGCCTCGGCAAAGTCAAGACCGCAACTACGATGACCGC
>ERZ1090861.867-NODE-867-length-17024-cov-12.081089_pt1 | contig 17024 bp, 14 predicted proteins | sample MGYA00478482_ERZ1090861 | MGnify/ENA primary metagenome ERZ1090861 (study PRJEB33644, sample SAMEA5815744) | chicken gut metagenome | biome: Chicken; feature: Gastrointestinal Tract; material: Caecum | place: Ireland | collected 2019-01-01 | study: A study of the... | reverse complement strand
ATAAGTATTACCTGTATTTCTTAAAGCAGGGGAGAAACGGAGATCATTTCTTTCTGTCCAGCAGAGAAAGCGGAGACAGAGCGTGGAAGACAGAGGAAGAGTTGCAGGCGTGGATCCGGACATACCGGGGAACAGTCTCCTGTTTCAGGGAAAAACAGGCAGTCGTGTGGACATATAGAGAGAGATATCATTTTGTATCACCGGAACAGTATGACAACCTGGAGGCACAGGAGGATGTCATGCTGATGAACGGACTGCGGTACTGCAAGCGTATCTATGACGATAAAAATTATATCCTGCATACCTACTTTGTGTGGTACTGGGAAGATCCGTCGATGGGTACATTTGATGAAGCTGCTGCAAAGCAGAACGAGATACGTAAAAAGTATGAGATATACTGGCGGACAGATTGCCGGCCCAAGGAGAACGACTGCGCCCTGAGAGAACTTCGGGAGGGGATCGCAGAAGCCGTTGACCTTCAGCCGTTGTATCGCCAGTAGTCCGGGGATCATAACAGGTTTAACAGATGTTGAATGAGCAGGGATTATAATAATGAGAGACAGACAGGGTGGGTGACCGGTTTCGGCCGCCTGCCCTGTCTCCATATTATATAGAAGAAAGGGATACAACTTATGCATTTTATGACATTAGCAGCGGTAGAAATACCGGGAATAAATGAATATGGAGAAAACGCCCGTATAGAGGCGGAAGTAATTAGTAAGGAGCAGGATCGGCAGACACCCATTAAAGGGAAGCAGGACCATGAAGAAGCCGGCCTTCGGGACGAGTTTTATCGTATGGTCCATGACGCTGTGGCTGAAAAGATGCAGGAGTATTATGAGGGAGATACGGATCCGGGAAGAACAAAATTCTGTGATTGTACCGAGAGAATAGTGGAAGGGTATGAAGGAACAGTTGACTGTCTGAAACTTCCTCAGGGAACAATCGTCCTGGACTTTGAGAGCCCCTATGGGAATCGGTTTGTAATCCGTGACGGGAAAGTATTCGAAGCGGATGCCGGACCGGTTCATCAACTGCGCCGGACAAAACGCGCGAAGAGGATCAGGGTGCTTACCGGATACCCGCTGAAGAAAATATATCCGGATATCTACAGGTTTTCAGTAGAGTGGTTTGGCATAGAGTATATCGAAAAAGAAAATGCTTTCGGTTATTACGCGAATCCGAATGGTATCTGGGATTGGTATGAGATAGGCGGACGCTGGCCGTATTTGCTGTTGGTCAGGGATACTTGCAGAGAGTATTTCGCAGGGCAGATAAGCTGGACATGGAGTGATGAGACAGTGGATCCGCCAAAGGGATATCGATGGACCAGTGGAGCAAGGATGAAGGATATTGAATGGCAGGCTATGTGGGACTGGCATCGTGCCAGACTGCAGGAACGTTTCGGAGAGCTGGAAGGCTTTTTCCGGACGGGTGAACGTCCGAGAAACATATACGGAAAGCGGATAGAAGATGGAATCTGGGATGGCAAATCATATATGTATCGCCGGGGTGAGTCACTGGAAGATTATCTGAAAAGGGAAGACTGGCTCCGGGAATCCAGGTATCCTTTATGTCCTCATGACCTGTTGGACAAGGAAGGGGGCTGGCAAGCGTCAGACAATCGGCTGAGTGGGCCAGAAGAAAAGGATGACTGTAAGGAGCCATGGAAAGCAAGAGTGGAAAACTTCTTGGATTCTCTGGCAGATGATGACGTACTTGTCATGGTGGACTATCACAGATAAGAGGAAATCAGTGGATTTATACAGAATAGAAGGAGAAAGTGTAATGGAAAAAATAATCAGGGATGAATTAGAGAAAAATAGAAATATAAAAGTGCTGGATACAGATACGTTTGATTTTCGGTGTACATGCTGCGGTGCGTGCTGCAGGAATCGCGAGGACATCCTGCTGAGCGCCTATGACGTAATGCGGATCCAGAAACATTTAGGGATTAGTTTCATAGAACTGTTGGAAAAATACTGCGAATTATATGTGGGCAGACCAAGCGGGCTTCCGATTATCCGGATACGTCCGAGGGGAGAGAAGAAGATATGCCCGTTCCTTGTCAGGAACAAGTGCGAGATCCATGAAGTGAAGCCAACGGTCTGCGCGCTGTACCCGGTCGGCCGGGTAACAAAGCTCAATAAGGATTCCGGTATTGGAGAAGTGGTGTATTTTGTTCAGGAGACGGACTGTGGTGCAAAAGATGTCCGTAATAATCTGCAGGAATGGGTACGGAACCGCATAACCGAATATGATGAAAAATGCGGTGTTTTGTGGGGCGAGATGCTTCGTATTGTACACAGCTGCATATCCGGTTTGGAGGGACAGATCTCGGATGATACCTATTCATATTTGGCACAGATCATGTATTGCGGATATGAAGAGGCAGAGGATTTTGCGGTGGAGATTACGACCAGGATCGAACAGATAAAAACATTGGCAGAAATAATAAATGGGAACCATACGGAAGAAGCAGGAAACGGTGCGGTTGAACCGTAATAGTAGATAGCAGGAGAAGAAGAACCTGACAGAATCAGGGGAAACTGGGAGGCCAGGCTGAGTGTTGAACATTCAGCCTGGCCCTATATACGAGGGAGAAATATATATGAAAATACTACTTTATAATCTCAGAGAATATATGGAAACACTACAGGGGGCAAAGATACCTCCGATTAATGAACACGTGATCCTTCACGGGAAAGAATACATTGTGGTAAACGTGTGCAATGATTTAGATCTAAATTGTTTTCATGTATTCATGAAAAAAGCAAGTGATAATGACGTCACTTATTTTGATAGTATTACAACAGGCTGATTTTTTAGGCCCGGATGATCCGGGCCTTTCCATTGTTAAAGGAGCAGAGCTTTGGTATGCTATTGCCTGGGGGATCATGAAATTCCGTGAGTAGCCTGACTCTGAAGATATTACCGGGCATAAGACCCTTGAAGAAGCCAGACGGATCAGCAGCAAACGGAGATGATATTGCATAACTGCAGCTGAAATTAGCCGGATCCTAAAGAAAAATAAAATAATTTCCATTTTTCCAAACTAGCCGGCTATTATTATATAGAAGATATATTTAAGGAGGCTCACAGATGATAAAAGATAATATTTTTTCAGATGTATCGGATGAAGAACTGATGGAACTTTACCAGGAATACAGAATCATGACTGAGGAAGAGACAGAACGTCCGCTGTGTTTTGACCAATATATCCTGCAGTATCAGCGCCGGTGCGGTTTTGCCCTGGAAACCATAGAGGCATGGAATACTGTTTCTGAAATGCTTCTCGAAGAAATATGCCGACGAAAGTATCCGGATACAGGGATTGAATACTTAATGCCGGCCATGGAATGCAGGGGAATAGAAGTTGAAAGCGGCGATATGATATCCGGCACAGCAGTCCTTGCTGCTCCCGATGATATCCGCATTATCCCTCAGATTTTTGCGCAGGACAAGATTATAATGAACACTTCACTCTTACAGGTACATAAGGAGACGCTTTCCTATGCAATCGGGAGAGAAGACTGCGCTGGAAAGACTGTATTTACAGGAGATATTGTGGAATATGATTATATGAAGAATCCATATGTAATAGAGTTTGATACCGAAACCTATGCTATTATAGCAAGGGATCCCCGGCCCGGAGGTGTGCAGCCCCTTGGAGACACAGTTCGCCCCGCGCTGAGGGTGATCGGAAATATTTATCAGAATCCCGAGAAAGCAGGTTTGGAATGCAGCAAATTATAAATAAGATTACAGAACGTTATGTACAGGAAAGGGATCGGATCTATAAGCAAACAATCCACGACATAGCATACTGGAAGACTCCTAAGCAAGGATACCGAAGCCGGGAGGAAATGGAAAGCGATAAACGGTATCAGGAACTGATCAATACAAAGTTTCTTTTGGAAAACGACAAAATCCATCCCCAAAATGATATAAGGGTGCTAGATGCCGGTAGACTGGAAGTGCGTTTCCGTTGGTTTTATGAAAAACATTTTCCGGAAGAAATAGCAGAATTAGTAGCTCGTGCAGGGCAGAGATAAGCAGGAGAAGAAAAAGAAGGAGTCATACTCCATGATCGTAAATGTACAGGGCCCTGTTTTTCAACGTTTTACCGGTAATGAGGATCCCGATACATTTGATATCATACGGATTGAAATACTGCTCAGGGCATTTTCTGATAACAGTATCGAACTGTGCAGGGAGCATAAGGATGAACTGCTTGATGCAGCAATCGATAAACTCAAAAGTTCAGTGAAATTCAGGAACTTCGGTGTACCCATAAATTTTCTGAAAGTTTACGATATCGTCCTGACACAGGATCACAGGGTAATCCTGTCTTTGTGCCTGAAAGATCTCAGTTAATACTTCTGCATTCGTGTGGGATGATCCGGCGCCCGGACACCTCAGGGGAAATTCATTTTTACGGACAAATCGAGGATAGTTTCATGCAACAGAAGCCGGACTCCTCGGGTAGCCTCCCAGGAAATGGGGCGCCCCACTGTCTTCCAGACTGAATATCGGCCGGCCGCCGGGCTGTCTGAGGCTTACTGCTAAAAATAATAACTGCCGGATTCTTTTGCTTTTTTAAGTCGTCCATAGAATCGGGACCTGCTAAGACCGAGTTCCTTTGCAGTAGCGTCCGCCCCTTGCTCTTTTACTTTGTTTTGAATATCTTCCAGCGTATAAGTATAATTGCTGAGTTTGGATTTTCTTCCTGCATTTCTCTTCATCTTCTTTTGCAGTACATCAGCATCCCAGCTAAATTGCAACAGACCTAAATTTAGCTTTTCAAATAATGAATCATTTGTTTTTACATAATGGATTTCTATTCCTGTCTGTTCCAGTAAGTTCTGCAGCTTTTCAATATTTTCATTTATCTCGTTCCCATCATAAACCGGAAAAGAAACATAATCTTTCACAATATCACCTTCTTAGCCCTTCTAATGTTTCTGAAAGTCTTATATTTAATTATAGTACAATTGTATCATATATATATCCGCTGTGTCCACTATTTAATTATAGGACTTTTTTGAACATCCGGATTTTTCGGTTCAGAAGGCTTACCACCATTGCCACAATTTTACGCAACTGAAATTCCAGTTCTTTAATTCGCCCGACAAGCTGAGGTACTTGTAAGAAAGCCTCTTTTTTATTTTACGAAATAGTGTTACACTGGAAGAAGAGTAATTTAAAATTGAATAGGGGCGATTATTTTTTTATCCATATACTTCTTTATACAGAAGTATTACTTCTGTGATACAGGACTAATTTTTTGCGGAACTTCTAGTTACAATAGCATTATACTACTACGGAAGGAAGTGTATATTGCTTGGATATTGAGAAGTTTATTCCGGAAAGGATTGACGAACTCTGTAAGCGGAACAAGATAAGCAGATATCAGCTTTCTGCTTTGACCGGCATTTCGCAGTCTGCTTTATCAGCAATTGTCAAGAAGAAGACAATACCGACCTTGATCACGCTGAACAAGATTTGCAAAGGACTGGGGATCAGCTTGTCAGAGTTTTTTGAGAATGGAGAAAGAAGAAGGTCGGGGAATATCTCGGAAGATCAGAGAGAGGTGTTGGACCTATGGGACACTCTGACGAAAGAAGAACAGCGTTTTATAAAGATTAGCATGCGAAGTCTCAGGGAATAGTCGATTAAAGCATAGAAATGGCTGTTCCCTTTTCTATTGTTATGTCTGCTGCTCAGAAGATATATTATCATCAGGAATGCGTCTTGTAATGTCTTCAATTCTGCGTTTGACTGTGCAGCACAGTAACATTCTTATTATCCCTCAGTCCGCTCAGTTAAGAACGTTTCATATTCCATCTCGTATATAAGCTTATAATGGCTGATTCCTTTTCTCTTCATGCAGCTTAATTCTATCGTACTGGATTAAGATTTTCATCGCTTTTAAATTTGATTTACTCACTATCATTTGATTAATGTTATGGCACAGTGTTTATATATATCGATGTAAATATGCCGGATACTATTAATTACCGTAAAAATGGAAATGATAAAAGATAAATGGCGCAGAGTTTAAAGGGAAGATGATATGAAGAACTGGAAGGGACGCGCAAAAAAAATAATCATACTGATACTTGAGGCCGGCTTCTGTATATATCTGGCCTGGGTGATGATAAACGGATTCATAGCTTGTCCGAGCGCTTTAAATCAAAAGGAGATATTCTGTTATTTGATTTGCTGTGTTATTCTATCAGGTGTTGTATCCGGAGGATTATTTTGGTTATTGAGATATATCGACAGTCTTGAAAAGAATCTTGAAAATTTAGAAAACGAGAACAATAGACTAAGATTTTCATTAAAGATAATGGGAAAGGGTAACAAGACAGCAAAGGAAGAAAGTAAAAAAAACAAGAATGAGATAACGAAAAAATAGCGGAAAAATCAGGTGCAAAATCGGAAGAAAATAGAGATATATGTTTTAGGGATTTAAAAGGCTATATTTGCTGAAATAGCAGGCATCGCCGGGGAATTTTGCATCATGACGCAAGAACATATCGGAAAGAATATGTTAGAAAGAACATAATTGTTGCATTTTGCTGTAACATATAGCGGCTACTGGAAATCACAGCCTCCATCTGCTATACTCATTTATAAGTGGTGGTTTCGGATGTAAGGAGTCTCAATTCTATAATGAGATTATGCGGGTGGCAGACAAGGGGGGATGCCAGCCTTATCTGTGCATGCTTATATTCAATTATAGTTCTTATATTCATTTGACTTTCCGAGAAATTGCCAGGGAACTTAAAATATTATCTAAACGGTTGGAAAGGGATTTAATATGAGTATTGACGAATATTATCAAAGGATTATCGAAGGCAGTACGGATATCATATCAGCGCTACAAATAGTTGATCATCAGTTTCAGAATGTACTCTCAGAGAATACAACCGAAGAAGAGCGCCGCCAATTTTTTTATGGAGTCACAGATGATTTGAACCCAACAAAGAATTGTCAGGACCTATTGAGATTTTGGAATGCGTTGGAGCCGTATGTGTGGTCTGGAGAAAAAGGCTCCCTGGATAAATACTGGATAATTCAAGTGCTTCGTGAAATGAATAGCACATGGCAGGTGTACCAGCTCAATCTTGAGATTGATAGAAGAGGGAAAGAGCAGATGGAGGAGTTTAATAAACTGCTTGAACATATAGAGGATCTGCCAAGAAAGCTGTATTTGATAATGAATAATCATCAAGGGAAACAGACGTTTTATTCCCTCAAGTATTTTGATGAGCAGTATTATCATCCATATAGAGATTATATTATAAGACATATCATAAAGGGAGCCGGAGAGGAGCCTATTACTGTCGTGGGATCGGATGGAAATAATCAATTGTCAATTTATGCAAGAGAATATTACATCCATTCGGATTTAAAATGGGAAGAGACTGGAAAAGCAGTACAAACTGTTGAATATAGTGATGACGAGAAGCTAACCGCAAGGCGAAGAGGGCTTATGACAGGATATACATTGAATGATCTTTGAATCATTCTGAAAATATGTTATAGTATGATATATACAAATGACTTTATTATTGTTCCTCCCTCCGCTACTTTATCCCTTTAAACACAAACAAGGCTACGAAATCTTTCCATTCTATAATTCTTACGAGCTTTCGTCAATCATTACTGGAAGTTTTTTATATTTATCTGCAATATGATACGCAATTCTATTTATCTGATCGCACAAATAATCATAGTGCTCCGGCAGAACAGCACAAGTTATGCTATCTTCATCAAAACGAAGGACAGCAGACCCTTTTCGGAAAATAATATCATCTGACAATACAGCCAGCATTTCCTTAACCGGAAAATATGACTCGGCGTTCCATCGTATGTGAAATGCAACATCTTTATAAGAGTCTTGTACTGGGGTACCAGATTTATAGCAAAAAGTATATCCGTTCCGACTATCTGCACTCACAATATTCGCTGTTGAAAATATTGCTGAATGATATGCTTCCGAAAATCCTATTATCTTTGCAACACGGTTCATCTCACGAAACTGCTGAACTTGTTCGCAATCTTCTTTGCTGAGCATTTTCTCAAATTTCATATGGGTTTTCTTATATAAGCTAAGCATATCCGGGAAACTCGTTCCCTTGATCTGACATATTTTTGCTATCGCTTCGGAAGGATTTGATCTACAATTTTTGAGCGACTTGAATAGATCGAAATAAAATCCAAGTCCGATTATGGACACATCATAAGCCTGTTCCTCTGCAAAATATACATATAATAAGTGCGGCTCGTAACATAATATTTTCCTATAACTGCTGGCTGTAATATAGGGGAGCAGCACATCAAGTATGACTGGATTATTTCGTTCATAACAGTAATATTTGTGATTTGCCAAAAAAAGCAGGGCGGAGGTGCCCTCCATGTCTATAACTTCCATGGGAAGTAGTGGAGTAAGAAGAAGATCCTCCTGCAGTATGTCCTGACTATACGAATGATTCTGATCCAGAATAATAGTATTTCTATCCTCTAACATTTTTTTCGTAGCCTTCCATGGGCGATACAAGAAATTATGTTCTTCTTTTGGCAAAAAATCATTCGAAACTTTATACGTGCTTAAGATTTTCTGATCCGTAAGATTCTGCTCTATATCATTGCTTTTTTGTGTTTCTCTGGATACTGTCTGACTTATCTCAGATTCAGATATTCTGCTGTCAACCGGAAGCTCAGTTTCATCTGGCTTTCGAGCAGGCTGCGGTTTCGGCTGCATATTTCTTTCCTTTAGAAAGCCGCTAATATGAGCTGCCTGAGTCTTTTCTGAACGGTCATTATTTACTACAGATGTAGCTACATCTGACATCAGCATCTGCTGTTTGGATGCTTTTCTCCCTAATGATAGATTGAAACCATCTTTCAGTGCTTTTTGCAGAAAATCATCGTTAAGATTTGAGTAGTAGCCATTATATAAATTGTCAAGATACTTTTTTGCTATCCTAAAATCGGATGCTGATAATTTATTTTGGTTGTTCTGCTTTAGGACCGAAATAATCTTATCAGTAATAGATAGCATATCTTCCTGGGATTTTGGTATTTTCTCCAAATACTCAAATGCAAGTCTGTTCAGAGGTACTACCATAACCTTTGATTTTTCTGAAACTGGTATCATAGCTCTGAAATGTCTGCTTGTAACGCCTGCCTGTATTATTCTCTGCAAATTTTCCCATGTATTTAATGCGAATCCTAAAATAATTGTTTCTTCTTTCTCATGCGCATTGCGATAAAGTGTAGAATATGGGCATATCTGACAGATTGCATTACATTGAAATTGTGATATTATTGAAAAACATAATTCTACATAGTCCATATTGAGTAACTCTGAATTATATTTTTCTGGAATAACCTGACTCAATTTAAGATATCGGAATATTTCATCCTTTATCATAGGTGCTTCTGGATATTTGGTCTGATACGCTGATACTGCTACTCCATAGATCCTTTGATAATCAGGATCCCCTTCTTTTGTCTTTATATATTTATAGCATGAAGGTACTGAAAGATGTTCCATTTCCATACTGCCTCCTGTTTTTATGGTAAACGTATCAGAGAAGAGAGCAAACCACAATGGCTAATACTGATGGATTTGTCTCATATAGCTGCCTCCGGGGCTATAATGTAAACGGAATGTTTATATATGAAGTTAGTGTAGTATAAGCCTGATTGTAATACTTATCGTATCAAGATATAATACAGATATATTTTTTAAGGCAAGCCAAAGAGCAGAGGTCCTTTTTCGTAAAATTCCTAGTGATAGGTATTCTGGACACACTGTCTTTGGCTTTTTTTGGGCTTGTTAACAAGGGAGGAGGATTATGAACTGGCCAAGGGCAGTGATTTCTGCTATCTGTTTTGTAACAAGCGGTGCGACCGCAACATGCAGGGGTTTTCCCCTGCTTTTATTATGCTAAAAGGAGAAAAGATTATGAAACGACGAAGATTTATATCAGGTGCGCTTGCTTTCCTGATCTGCTGTTCAACAATTGCAAATGCAGGAACTACAGCAGTAGCAGCGGAAACCGCAGTACCTGAGATCAAAACGGAGGCGGCATCATCTGAATCGACATCGCAGGAGGCAATTGTTTTATATAAGGAATCCTCCACGCTCCCTCAGCTTGAGGAAATACAGTCGCAGCTTAATGAAGATGAGATCGCAGTGGCTGAAGAGCTCGTACTGAACTATGGTTCGGATTTTGAACCTGCTTCAGATTTCACTAAAATTGCTTACAATGATGAAAAAGTAAAAATTTCATTTAAGGAAGCTGTAAATGAGAAACTGGAGGCTTTCAATACAGAGGTACCCGGTAAATATCAGGCAGTCTATGAAGTGGTTCCTCTTCGCGATTCAAACCTGGCTTATCAGATTGTTCGGTATATTACGGTAAACGATAAGGAACCTGACACAGCCGGTCATGAAGAGAGTAACGGTGGCGACGAAGAGAATACAGAGGAAACGGACGATGACTCTGACGGCGCCCCTGCTCAACAAAGCGAAATAACTGAGGATACTGCAGAAGCAACGCCTGAATCATCTGAAGAAAATACAGATGAAGGGAATGCATTATCAGAAGATGTTCCGGATAATGCAATGCTCTTTTCTGTGGTACCATCCACTATGCAGGCCCAGAGAAGCACCACAGTTAGTCTGGAGCAGGGAGAAAGGCTCTGGTATCCTTCCCATTGGGGAACATATTCTACAAGTTATTTTACCGTGAACGGCAAAATAGCTTATTGCCTCGAATCACCAAAGGATACTCCGCCAAGTGCGGATTACGTAGCAACTGTCCTGGAGACAAACGCTAACCTCCAAAAAGTCTTATACTATGGCTATGGCGGGCCGGGCGATATCTCGGCTTCACTTTTACCAGGACTGAGCAACAATCTAAAGTACATCTATACCCATATAGCAGCTTCATATGCTTACATTGGTAATGACGGTTTCTACGGCTGCTCATATGATGCATTGGTGGCTGACGGTGTGATAGATTACATTAATAAGCTGCTTTCGCAAGAGACGCCTCCAACAGCAGCGATAAGCCTTTCATCAGATTATGAGAAGGCTTATTTGGAAGATGATCTTCAGAGAACGAAAGTGATTCAGCTTAACGGTGATCACAGGAATTATATTACTGTAAATGTGCCCGCAAATGTTACCTACCATAATGACAGCAACAGCTCATCTCAGACAGGTGGAAATGTCAGGATCTATGGTGGAACTAAATTCCATTTTACTGCACCGAAAACAGTAACTGGATTATGGGAAACCGGCAGCCTTAAAGGTCAGATTGGTTCTCAGTGGAAGACACTTGTAATTGCCGGCGATACATATCAGGATATTGGGTACGGAGATTTTATTGAAGAGAAAGCAAATTCTGTTCAGTTCTCCATTAAATGGCTTGATCTTGCAAGAATTACGCTTACCAAACGGGATGCGGAATCCAATGTAAATCTTTCCGGCGCAGTTTTCGGGGTATATAAAGATGAAGCGTGTACAAGTCTTATCACAACAATGCCTGAAACAGACGAAAATGGTTCCTCATTCGTAGAATTTACGAAAACGCAGGAAACCGTTTATCTCCGGGAGATAACTGCCCCAACGGGATACCGTCTGAACACCGAAGCATATAACGTTAAACTTGTCGCCGGCGGTAATACGGACATCACTGTTACAAATACTGAACAGAAGGGCCGTATTACGATCCATAAGATAGGCGAACGACTCACTTCCATTGAGGATGGAAACCCGCTAAATTTTGTTTATGATAATTCTGCATATGCCGGAGCTGTATATAAGATTTATGCTGCAGAAGATATCATAAGCCAGGATAAAACTACATTGATCTACCAGAAAGATACTCTTGTAGAAACCTTAACGACTGGTGAAGATGGCAACGCGACATCTTCTGATTTATATCTCGGTAAATACCGTATCGTAGAAGTAAAAGCACCAGAAGATCTGACCATTGGAAAAGATGAGAGTGAGACGACCCAGGAGGTTACTCTCGAATATGCCGGACAGGAAGTAGAACTCTCACAGGTATCTGCGGAATATGATAACGCTCGTCCGGATATCAGTGTAAAGGCAGTCAAAAAGTCAGCAAACGATAACGTGACACTGTCGGGCGCAGAGTATGGGCTTTATGCCGGTGAAGATATCAGTATCAACGGAAGTACTGCATTACAGAAAGATGCGCTGATCGAGACTGTTATTTCAAATGAAGACGGAGTAGCAGCATTTACGGCAGACATTCCAATCGGTCATAAGTATTATATCCGTGAAATTACAGCCCCGGATAAGTATTATATGTCAGATGAAAAATACGAATTTACATATTCCTATAAAGATGACAGTACATATGAGTATGTATTTTCTCATGAATTTAGCAATGAAGAAGTTCGTGCAGAGATTCATATTAATAAAATCGACAAAGAAACACATGATTTTATCAGTCAGGGAGATGCAACTCTTGTAGGAGCCGAGTATGGTCTGTTTGCGGCAGAGGATATAGAGCATCCAAACAAGAAATCAGATCCCGTATATAATAAAGGGGATCTGGTTGCGAAGGGAAAAATTGATGAAAACGGTCAGCTTGATTTTACAAACCTGTATCTTGGCAAGTACATCGTGAAAGAACTGACACCTTCAGAAGGCTATCTGCTTGATCCGACCGAGTACCCGGTTGATGCAGCCTATGAGGGACAGGAAGTTAAAATTGTCCATCGAGATGTGACAGTTCATGAAACAGTTAAGAAGCAGCCGTTCCAACTGATCAAAGTCGGTTCCGATGGTGAACAGACAGAGGCTGACCTTCTTGAAAGTGCAGGATTCAAGATTTATCTGATCAGTTCTCTGAAAGGTGTACAGGATGGGACCATCAAGCCAGATGAGAATGGCAACTACACCCCGGAGCAATTCCGTGACTATGACTTTACAGAGGAAACAACCGCTCTGGATTATTCTGAAGACAGCAACGGTGTACCGATGGAAGAAATATTCACAGACAGCAAAGGATATGCACAGAGTAAGGAACTTGCCTATGGTAAATATGTTGTCATTGAATCGACGGTTCCTGAAAACTATAGCCCAATCGACCCATTTATTGTAACAATTAATGAGGACAGCCGTGAACCGCAGCAGTGGCGGGTATTTATCGACTACGAATTTACAGCGCTTCTGAAAATATACAAAATAGACGGTACGAGTAAACTCCCGGTACTTCACAGTGGTGCAACCTTTAAGATCTATGACATGGATAATGAGGAATATGTTACACAGTATACACATTATCCTGAGCTTGTTGAACATACAGAATTTAAAACATCCGACAGCGGTTATCTTCTGACACCGGAAGAGCTTCCAGCTGGTCATTACAGGATCGAAGAAGTGTCTGCACCGGAAGGATATGTAAAAGCTGATCCTATCGAAATTACACTTGCCTCTGACACGGCTTATGAAGTTGAGCCGGAGACGGGAGCAATCATTATTACAATGGATTATGAAAACGCACGTCAGACAGGAACACTGCGTCTCCAGAAAACTGGTGAAGTGCTTACCGGTTATGCTCCAGAAGAAAAAAGCCTTCTTCGTCGCTTTGGAGAATTTTTAAAGATCGTTGAAGAAACAGAGCCTGTCTACGATTTTGCATACGCGATGGGCAGTGTAGAAGGTGCTGAATTTTCTATTTATGCAAACGAAAATATCTACTCTCCGGATTACCAGACTGACGAAGACGGAAACCGCATAATCCTTTACAGCAAAGATGAACTCGTAGCAACAATCCGAACTGATGCAGAAGGAATGGCATCACTTTCGAATCTGCCGCTTGGGAAGTACCGCATCGTAGAGACGATCGCCGGCAACGGATATGTATTAAACGAAGAAATACAGGAATTTGAACTCGAATATGCCGGCGACGAAGTAGAAGTCGTATATCATGACAGCGCATACGAAAATGAGCGGCAGAAAGTTCAGATTCAAATCAACAAACTGGATGCCGGCACACAGGATCCGGTAGCAGGCGCAGAGTTCGGCCTGTATGCAGCAGAGGATATTCTCGCAGTAGACGGCAGCGTTCTTGTACCGGCAGATACACTGATTGAGACTGCTATATCAGATGAGAATGGACTTGTTACATTCACCAAAGATTTACCGATTGCGCATTACTATGCTAAAGAAGAAAAAGCGGCAGATGGATATGTCCTGAATGATGAGCTAATCGATTTTAATCTCGAATATGCCGGCCAGGATACAGCAACTCTGCTGGCTACAGCAGACGTATCCAATGACTATACTAAAGTCGAGATCAGTAAAGTAGACATCGGCGGAGAGGAAATCCCTGGCGCCGAGCTAGAGATTCGTGATTCTGAAGGAAATACAATTGAATCATGGACCTCTGACGGAACACCTCATATGATCGAGCGTTTGAAGCCGGGCAACTATGTACTCGTTGAGACGCAGGCTCCAGACGGGTATGAAATAGCTGAAGAGATTCCATTCACTGTCCTGGAAACAGGCGAAATCCAGAAAGTACAGATGGTGGATGAATATGAAAAAACCGGAACAATATCCGTACAGAAAGTCGGAGATATGCTTACCGGTACAACAACTCACGAATCTGATTTTGGTGATATCTACCGAATGGAGTACGAAAAACGCTCTTTGCCTGGTGTCGAGTTTACAATCTATGATGAGAATGGTGATGTAGCAGATGTGATCACGACGACTGAAGAGGGCATTGCCACATCGAAAGAACTGGAACTTGGAAAATATACTTTGGTTGAGACAAAGACTCCTGCCGGGTTAGCCATGACACATGAAGAATACGAAGTCGTTCTGGAAAAAGATGACGAAAACAAGGTCGTTGATGTTAGTCTGGATATCGAAAATGATGTTGTCGATACCGAAATTAACGTATATAAGGTCGGTGAAATGATCAATCCTGAAAATGGTACATTCGGATACGGAGAAAGACCACTGGAAGGAGTATATTTTGGTATTTACACAAATGAAGATATCAAGGATTACCGCGGTGAAACAGCCCTTGCAAAAGACAGCCTGATCGGGGTCATTAAGACAAACGAGGACGGTAAGGCTACTTTAAAGGGAGCACTTGTATCCGGACACTACTATTACAAAGAACTCCAGACTGTAGAGGGATTCATTTTAGATGAGGAAAAGCATGAATTTGAGCTTACCCTGGAAAATGAGCCGCTTACAGTATTCGACGTAAATAAGGAGAATCCTGCTCTTAATATGCTCATGAAAGCGAAGGTTTCACTGATAAAAGTGGACGCCGGCGATGAATCGAAGAAGTTATCAGGAGCAGAGTTTGAATTATTCACGGAGACCGGTGAGTCACTAGGAACATATATCACTGATGAGAACGGTGAAATAAATATTACGGATCTTGGTTATGGTAATTATTACTTCAAAGAAAATAAAGCTCCGAATGGATACCAGAAACTTGCTGATCCGATCCAGTTCTCGATGAAAGGGGAAGATGTCACGATTACCTGCCGAAACAACGTCATTCCGAAACTCGGATTTGAAGACAGTAATCTCAAACTTGCTGTCGGTGTTCTTGTGGCCGGCGTAATCGTAATCGGAACCGGATCCTTCGTCTATTATAATAGGAAGAAAAAGAACAAGGACAACAAAAAAGAGAGCTAATTAATCATTGCGGTGCAGGGGAGTACTCCCTGCACCGTTTTTAAAGGAGGAGTCCATATCAGAAAAAAGTTAAAACGCATACTGCCTATTCTAGTTTTATTGACAGCAATTGTAGTGCTTCTTGCATTGGTGTACTATATCTATCGCCAGCCCTATGAAGAGGCAGAAAAAAGGAATAATTATGAAGACAAAATAATTGATGAATATTTGGACAATGATGACGGCCCAGCGCCGGACACTGAATACCCCGAAGAAGCTACTGAATATATGTACAGCGACATAGGGGATTACTCGTTCCGGGGAAACATTGACAGTATACTTGTTATTGACAAAATCAATCTTAAAAAAGCTGTGATTCGCGGAAATACGATAGAAGATAATGATTATAACTTGTCTCTCTACTATTTTGTCACAGCTGATCTGTCAACTACACTGGATGGCAACTATATCATATATGGCCATAGCTCTCAGGTATATGGTCACAGCTTTAACCGATTAGACGAACTCCAAATAGGAGATACTTTTTATCTTATCCAAAACGGGATTAGATACAATTATCAGGTAGAAGCTGTTGACAGGGCTCTGCGGTCGGAAAGCCAGCCATATTTTCCTGATTTAGAAAAGCGAGTAACGCTTGTATCATGTGAAAAACATCTTGCGGAAGGATACAGCGAAAAACGAGTAATTATTGTACGGGCAGCTAATACTTTCAAGGAAAAATATAATTAAAAAATATGTCACTATAGATGTTCCTTAATCGTTGTATATATGAATGATTTCCAATTTCAAAAATAGTTTCCCTCTATAACCCAAAAAAGGAGAAAGTAATATGAAAAAATTAATTAAATATTTATCTTTGATGACTATGATTTGCTGCATTTTTGTATCAAGCTCTTTATGTGTTTTGGCAAAGGATTCTGCAAGTCCTATTGAACATAAAAGTAAGATTACTGCTATCGCTTCAACTAAAGAAGAGAGCAGAATATATAATGGTGATGGCGATCTTCTTTCAGTTGATCAGTCACTGCAAAAGGCATCATGTACACACATTCCCTGTAATACTGTAACAGATACGGTTTATCAGCACAGACATGTAGGAACATTAAGATGCGATGTCTATACGGCGAAGGCAACTTGGTGTAAGTGTTGTAACACAATATTAAAATTTAATACCAGTTGGAAATATTCCTATACACATTATAACTGCTGAATCTTATACACATATGACCCTGCCGACGATAAGCATCGTGTAGATGTCGGGGGTCGCCGTAACATTAAAAAAAAAAGGGGGGGGGGG
>ERZ1090861.865-NODE-865-length-17034-cov-21.380529_pt1 | contig 17034 bp, 12 predicted proteins | sample MGYA00478482_ERZ1090861 | MGnify/ENA primary metagenome ERZ1090861 (study PRJEB33644, sample SAMEA5815744) | chicken gut metagenome | biome: Chicken; feature: Gastrointestinal Tract; material: Caecum | place: Ireland | collected 2019-01-01 | study: A study of the... | reverse complement strand
CATACGAGCGCGCTCAGTGTCTCGTGGGCTCGGAGATGTGTATAAGAGACAGATTTATTTGTGCTTCCCCAGCCATTATCACCACGATTTGATGAAATTTTTAAAAGTTCGTCAAGGGCTATCTCTTTGATATTCATCCTTTCCACTCTATGAATAATTCCTTGTGCTATTGCTTTCTTTGTGTTATAGATAAGGGCATCATCAAACTTTCCACTATATTTTTCTTTAAGTTCTTCTTCAGTCAAGTTTGAAAAGACAAGAACTCTATCATTTGAGTTTGTGATGGCAATCTTAATCTCCCCGCGATAACCACTATCAATAACGCCCGCACTCTTCTTTATTCCCTTACTCCCCGTTGAAGAACGCTCTTCAATTTGAAGATAAAAACTCGGACTGCAAGCCCATGCAATACCTGTTGGAATAAGACAAGTTTTGTGCGGCTCGATTAAAATATAATCTTCATCAAAACAAGCAAAGATATCATACCCCGCATTTTCTTCTTCCTTGCTTGGAATAACTGCCTTTTCTTTCATCTTGGCAAAATACACATTTTTTTCATCTTCAAAATAGTTCATAAATATTCTCCTTATTTATTTTTTTGTAATTGCATTTCATATTTATTTTACAATAATTTTGTAGTCCTTGACAAGTAAAAAAAATGAGTTTATTTAAAAACTCATTTTTTTGTTATTTTTTTTAAAAATTTATAAAACTTTACTCAGCTTCTATGTCGCCGTTATCACCTTCTTGATCGTCGTTTTCTCTCTTATTTATTAGCGCAGCATCATATTTGTAGATGTCATTATATGAAACATTGTCTCCAAACAATTCACTTTCGTTTTTAGCAATGTATTCACCATCTAAATCAATGCCTGTAACGCCTACCACTCTATTTTGTCCGCCATTTGAATATTCAAAATAGCTTTTAAATTCTGTTACAAAAATTATACCCCTTCCAAGCAATAATTCATTTAACGCATTAACGTATCCTGCTTTGTTTATAACTTCATAAAACTTTTTCTCATCAATGTCATATTCTTTTAAAAAGTTTTCACCAACAATGGCCTTAACAAAATCATAGGCATCAACCTTTTTAACAAAAAAATTTTTTCCACCGCCGTATTCAACAATCAAAAGGTTAGGATTTGTGGTTCTTTTTATATCTTCTGGGCTAGCATTAGGTCCAAAGACGCCTGACCTATCATTTTCTTTTACGTTTGTTATTCCATATAAGTAGAATGAATACTTTTTCTTATCTAACATAATTATCTCCTTTTTAATAATTATAACTATAATTTTTCCGTTGTCAATGCCTATATTAAAATAATAAGGTAAAAATTTAAAGTGTTTTTTTTTATTTACTTTATTTTACCTTTTTAAAATGCTTAAATATTATAATTTTTTTAGCTTTAAATTTAAAATTGATTTTAAATCAAATAAACCTATCCAAATTAAGTCAATATTTCAACCTATCCAATTACTCTAACAGGAAGGATTAAGTATAAAAATTCGTCTTCTTCTGTTGGAACAATCACGCAAGGTGTTGATGGCTTGTTGAAACAAATCTTAACAAATTCATTTGTGTTTACCCTTAAACTTTCAAGGAAATATCTTGGATTGAAAGATATCACAAGGTCCTTACCCGACACACTTACATTGATATTTTCTTTGATATTTCCAAGTTCTGAATTTGAAGTTATGCAAAGGTTGTTTTCTTTGATATCAAACTTAACAAAGTTGTTATTGCTTGCACGAGAAAGAAGAGTTGCTCTTTCAAGGGCTTGTTCAAACTGCTCTTTATTTATGATAACAAAGGTTTCATAATTTACAGGTATGATTTGCTTATAATTGATATAGTCTCCTTCGAGTAGTCTTGAAGTAACCTTTGTGTCTCCAAGGTCAACCATGATTGTATATTGGTCAATATAGATATTGATAATTTCATCACTATCATCAATCATCTTGCTAAGCTCACTTAAGCTTCTTGCAGGCACAACGATAGATTTTGTTATGCTTGAATTGATATTTTTCTTAACTCTTGCAAGACGATATCCGTCAAGTGCAACAACATTAAGTTCATTTCCATTTATATCAAAAAGCACTCCCTTTAAAATAGGTCTTGAGTCGTCAAGCGCAACTGAAAAGATTGTTTTATTGACGCAAGTTTTGAAATCCTTTTGACTTATCCCAAAATATTCCTTGCCCTCAACTCTCTTAAAGCCAGGATATTCAACAGGATTATAGCACTGAATAACACTTTCACTATCTTCATAGCGAATGGTCATTTGATTTTTTTCATTCACTTCAAGCTCTATCTCAGTGCTAGTGAGTTTTTTTACAAATTCTGTGATAAATCTTCCAGGAACAACAGTCTCACCTTCACTTTTAACATCTGCCTTAATCTTCTTTTCAATGGTAAGCTCTGTGTCAGTTGCAGACATTGTAAGAGTGTCATCTTCTGCAATAATTTTAATACCTTCAAGTATAGGGTTTGCAATCTTATTTGAAATAGCTTTGCTAACTCTTAAAAAAGCTTCAGAAAGCTCAAGTCCTTGACATGTTACTAACATAAATTTCTCTCCTTAAATTCTGATATAATTTTACCACTTTGAGAAAAATAAATCAAGTTTTTTAGATAACTTTATGTAAAAATATAATCTTAAAAAAAATTTAAAAATAATCCACAAAAATATTATTTTTTTATTTTTTTTAAATTAATTTTTATTTTTTTAAAAAATTTTTAAAATTATTTTTTATTGATTTTTTTTCTTTGTTTTTTAAAGAAAAAGATAATTTTTTAAAAATGTTTTTTCTCGCCCTAACAGAAGAAGATAATTATTTTTTATTTATTTTAAATAATAATTATTATTAGGCAATGTGAATATGTGAATAACTTTTTTGTGACACTATATATAGCCAAAAATTGATTTTTAATTTTTAAATGACACTATATATAGGTTTTAAAAATGTGGATAAAATGTTGATGAATTATTTTTTTTATCCATTTGTCAACATTTTTTTAATGTCGCTTACTATAGACTGAGTTTTATGTGACGTTTTAAGCTCGTCAGTTATCTTGTCACGCGAGTGGATAATTGTTGTATAATCTCTTCCGCCAAACATTTTTCCAATGGAAACAAGCGGTATTTCAAGGTATTCACAGATGAGATAGACGGCAATCATACGTGGCTCAACAACTTCCTTAGATTTTTTCTTGCCAACTATATCTTGCCTTGTTATATCATAGTATTTGCAAACGGTGTCTATGATATCGTCTGCCGAGATGCCTTCATTTTTCTCTTCTTCAAGTTGGCCGTTGAAGGCCTCTATTGCATCTTCTTTAGTTGCTACCTGCTTATTTGAAAGAGTGGCAAGGAAGTATACCTTTGAAAGCATACCTTCAAGCTCACGAATATTTGTGTTAATTCGCTCAGCAATAAAATCAATAGCTTCGTCATCTATTGCATATTTTTCAAGTTGACATTTTTTTCTGAGAATGGCGATACGTGTTTCAAGGTCTGGTGATTGAATATCTTGAATAAGACCGGATGAAAAACGAGAACGTAGACGCTCTGCAAGGGTCTCAATGTCCTTAGGTGGACGGTCTGATGCAATGATTATTTGCTTGTTATTTTGATAAAGCTCGTTGAAAGTGTTGAAAAATTCTTCTTGTGTGCTTGTCTTCTTTGAAATAAATTGAATATCATCAACCATTAAAACGTCAAGATTTCGATATTTTGCTCTAAACTCAGATATATCTTTGTTGCGATTTGAAGAAACCATGCCCAAACTTTCAATATAGTCGTTTGAAAACTGATCACAAGTGACGTATTTAACCTTCAAATTAGGGCTATATTCCTTCAAATAGTTGCCAATAGCATTTAAAAGATGGGTTTTACCAAGTCCAACACCACCATATATGAAAAGTGGATTAAATTTTTCACCTGGATGCTCTGCAACTGCTCTTGCTGCGGCATAGACAAATTGATTTGATTTGCCAACGACAAAATTATCAAATGTATACTTGGCATTGAAAGGATTTTTAGTGATTTCAACTTCCTTTTCTTTAGTCTTTTCTCCATTTGATTTTATGTATTCAAGCTCTTCGTTTTGGTCAAGCACTTCAATTTCAATACTTTCGCCAAAAATATCTTGAGCGGCTTTAAGAAGGCTGTCAAAATAATTTCGTAAAATTTGATTCTTAGCTGAAGTTGAGTTTGCGGCAACAATAAGCTTTTTATTGTCAACAAAATCCACAACTTTTAGCGGTTTAAACCACATAACAAAAGAGACATTAGATACTGTCAATTCAATTTTATCAAGCACTGCTTGCCATAAAGAAGCTAAATCTTGCATATAAAACCACCTTAGTTATTATTATAATATCAGAAAAGCCAAAAGTCAACTTAGGCTGACAAAAAAGGCGAGGAATAATTAAATTCCGCCTTAAAAAGAAAATAGATTGATTATAGAAAAATATATAAACTTAAATTTGTTTACTCAAGCTAGAGAAGGATATATTCTCTCGAGTAGGTCGCTTGTAAGGTCAAACTCATACTGCTGCTCAGAAACTGTGACAGACACATGAATAGGTGAAAGGTTATAACTTTCTTCGCTAGTAGAGTCAAAAGAAAATGCGTATTTATAAGCCGATACTATCAAACCATTATTGTTGTAATCTTCAATAGTTGTTACTTCCGCTTCAATAACAGCGTCGTTATAAGTGGCAGAAAATTCGCTTGGCTCTGTTAAAAATACAAGAGCAAAACCAGTAATCTCTCCGTTATCACTTACTGTAGTCGTTTGAACAGTGTCAATTATTCCGTCAAGTTTTGTGACGTCTCTTTCAATATCATCACCGCCGCAGCCAACAAGCAAAACGCTTGAAATAGCTATGATTGAAAGAAAAAGCAGTGATAAAAGTGCTGTTTTTAAGTTTTTTGATATTGTTTTCATTGTTTCTCCTTAAATGTTCTCTTATTATAAGACATTTTGCAAGAAAAATCAAACTTTTATCTCTTAAATAAAAATTATGTTTGTAAAAAATATAAGTTGTGATAAAATATAAACATGGTTATAAATTCACTTAGGCTTATAAATTATAGAAGTTATAAAGATAAAACCTTCAATTTTGACCAAAAACTTAATATCCTAGTTGGAAAGAATGCTCAAGGAAAGACAAATGTTATTGAAGCAATCTTTTTTGCTGTCATTGGAAAGAGTTTTAAAACGTCGAAGGAAAAGGAAGTTATAAAGTGGGGAGAAAATAAGGCATATATTTGCGGCGAATTTTCAAAAAGATATCGTGACGAGAAGATTGAAATATATTTTGATGAAAATAAAAAGAAAAGTATAAAGATAGATGAGATAGGTATTCATAAGATTGGCGAGCTTATGGGACGAGCAAACGCGGTGTTCTTTTCACCTGATGAGCTTAAACTTGTCAAAGAAAGCCCTGACGAGCGGCGAAGATTTATGAATATTGACATATCTCAAACAAACAAAAGATACTTCTATCTTATCGGAAGATATGAAAAGGTGCTTGCAAATAGGAATAAACTTCTTAAAAGCACTAAGGACATTGAAGTTGTCAAAGAAACGGTTGAGATATGGGACAGAGCACTTTCTGACCTTGCTGAGAAGATTGCTATTGAAAGGCAAAAATTTATTGATGAACTTTTGCCTTATGCCAAACTTGCACACCAATATATATCTGGCGGCAAGGAAGATATAGATATTAAATATATTTCATCCTTTGATTGTGATGGGTATAGTGAAAAGATGTTTAAATATCTTCAAAAAAATATTGAAAAGGATTTCAAGCTTGGCTACACCACCGTTGGCACTCATCGAGATGAACTTGATATTTATCTAAATGGAACAGAAGTAAAAAATTATGGCAGTCAAGGTCAGCAGCGAACGGTTGCTCTTTCTATGAAACTTTCAGAGCTTGAAATAATAAAAAACCGTGTTGGAGAATACCCTATTCTCCTTCTCGATGACGTGTTTAGTGAGCTTGACAGCGAGCGAAGAAAAAAACTTTTAAACTTCACATCAAAAACTCAAACTATCATCACCTGCACTGAATTTAATGAAAAAGTAAAGGCAAATGTAATAAACATTGTAAAAGAAGATTAGATAACACATGTTCAAGAAAAAATAATTAGATAGATAAGAATAAAAAGTTACGTATTAATTATGTAAAAAACATTTTTCTATGGACGAAAATTATTATATGGAAGAACTGACATAGTGTGGGCGATATAATATTTGTGAGAGAAATTGTTGCAGTATGGATGAAATACATTGTGTGGATGGGCTGTGGGCGAGCGTTTTGTTTGCCCGCAAGGGCAAACGAGCAAGTTTTGAAAAAACTTGCAAAGTTGTCAAAAAAAATTTTTTTTGACAACTTAAAACGCTCGCCCACCACTAAATCATTTTGAAAAACTTAAAAAATTAACTATAATAGAATTATATAAAAGGAGAAAACTATGTTATACGATGAAATTAAAAAAGCAAATGTTCAAGCAATGAAAGATAAAGACAGCGTTGCAAGAAGTTTTTATAGCGTTGTTTTAAATAAAATAATGCTTGAGAATATCAAAAAGCGTGAAAAAGGCGAAGAAGTTAATGATAGTGATATAGCAAATATCTTGCAAAAGACTATTAAAGAGCTTGAAGAAGAAAAAGAAAATTATAAAAAGGTAAATCACACAGAAGAAGTCAAAAACATTGAAACTCAGATAGAGCTTGCAAAGAAATATCTTCCAAAGCAGCTTACTAAAGAAGAAATAAAAGATATTATAAATTCTCTTGAAGATAAATCTATTCCATCTGTTATGAAGCACTTTAAAGCAAACTATAACGGCAAATGTGACATGAGAGAAGTTCAAGAGGTTTTGAAAAGTTTATAATGAAAGTATTTGCAATAAGCGACCTGCATCTATCTATAAACAATCCTAAACCTATGGACATTTTTGGACCTGTATGGGAAGGATACTTAGACAAAATTTTTGCAGATTGGAAAGAAAAAGTGACAGACGAAGACATTGTTCTTCTTGCTGGTGATTTTTCATGGGCTATGAAACTTGAAGAGACAGACGAAGACTTTAAACTTTTAAGCACACTTCCGGGTAAAAAGGTTATAATTCGCGGCAATCATGACTATTGGTGGAAGTCAATTTCAGCTGTAAGAAAAGTATTGCCAAGTGGATTTTATGCCATTCAAAATGATGCCATAAAGTTTGATAACGTCATAATCTGTGGCACACGTGGTTGGACAGTGCCCGAAAGAAACGCCGAGCAGTCAGAAGAGAACAAAAAAATCTATGATAGAGAAGTTTTGCGTTTAGAGCTAACCTTGCAGGCAGCGGACAAACTGCGACAAAACGGCGAAGAGCTTATATGTATGATGCACTACCCGCCAACCAATTTTTCAAAAGATGACAGTGATTTCACAAGACTGATTGAAAAATACAAGGTCAGCAAGGTTGTTTTTGGACACCTGCATGGGCTTAAGAAAATTGAAACAACCTTTGTCAAAAATGGCATACCATATTTTTTGACGTCCTGTGATATAGCAGATAATAGGTTGATTCAAATTGTTTAAAAAACTTTATAAATATTAGGGTTAAAGAAATATAATAAAGGCTATATTTAATATATATTCTCTTAACACTTATGATTTTAATTGACAAAAATGACAAAGTGTTGTAAACTACAAAAAGTATTAACTAAAACGGAGTAAAGAATGAAAGCTATTTTAAAAAACAACTTTATAAAAGTGCTACTACTTATCATTTGCATGGCATTTATTCTAACAGGCTGTGCAACTGTGAGTGATATAAGAAATCCAGACGGAAGCAAAATATATTTCGACGATATAGTATATTTTGAAGGTCAAATTGCAGTCATTGGCGACTATGTTTACTTTGGAAACAGCTACACCGCATCAGACGGAGACAGCTTTGACTATAACGCCGCTGCCCAGACAGGCTATATGTCAAGACTTAACATAGGAGCAACTCTTCAATATAACAGCGAAGAAGACGAAGATGGCTATGTAAATCCAAGTCCAATAGGTGTTGAACAAGTTGACGACGAAAGACTTATAGGCTATCAAAATCAATATATGTTCGCACTTGGCGAGTATCTTTATTTCACATCTGCAAACACCCATAGAACAAGCAATCTAGAAAATGACTACACACAAGTATCGTTATTTAGAGTAAAATTCAATGGTAGTGGACTTCAAGAAATTGACACTTTCAGATATGATGAAAATTCAGTTATAACAGCTGAAAAAGGCTCAGATGGAAATTATTATTATATTATCTACTCACCTACAACAAGCGAAGCAGAGAGTTACAACCTTTACTCAATAAAAATTGGTGATAGAATTGGTGACACTGTAACACTTGCAGAAGATGTAAACTCAGTTGCTGTTTGCGATGCAAATTCAACAATAAAAAATGTTGTTTACACTATAGATTCTGAAAGAACTGACAGAGAGACAACCGCAGTCAAAGCCGTTGATTTTGCAACCGGCGAAATCATAGATTATGGCAATAACACAGACGTTGTAGGCACAACAACCACAATGCTTGGAAGAGTTGGTGATATTGTTATCTATAGTTATATACAATACACAGAAGATAATGTTTGCTATAAAAACCTTGTCACAGACGATAAATATTTTTCAGGTGGAAATGCATTCCATACACTTTCACCTATATCAAATATACAAAGCGCAGGAGACGGCTATATATTTGTATCAGACACAACAAGTGCAGTTATGTATAAAAGCACACTAGGCACTGAAGTTGAAGCTAAAAGACTTCTTTCATCTAGCGATTACACCGATATATTATTTGTTGATGGTGACTATGTTTACTACTCAAATGACACAAGCATATCAAGAATAAACGTTATAGATAACCGCGTTCAAACAATGGTGACAATGACAAGTATAATCTCAGGACAATGTGGCTATGACGGCGATTACATTTACTTCTATGCACAACTTGAAAACTCGTCAAGTGATGACGAAGACACAACAACAGATACAAACTACTACATGTATAGAGTTGACAAAACAGGAGCAAACTCTGACGGCGAATATGCAATAGAGCTATTGAGCCGCGTTGAAAAACCAGAATAAAAACAATAACTAGGCTTTTTAGATAAGTCTAGTTTTTTTATTGTCAAAAGTTAAATAATAAAGTTATCTTTATGTAAAAATTTTAGTTTTTATCTAAAAATAAGATATTAAACTTTTTGAATGTGAATTTTATAACAATGAAGATAAAATTGTAAAAAATAACTCTTAGTAGGTTTGGCAACGCGGTTCTAAAATTTTTGGACAAAAATTTTAGTAAATTCTAACGAATTTGCGTGCGTTGCACGCTACCCGCGTTGCCAAACCTACTAAGAGTTTAAAATAGGCTTTGTTTTTGGCAAATTTTTGGCTCTAGGATACTTTTTATCTGTGGCTTTGATTTTATCTATAACAAGAATAAAACGCTCGCTATCCACTTCTTTTAGCTTGAAGTGTTCGGTTTTTTCTATCTTTCCACCAAGCGTTAAAATTGCTTTCTGACCAAGTTTCAACTCTTCTTCTAGTTTGTTTCCTTTATACATAAGCACTTTCCCGCCCACCTTAACATAAGGCAGCAGATATTCAGCAAGCGTAGGAATTTGAGCAACTGCCCGCGATAATGCAACGTCAAAATATTCTCTTTTATTTTTTACATAATCTTCGGCACGAGAGTGCGTTGTTATAACGTCATCAATGCCAAGTTTTAAAAGAAGTTGATTTAGGAAATTTATGCGTTTTTGAAGACTATCTAAAAGCGTCAACTTAATGTCGGGTCTTAAAATTTTTAGTGGCACACCCGGAAAGCCCGCACCTGTTCCAACGTCAATAACAGTCGCACCCTGCTTTATATCTTTTTCAGGCAAAACACTGTCAACAAAGTGTTTAACAACAACTTCTTTCTGCTCAGTTATCGCAGTAAGGTTATATTTTTCATTTTCTTCCACTAAAAATTTATAGAAAAGCTCAAACTGTTCCACTTGTTTGTCACTAAGATTATAAACATAACTACAGAATATATTTTTTATAAAATCTTTCATATTTTATCCATCATCTCCATGTTAAATGTTAATTATTTAGAGTTTATTATATAGTATATCATATCATAAAATAAAAAAATCGCAAAAATAAATAGAAGGAATTTAGAAATATCAACTTTTATAATATAAAAATCGGCTGTTTATTAAAAATAATCTTATTTTTTTGGTATATTTTAAAATAAATTAAAAAAAATTGGCATAAACACTTAAAATTTGTAAACTTTTGTGTTATTATATAGCTATACGAGGTTTAATATATGGGAAAAATTATTTCAATAGCAAATCAAAAAGGCGGAGTTGGAAAAACTACAACCTGCACAAACCTTGCGGCTTATGTTGCTGCAATGGGTAAAAAAGTTTTAGTCATTGACCTAGATTCACAAGGCAACGCAACAAGCGGGCTTGGTATAGAGAAGAACAAAACCTTAAAAACAATCTATGATTTGATAGCTGGTGATGCGGAACCAAATGAAGTTATCAAACCAACATTAGTTGAAGGACTTGACGTTATACCTGCAAATGTTGACCTTGCTGGGCTTGAATTAGAGATTGTTCAAATGCCACAGAGAGAAAAGATTATTAAAAAGGCACTAGAACCGATAAAAGATAACTATGATTTTATCATGATAGACTGTCCACCGTCACTCGGTCTTATACCAGTCAACGCACTCACTGCAAGTGATAGTGTCATCATTCCAATACCATGTGAATTCTATCCACTTGAAGGTCTAACTCAACTTATGAACACAATCAAACTTATCAAATATCATCTTAATCCTTCTATTTACATTGAAGGCGTTGTTATGACTATGAAAGACAAACGTTCCAACCTTACAACTCAAGTTGCCGATGAGATTTTAAGATTCTTTGGTAAAAAGGTATTCTTTACATACATTCCAAGAAATGTTAGACTAGCAGAAGCTCCAAGTCATGGCGAACCTATTTTGATTTATGAACCATCTTCTAAAGGAGCGGAAGCTTACATGTCACTTGCAGAAGAGTTCTTAGATAGGAATAAGGTTAAATATAATCCTATCACGAAAGATACAAAAATCAAATTAAGAGAGGTGAAAGATAATGGATAAGAAAAAAGGTTTAGGAAGAGGACTTGAGTCGTTATTCGGCATATATGAAGAAGATAGTGATGAAAACATAACTAATCAAGAAGCAAAAACAACTGCCAAACCAGTTGAAAAAACTTTAAATTCTGGCGACGTTAAAGAGCTTGAAATAAATAAAATACACCCTAACCCAAATCAACCAAGAAAGAACTTTGACGAAGAAGCGTTGCAGGAACTTGCAAGCTCGATTAAATTGCATGGAGTTATTCAGCCGCTAGTAGTCACCAGACAACAAGACGGAGACTATATGATAATAGCCGGTGAAAGAAGATGGCGTGCTTCTAAGATGGCAGGACTTGAGAAGGTTCCTGTTGTGGTCAAGGTTTACACAGAAAAACAAATTAAAGAAATATCACTCATAGAAAACCTGCAAAGAGAAGACTTAAATCCAATAGAAGCAGCTAGAGCTATCAAACAGTTGATGGATGAATACAACTTAACTCAAGAAACAGTGTCAGACCGTATAGGAAAAAGCCGTTCTTCTGTAGCCAACACTCTTAGACTTTTAACGCTTTATCCAGAGGTCATCCAAATGATTGAAGATGGAAGACTGTCAAGTGGTCATGCTAGAAGCCTTGTAGTTGTTGACGATACAACGCAGCAAATAAAATTAGCAAAACAAGCAGCAGACGGAAAGATGTCTGTGCGCGAACTGGAAAAAGCGGTTAAAAACTATCTAAATCCACCAAAAAATGCTAGCACTAAGGTTAAGGAACAATCTTTAGAACTTAAAGAACTTATCAATGAAATGCAAAGAGTATTTGCAACTAAAGTATCAGCTATAGGTAACGACAATAAAGGACGTATCTATATTGACTACTATTCAAGAGATGATTTAGATAGACTTGCAGATATGATAGAGCTATTAAAGAAAAAAGAAATAACCTTAGGCGACCTTCGCAATTACAACAAGAGACACCCAAATGCCTAAAGCTTATTATTAAATAAGCCTTTAGAAATTTATTACAAGTATCACCTCAATGCTAAAACTTTTGTTAAATAAACTTTTAAAAATTATTGTAAGAAACATCTAGTGCATATAAGAAACTATTATAGAAACATCTAAATACTTAAAATTCTTATAAATTAAACCTTTAGTAATTTTACAAAAACACCTAAATCTTAAAACTTATATATTTAATAAATCCTTAAACCCACTATTTAAATGTGGGTTTTATTATTTTACTAGAACCATAAACAGTGTGCATTTTATGCTGCCGGATATACACTCATGTTCACTAGTGAACTTTTATTATTTTTCTAAGCAACAATCTCATACATATAAAAAACTAAGTCTACTTGTGGATTTTTATTATTTTATTAAAACCGCAAACAGTGCATTTTGATATACAAAAATTGCAAAGCACTGACTGATTATTATCACTTTAAACCACGAAAAGTGCACATATTTCATAGTTCACTAATTGATTTTTATATTTAAGTAAAAGTTCAAACAGTGCATGTAATATTAAAAAGCATGCAACTATAAAATCTCCTATAAGCGTTTACGATTATTCGTGAGCAACTAAAACGACGTGAGAAGTGACCTGTTTACACAGATAAAAGAAAACAAATAAAAGAGCCACTTAAGGGGGCGGTTTGAAGCAGTTGAACAAGCGATGTAACTTCAACACGCGTTTACGATTTCGCTACAAAAAGCTCTAGGTGTAGTGTAAAATACCGGTAAAGTCTTGTAGTCTTGATTATGGAATTAAAACCACAAACAGTGCTTTTCGTGTTGTTGTTATATGAAAAACCACTTGGTCCACACAGGCGGACTTTTATTATATTATTAAAGCCATAAGCAGTGCGTTTTGTGTTATATAAAAAAATTACAAAGCACTGATGGTTATTATCAATTTATATCCACAATAGGTGCATTTCGTGTTTGTGGTTATATGCACTCGAAGTTTACTAATGATTTTTTATTATTGAATCAAAAACTCAAATAGTGCATGTAATTTAAAAAGGTTTACAACTATAAAATCTTCTAAAAACATTTATATTTACGTTGAAAAATCTGAGAAGAACAGTGAAAACCAACAGCTAAGCCTGCGGTTTTTTACAAAAAGATGGAAACTTAATATTAAACCCTCAATATTAGGTAGCGAAACGCGACAGATAGCGGAGTATAGAAATAGGATAACAAGTTTTCATAGATAGCGGAATAGTATAATTTTCATTTATTATTCTTGGCTATCATTGACCTAAACTCTGGCAGTATAGATTTTAGTAAATAGTTGTCGCAATAGAAAAAGAACTGCCAATGTATTAAATTGATAGATGTCTTATAACCAAAAATAAATTACACTTCACTGCATAAATTATCTCTCATTTTTAGTTTTATTTTTCTATTAAGAAGCCTTTTATTTAAAAACTTTTAATTGCACTATGGCAATATATTTTATTTTTATTGTTTATTTTATTATACGTTAAAACTTATACTTCAATTTGTAAGTTTAAAACCCTATAATCTAATTTTTTAATGTTTCACGTGAAACAAATCGACTCTTACAAAAAGAGTAAACGTAGAAAACAAAAATAATATATATTAAAATACAAAACAAATAATAATATTTATAAAGAATGTTTCACGTGAAACATTATGTTTGAAGTGTTATCTTACTTTAAAACAATATAGCATAGCTTAAGTAATTTTTTCACGTGAAACATTAGATATTTTTAGATTTAAACCATATAAACAAACTTTGATTAATATCACAAATTACGTTAAAACATTAATATTCCACATATTTTAAAATAAAAAACGCATAGTGCAACTAAAAGTTTATACAGAAAACAATAAAAATAAAGTTTTAAAATCAGTTGGAAATATAAAATATATATGATATAATAAACTTGGAGGTTAAAAATGAAAAATTTAAAAGGAACTAAAACTGAAAAGAATTTAATGGAGGCTTTTGCTGGTGAAAGCCAAGCAAGAAATAAGTATACTTTCTATGCATCTAAAGCTAAGAAAGATGGTTTTGAACAAATAGCAAGTATTTTTGAAGAAACCGCTAACAATGAGAAAGAACATGCAAAGTTATGGTTTAAAGAATTACATGGCGGAGACGTTCCTTCAACACTTGAAAATCTTTTAGATGCTGCGGCTGGTGAACATGGTGAATGGACAGACATGTATGTAAGAATGGCAAAAGAAGCTAAAGAAGAAGGATTTGATGATATTGCTTTCAAATTTGAAAAAGTTGGCGAAATAGAAAAACGACATGAAGAACGCTATCAAAAACTTGCAGAGCTTGTAAGAGAAAAGAAGGTGTTCAAGAAAACAGAAAAGCGTATTTGGATATGTCGCAACTGCGGACATATATATGTTGGAGAACAAGCTCCTAAGGTATGCCCAGTATGTAATCATCCAGAATCATTCTTTGAACTCTTTGTTGAAGAGTTTTAAAAATTAGTGAATAAGGGATATCAAGTTGATATCCCTTTTTTATTTGACTTTTAAATGAAATTTAATATAATAAAAACCAAAAGTGCGAACAACTTAGTGGACGTTTTTTTAAAAATATTTTTTATATAACGCGTATAGTCAGTATAGTGTTTATTTGCGGCTTTACTTAGTTTGTGTGCTATTTTTTATTTAAAGTGTTTATTAGTCTAAACAATACGTCTATTCATGTATTTAAGTAGTTTTTAAAATAATGCTTTAAATTGGTTAAAATTAAATCCATTTTTTATGCGATATATTTAAATTACAAATAGAAGTGTAAGGATAATAATTCTATTATATTTATTTATTTTGTCAATAATTTTTTACTTTATATCGCTAATTAAACTTAGATTACAAAACTATGCCAGATTCTTATCCAAACTTTATAGTATGTGGAATGCACTCCCTTTAGTTTTGTTATTACAAGATTTATAAACCTAAAGTCTACCTTGTCTGCAGTGTAAGATTGAAGGTAATACAAACTTGGTTTATATTACCAGAAGGTGATTTGCCTGCAAGGGCAAGATTGATGGTTATACAAACTAAGTTTATATTATTAGAAGTTAAATCTGCCCGTAAGGGCGTGACTGATGGTAATATAAACTTAGTTTATAATATCGTAAGTTGAACAAGCAAATAAGGTAGTTATTAGAATGAGACTTGAAACTATTGTGGACAACAGCACGCAAATAATTTATAAGATTTATATATCAATAAAGTCTCTATGTCTCTAAGTTTATATTTTTGTAAGTTGTGATCAAAATACGCTATACTACTTTTGATGTTTATATATTAAATTTTTAATTCAGCATATATAGTTTGTATATGGTTAAAAAGATAATATGCTAATGCTTTATTGATATATAATGATTTATTCTTGTAAGTTCAACAAATACTGTTAAAGCAAATTTGCATTCTGATAGTATTTTGTCTAAAAACATAAATAATTAAACTTTATTTTAGATATGGTTTATGAGTTTTTTTACTTCTAAAACATATGTTGTTCTATCGCAGTGTAACCTTTTATGTAAATAAAATAATAGATAACTTCAAGCTTTAATAATAAGGATTTATTTTTTATAATAGGTTCAATATATAAATATAAAGCGATACTGTGTTTTAAATATCTTTGCAAATAGCAATAATAATAATCTTCAAACCAATCTTTATCAAATTACGACTTGTTTAACTTTACTTTGCAAAAAAATATATTTGACTTTATTATTAAAAAATAACCTTTTTAATTAAATATTTAGTCAAATGTAATTAAGTCAAAATAGACAACTTGTTCTTTAATACTATATCATACAATTACATGGGAAAAACATATATAGCTATTGTTTTTTTGTTGATAGTCGTTTTCTGTTATATTTAATCGAAAGCAAAAATATATTTTTGACAAACTTTTAATTAGCTTCGTATTGTTTATGAACACATAATTTTTGGAAAATAAATTATAACAAATATCTCATGTTTTTAGGAAAAATAATTTTCAATCTATAAATATTTGAGCGGATATTGATATACGAAATTTGTAAGTCTACCCCCTTCAATTAAGTTCATGTTTTATAATTTTTTATTTATTTTAAATTATTTTCTAAATTGGTAATATATTTTTAGAAAAGTAGTGATTAATATCTCGACGTTTAATTTTGACAGAGTTCTTGCAAATTACTATATTTATGCTCGTTGTATCAAATATTACGTTGGTTATTATCGGACACTATAAAATACAACTCTATCGTGCTTGGTTCGACTTTCAGTATTTTAAACTAAGTTTATATTACCATCAGTCTTGCCCTTGCAGGTAAGTTTACTTTTCAATTATAAAAATCATACATAATAAAATTTTTACAAGACGAGATTTTTTTTACTATGTTTACTACTAAACGCATATCAACAGCTAATTAGGAATAATAATTTCTGCTAGCGTTGCAAACTACGTTCAGACAAAGAGTTACAATTTATTGCAATTTCACGTGTTGTTTCTTTACTTTTTTTAAGCTGGTTAAGCCACCCAAAGCACAAGCCTACGTTTGTTTTTATGCAGCCTAATATATTTTTACAACTCTTTGAAACTTAGATAGTAAAATTTTTGTTTTGTAATGACAAAGACCGCAGTAGAGTAACTACAAAATTTAAATAACTCGCAGAATTACTCAAATACCACTTTGTTGTGCATTGTTCGATTTTCGATTAATAAATTACATTGCGTAAAACTCAAATAAAAGTATTATACTAAACAATACTTTCAATAAATAATTCCTTTATATATATGGGATTATTCAGCTTCTTTCACGTAAATCTTTTATTGTGCTTTATTTA
>ERZ1090861.863-NODE-863-length-17042-cov-6.440042_pt1 | contig 17042 bp, 12 predicted proteins | sample MGYA00478482_ERZ1090861 | MGnify/ENA primary metagenome ERZ1090861 (study PRJEB33644, sample SAMEA5815744) | chicken gut metagenome | biome: Chicken; feature: Gastrointestinal Tract; material: Caecum | place: Ireland | collected 2019-01-01 | study: A study of the... | reverse complement strand
TTCCATCGTGAACGGCTGGTTGGGGGTGGGGGGGACGCCCTCGTCCACATAGGGGGTGGCGTAGGCGTTCAGACGTTCCAACCGCAGCTGAGCGCGGGGCTCCATGTGGACCACGTTCTCCCAAGCGTAATCGTTCAGGTAACAGATGCCCAGGGGTGCGTTCTGCAGGCGGAGCTCGTCAGCGGTCATGTCGCCGGTCAGTTCCTTCTGGACGAGCATGCCGTTCTCGTCCAACTCTTCCTCATAGACGATGCCAATGGGGCCGTAGTTGATCTGGGCGGAGATGTAGGGATCGTAGTAGCGGTCAAAGTAGGCCAGCAGCACCTCCACGTTCTCCACGCCGTTGAAGAACACCAGCTCGCCGGTACCGATTTCGGGGTTGTTGGAGACGCAGATGGTCTGGTCGCCGTTGGGGCCGACCAGCGGCGCACAGCAGATGTAGTTTTCAGGGTTGGAGACCACCGTTTCGCTCTCCCACCAGTAGAAAGCGCCGTAGGTCTCTTCTCCCTTGCCGTTGGCCAGGAAGTTGTCCTGGGACTGCTCGAAGGAGACCATATCGATCAGACCATCGGAGACCCAGCCTGCGATGTAATTGGTGGCCTCTTTGAAGCGCTCATCCTGCACGGTGTAGGTGACCTGGCCGTCCACAATGACCCGGTGCTCCAGGTTGTCGTTCAGGCCGAACATCCCGTACAGGTCGCACTGGTTGCCCTGCCAGTTATTGTAAACAAAGCTCAGCGGACGCTCGTCATCGGTCTCACCGTTGCCGTTCATGTCGTTGTCGCGGAAATAGGTGAGCATTTCCTCCATCTGGTCGCAGGTCAGGGTCAGGCCGTCCGCCAGATCGGCTTCGGTGATGCCGGTGACGGCACCGGCATCAATGGCCTGCTTGGCCCAGTTCTTGTTCAGGAACAGCAGGTTGGGATTCTGCAGCAGGCCCATCTCCTCCACGCGGGGCAGGGTATAGATCTTGCCATCCTCACTGGTAAGCTGGGCGCGGATATCGGGGCGTTCCTCCAGGATCTTGGAGAAGTTGGGCATATACTCCAGATAATCGCTGATGGGCAGAAGCACATCGCGCTGTGCATAGCGGATGACTTCTCCGGAGCTCATGCCCGCATGGTAGATGGCATCAGGGCGGTCGTCGGCATTGCCGAAGATCAGGTTTTTCTGCTCGCTGTACACCGACTCGGAAACATTTTCCCAGTTGACGGTGACGTTGGTGCTGGCCTTCAAATCCTGCATGATCTTCATGTCGTTGTAGTCCAGCGCCGATGCATTCTTGGAAGAATAGACGTTGAAGGAGAGAGCCTCAGCGCCAGCGTCATTCAGGATGGGAGCGCTGGTATCCGCCCACTGGAAGCCGTACTCCGACACCAGCTGGTCGATGTCCGTGCTGGACGCGGTGGCGGTGGTGCTTCCGCCGCCACCACAGGCGGTCAGAGAAAGGCTAAAAGCCACCAGTGTGGCAAGGGCGACAAATCGTTTCATGTAAAATACCTCCACAGAAAATGAGTGTTGGGAACAGGCGTTATCAGCCCTTCAGGGAGCCGATCATGGCGCCCTGCGCAAAATACTTTTGCACGAAGGGATAGAGCATGATGACAGGCGCGCTGGAGACGATCACCGACACATACTTGATCTGGTTAGCCAGGCGGTACTGTTCAAGAATGGTCTCGCCGCTGCCGCCGGTGGTGGTCTCAGAGGCGATCAGGATCTCGCGCAGGATCAGTTGCAGGGGGTAAAGGTTCTCATCCTGCAGGAAGATCATGGCGTTGAAGTAGCTGTTCCACTGGCCCACCGCGTAATACAATGCCATGACAGCAAGGATCGCTTTGGACAGCGGCAGCACCAGGCTGAAAAAGATGCGGAACTCACTGGCGCCGTCGATGCGGGCGGCCTCTACCAGACCGTCTGGGATGCTGGATTCAAAGAAGGTACGGGTCATAAACAGGTTCCACACCGACAGGATGGAGGGCAGTATGACCGCCCAGGGGGTGTTAATGAGGTTGAGCTGGCTCATGACATTGTAGAAGGGGATCAGGCCGCCGCCGAAGAACATGGGGATGATAAAGTAGATCATAAAGAACTTTTTCCCCAGCAACTGCTTACGACTCAGCGCCCACCCGGCCGGGACGGTGACCACCAGGGACAGCACCACCGTCAGCGCAGTATAGATGATGGTGTTCAGGTAACCGAACCATACATCAGAGCGGTGCAGGATCGCCTCGAATCCGGAAAGGGTGATGCCCACCGGGAACAGGATCACATCGCCGCCCAGGACCGCGTCCGGGTCTGAGATTGAGGCAATAATGATAAAGTACAGCGGATAGAGGATGACCAGGGCCAGAAATCCGAGAAAGACATAGATAAAAAGGTAAAAGATCTTGTCGCTTAAGTCGGATCGAGAGAGCCGTGGCCGTTTGGTTTTGGTCATTTCTGGCATCGTCACAGCCTCCTATCAGAACAAGGTGTTTTCAGAGAACTTCTTGGACGTGGTGTTTGCAATGAACAGCAGGATGATGTTGATCACCGAATTGAACAACCCGATGGCCGTGGCATAGCCCTGATTGGGAACACCGGTCAAGCCCTGTTTGTACACATAGGTGGAGATCAGTTCGCTGACTCCCAGGTTGGCATCGGTCTGCATCAGCAAAGCCTTCTCATAGCCAACGCCCATCAGGCCGCCAATGGACATGATCAGCATAACGCTGACCATTGGCATAATGGCGGGCAGGTCCACATGAAGCACGCGCTGAAAGCGGTTGGCGCCGTCCAGGATGGCAGCCTCATGCAGGCCGGGGTCCACGTTGGAGAGGGCGGCAATGTAGATGATGGCGCTCCAGCCGAAATCCTGCCAGTTGCTGGACAGGATGTACATGGGACGAAAGGCACCGCTTTGCAGGAAGTAGGATACACGATCCGCGCCCAGCGCGGCGGCGATGTTGTTCACAAGGCCGTAGCGGCCAAAGAACAGCGTCAGCATACCGACCAGGACGACCAGGGAGATGAAATGCGGGGCGGTAAAAATAGTCTGCAACACTTTGGCGGTGCGCTTGCCCTTCAGTGCATTGAGTGCCAGCGCCACGATGACGGGCAGCGGGAAACCGATGATGAAACCCAGGATGCACAAAATAAAGGTATTGGACATCAGCGGCCAAAACTGCACGTCGTTGAAAAAGCGGATGAAGTTGTCAAAGCCGATCCAATGGGTCAGCGGCCCGATGATCGGGTCGCCGGGCATGTAATCCTGGAAGGCGATCAGGATGCCATAGATAGGCATGTAGTTGAACAGAAATACCACCAGCACAGCTGGAAGCAACAGCAACAGCCAGGGAAAACTCTCTCGCAGCCGCTTCCAACGTTTGGCACCCGATGGTTTGACCGCAGCAACGGCGCCCGATCCGGTTTTTGTTGTTTTCATTTGATTTCTCCTCTCTTGTGTCTGGATTTGAGGCTGCGCAGCAAATCAGCTCCCCCGCAAAACAGCAAGCCGGCCTTTGCCATTTTGCCCGGGAAGGAGACAACTTGTTGTACAGCCCCCTCTATTTCGGATGTACCTGTCATTCTCCCAGCGATTTTTGCTCGGAGGATGGTCACGTGAACTTTGCGTCTCTGCGGCTTGGCCAACGCGGTTTTATGCAAAGGGCACGTGGGCTTCAGGTACATCACAAGAACGGTCATCGACCGCAACACCAACTGGCGGCAATGGATTATTTTTTATGACCCGCCTCCCTGTTTGACCTATCCCCTGCGCTCGCAATGGTTTACAAAATGTAAATCGTTGTGGAAGGCATATCGTTTCGCTTTGTTACCAACAATATACACCGGTTTTTACAATTCGTCAATCTATTTTCAGGAACATAAAATATTTTGGCAATATTTCCAACCGCGCCTTCTTTTCTTTGGGCAGTTTGCTTATTTTTGGTTTACATTACGCACAACTTGCCATTTCACGCAGTTGTGTGATATAGTACTATGTAGAATCAGCAATGCCTTATACAAGGAATGTCGGAGGTTTACATATGGCGGTCCATCGCGTAACCATGCAGGAGGTGGCAGATGCCTGCGGTCTATCCCGGAACACGGTTTCCAAAATTTTCAATCAGCGCGGTTCCGTACCCCAGGCGACCCAGAAGATGGTTTTGAAGAAAGCGCAGGAGTTGGGGTATATCCAGTCTCCCGAGCAGCTAGCTGCCCCCCAGGCCAACAACCACACCATCGTCCTTTTCACCAGCCGTATGCCAGCGGACTATCATTTCGGCACCTTTTTCATCCCCGCTTTTGCCAACCAACTCAGCCGCAGCGGATACACCCTAATGATGTGTGAGATTTCCCCCGAGGAATTGCAGTCCTGTACCCTTCCGCCCCATGTCGATGCAGACCGTATCGCTGGTCTTTTGAGCATTGAGCTGTTTGATCAGGACTATCTGGATATGCTTTGCGGTCTGGGCATTCCCGTTATTTTGGTGGACGGGTACTATGGCTCCAATCTTCGGCCGCTAAAATGTGACAGCATTCTAATGGAAAACACTGGAAGCATGTTCAGTATCACCCACCACATTCTGTCATCGGGGGCAAAGTGTGTTGGATTCGTGGGGGACATTCATCACTGCAGCAGCTTCTACGAACGCTGGCAGGGTTTTTGTGCTGCCATGCAGGCGGCGGGAATGCCGGTCGATCCATCGTACTGCATTCTGGACAGTGACAGTTCTTTTTACGGGGATTCCCAATGGCTGGAGGGCAAGGTCAAGGGTATGCCGAACCTGCCAGATGCTTTGGTCTGCGCCAATGACTTCCTGGCGCTGAACGTGATGGCTGCTTTGAAGCACCTGGGGGTCAGCATCCCCGAACAGGTCATGGTCTCCGGCTTTGATGGCACGCCTCAGTCGGCTATTGTAGCCCCGTCGCTGACCACTGCCCAGATCCCCAGTTCCGAAATCGGCCGCTTGGCAGCAGATCTGCTGCTGGCGCGTATCACAAACCCGGACAGCCCGCTCCAGCGCGTTTATGTCGAAACCACCCCGGTTTTACGGGAGTCTACCGCAAAAAGGCAGTGACCGATATTCGCCACCGGGCACATCGTCCCACAAAATGAGCGCCGTGCCTCCGTGGCTTGGACACCCGGCATCTTCCGTGTGGTATCGCAGCCAGAAAATACCAGCCAGTGGATCGCGGTAGAGGGCCATTGGTGCCCAGGGCGCGCACAAAAGCCAGCGCCCCCGCCCGCAGACGTGAGGCGGTGCCGACCACTGTTTGACCACTTTTCTTTCCAACCGGCTTCGCCTATTGTTTTTTACGCTTTAACATTCTTTTATTTTCATAGACATCAGCGCGGGAATTTGTGCAAAGCGCACAAATTCCCACGCTGTATCATTACATATTGCTATATGCCACAGTTCTCCGACCTGACTACTACGTCCAACTGGACTATGGGCGACTGTTTTTTAGACAGCCGAACTCCATAAGGTGTAAAAAACAAACGAATTATCGTTCCTTGTCTCAAAGATGTGCAGCCAAAAAACAAATCCCTCCGTGTGGGATCCCAACACCCTCAAGTTCTTTTTTGAAGAATTCTGACAACCTGCCTTTTCTTGTTCCTCCAACCATGGCTGCTGACAACACCCAAAAACATTTGCTCATCCGTACCACTGGTTCGGATCAAAGGGATTTCCCCAGGTCATAGGCTTGCCGGAGTTCCAGCTTGTCCTTGATATCACCCACATCCATGTTGCCGCCGGCCAGCACATACCCCAGATTATTCCAGCGCAGATGATCCAGCAGATGGTCGTAGTAGGCCACCGCATCCTCAAATCCGTGACCTTCCGCTGCCATCAGCAGGGCGGACGATTTTCCGTTACCGCGCAGCCGGTTTCCATCTCCTTCTTCCAGGGCAAACAGGCGGTCCAGCGCTGTTTTGAGCTGTCCGCTCATCGTCCAATAGTAGAGCGGGCTGGCCAGCACGACCACGTCGCAGGTTTTGACAGCGGGATAGATCTGCATCATGTCGTCCTGCTGGACGCAGGGACAGTCCCGACTGCTATGCCCGCCAAAGCAGCCCTTGCAGCCGTGGATGTCCATGGCGCCCAGAAAAAATTCGGTGACGGTATGTCCGGCGCTCTCCGCGCCGTCCCGAAAGGCTTTGACCAGTGCAGAGGTGTTGCCTGTCTGGCGGGGGCTGCCGTTGAGGATCACGACTTTTTTGCTCATCACAAACCTCCGTCAGATCTTGTCAGCCAGAGCCGCAGCCTGGGCGCAGCCATCGGTCTTGGAGATATCTCCCACATTCAGAACGCCGGGAACCAGCACTTCGCCCACCATCTTCCACTTGTTCAGGGCCGCAGTGCGCTCCATGGGGACGCGCACGCCGTCCAAAACGGTTCGATCTTCCTCCTCGCAGCAGGCGATGAGGGCGCACTCCTTGCCGGCGATGTCCTTGCCGCCCACCACCAGAGAATAGATACGGTCGATTACACCCTTGATCTGCGACGGGATGGAGTACCAGTACACCGGCATGGTGAACACCAGAGCATCTGCCTCCAGAATGGCCGGGGCAATGGTATTGAAATCGTCGTCAAAAGAGCAGGGTTTACCGGTTTTAAAGCAGGTTTCACAGGCATGACAGCCGCCGATCTTCATCATGGCGGCATCAAACCGGGTGACGGTGTGGCCCTTGGCCTGGGCTGCCTGGATAAAGGCGTCGGTCATGGCAAAGCTGTTGCCGTTTTTGCGGGGACTGCCGGTAATCACAACAATTTTCTTGCTCATGGATACATTCCTCCTTGTAGCGCGAGATTGACTTTTTCCCGATCGGATACTACAATTTTAGCAAGCACAAGAGAAATAACAAGTACGCACATTCAGGTGCGATACTTACCCAAAGGAGAGTACGCTTATGGGAACCCGATGCATTGCCAAGGAATCTCTGGGAACCACCGGATTCAGCTATACGCTGTCGCTGATCAACGGAAAATACAAGATGACCATTCTGTATACGCTCATGGAATTTGGCGTGGTGCGCTTCAATGAGATGAAAAAATACATCGGCGGCATTTCCTATAAGACACTGAGCGCCACCCTGAAGGAGCTGGAAGCCGACCAGCTTGTCCATCGTGAGGAATACCCCCAGATCCCGCCCAAAGTGGAATACAGCCTGACGGAACGGGGAAAATCCCTGATGCCCATTCTGGATGGAATGTGCGAGTGGGGAGATAAAAACCGACCGCGTTGTGCCGACGAGACCTCTGTACAGCCATTGTGAGAGCTTGCCGGGTCACCGCTATGGCCATTTTCAAAAAACCAACGCCGCAATTTGTGCAGTACAACAAACAAATTGCGGCGTTGTTATATTTTCAGGTGGTGTCTGTGTCAGGCTCGGTCCCATTCCAGGACCACCACCGCCTTGCCTCCGCTTTCTGGCAGCGGCAGAGCATAAAGAGGTTCCTCCCACTGAACCAGATCGGTGCAGTCCACGGCGTTCACCGTCACACGGCGGGGACTCCGGTCTGCCAGCCAGCCCAGAGGGCCCTGCTCCCGTACCACAAAGAGGGTGGCAGTATCGGTCTCCTGCACGGTCTCCAGAGCGGCAAAGCCTACATATTTCTGTACAATGCCCAGCAGCGCGGCGTGGCGCCCGGTGGGCAGCACCGGATACCAACCGCAGCCGCCAGCTTCCACAGTCCCCTCAAACCGGGCGCCGGGTTCCAGCCGCACAGCCTTGCGGGCAAACCAGTCATAGACCCAGAATGGGTTAGCAGCGTCCAGCTCGGGAATATCCGACGCAGCGAAAGAGAAGGTCTGGGCCCGGTCGGTCAGATTGTACACCGCAATGCCGCCAGCCATGCCGCTGCCATAGTCGGCCACATTGTGGAGCTTGAGCACTCCCTCCTGCCGGGGGTCCCGGAAGATACAGTCCGCCGTAGGTTTGGCGGAACGCTTCATCATCAGCAGGCGGCCGTCCCGGCAGGCCAGAGGCCGCAGCACGGCGGCATCGGTCTCCCCCACCTGGTCGCTTACATACACCGGCCCGCCGCTGATGGCCCGCAACAGGGCGTGCTTGCCCGCGTCGGGGTGGCGGGTCCAGAACATATCCCAGTCGCAGACGTAGAACTCGTTGTGGTAACATCCCTTATTAAAACAGTACAATTATTTCTCCTTCTTTCAATATTCCAATGCAAAACGACGGTCTGTAAAGTCAGACCGTCGTTTTGCATTTGTATAAGTGTTTTATTCATTGGAACTGTTGGCTATTGCTTCTCCCTGAAGCATTTTACGGTACTCAGAAGGGGAAACACCTTTCTGCTTCTTGAAAATACGGCTGAAATAAAGAGGATTCTCATAACCGACAATAGTGGATATTTCTGTCACATTGTAGTCCGTGGTTTCCAGAAGGCTGACAGCGTTATTGATTCGAATGGCCAGTATGTACTGCATGGGAGATTTCATAGTCATTTTCTTGAAATTCCGTAGGAACCAACTGACACTCATTCCTCTGGACTGAGCATATTCCTCGATACTGATATCTTCGTTGTAATGCTCGTTAAAATACTTCCGGGCATAATCAATTTCTTCCTGCAGGTAAGAACTGACAGTGGGTTTCCGTTCTTCCCAGCTGCGCTGCACCAGCAGGAAAATCTGGCGCAGATACATTTCCAAAAGTTCCTGATATCCGGTCCGGCAGGTTTGCAGCTCATTGATCATTTCCTTGAACAAATAAGCATAGGTAGCAGAGGAACCGGAGTAGATTACATTGCGGTCGAGAGGAATATCATAATGTCTCAGGATGTTTCTAACATCAGAGCCGGTAAAGTGTACCCAATAAACTTCCGGGCGATCCACCGCAAAGTATTCATAATGCTGTTCCTGGCGGGGATGGAAAAGTATCATGTGTCCTGCGGCAACCTCTTTTGGTTCTCCATTAAAATAGAAGACAGTCTTACCGGAAGCCACATACAGTAACTGATAGTCCAAACGGCCTCTGGGACGCCAGGTGGGCAGTCGCTCTTTGGTGCGCAGGCGGTATGTACCGCAGCTGCCCACAATGAGAGGCTTGGATTTGTCCTTGAAAGGCAATCTGGAATTATTCAGGTAACCGGAGTTTATATACATTGTACAATCTTCCTATTCTGTTTTTGTACAATATGCTTGTGAGCATGGATATTGTTCGGAAAACATGGAAAAACAAGGGAAACTGAAAACTACACTTTTCTACATAGTATCATTTTGTGTAGGTTTTGTCCATTCTAGTTTATTCATTTTTTTGCAAATTATTTCTATAATACAGCCAGAAGTTAAAAAACGGCAAAACAAAAAACGGAGGAGAAATCTATGATCATTCCTACATACTTCGAAGACCTGCATACCCATCATGTAGGCACAACTCCTAACCGCTCCTACTTCATCCCGGCATCTAAGAGAATGGATGATCTTGTGGAGAACCGGGAGAATTCTGACCGGTTCCAGCTGTTAAATGACAACTGGAAGTTCCGGTACTGCGCGTGCATCCACGACTTCGAAGATAAGTTCTACGAAGAAAACTACGATGCATCCGGCTGGGATATGATCCCCGTCCCCAGCGTCTGGCAGAACCACGGTTACGACCAGCACCAGTACACCAACATCCGCTATCCCTTCCCGGCAGACCCTCCCTATGTTCCTTATGAAAATCCCTGCGGTGCTTATCTGTACGATTTTGTCTATGAAGGCAATGCAGATGCCCCCAAGGCCTACCTGAACTTCGAGGGTGTTGACTCCTGCTTCTACGTCTGGCTCAACGGCACCTTCCTGGGCTACAGCGAAGTCTCCCACTCCACCTCCGAGTTTGACATCACCGAGACTGTCAAAGAAGGCAAGAACACTCTGGCAGTTCTGGTCCTGAAGTGGTGTGACGGCAGCTACCTGGAAGATCAGGACAAGTTCCGTACTTCCGGCATCTTCCGGGATGTGTACATCCTGAAGCGTCCTGAAAACTGCATTCGGGACTACTTCACCACCACGCTGCTGGATGAAGAGGAAGCCACCGTCCGTATCCGGTTTGCCTACAACGGTGAGTTCGTCCCCACCAAGGTAAAGCTGCTGAATGCGGCTGATAAGTCTGTCGGAACCGGTGTTGTTAAGGTGTTCGATGGCGGTGCCTACACCCATCAGGCAGTCTTCACGGTGAAGAATCCCACCCTCTGGAATCCCGAAAAGCCTTACCTGTACACCCTGATCCTGGAAACTCCCGACGAAGTCATCACCGACCGCATCGGCTTCCGGGCCATCCACATTGAGAACAACATGGTGTTCCTCAACGGCAGCCCCATCAAGTTCCGGGGTGTCAACCGGCACGACTCCGATCCCGTAACCGGCCCTGTGATCAGCGTCGAGCACATGAAGCGGGATCTGCGGATGATCAAGGAATACAACTTCAATGCAGTTCGCACCAGCCACTATCCCAACGCTCCCATGTTCTACCAGCTCTGCGACCAGTACGGCTTTATGGTCATCGACGAAGCTGACAACGAAAGCCACGGCGCTTCCGCTCTGTACTGTAAGGAGAACGACATCTGGGAGAACCACGTGGAAACCTGGAACGAGCCCTTCGCAGATAACCCCGACTTCCTGGAAGCAACTATGGACCGCACCCAGCGCTGCGTCCAGAGAGATAAGAACCGCCCCTCCGTTATCTGCTGGTCCATGGGTAATGAAAGTTCCTACGGCTGCTGCTTCGAGGCGGCGCTGGCCTGGACCAAGCACTTCGATCCTGCTCGCCTGACCCACTACGAAAGCTCCCAGTACCGCAGCCGCAAGCGCAAGTACGACTTCTCCAACATCGACCTGTACAGCGATATGTACCCCTCCATGGAGCGCCTGCAGCGCTACCTGGACTCCAACCCCGACAAGCCCTTCCTGATGTGTGAATATGCACACGCCATGGGTAACGGCCCCGGCGACCTGGAAGACTACTGGCAGTTCATCCAGGATCACGACATCATGTGCGGCGGCTTCGTCTGGGAGTGGTGTGACCACGCAATCTACGCAGGTGTAGCCGAGAACGGCAAGGCAAAGTATCTGTACGGCGGCGACAGCGGTGAGTGGCCTCACGACGGCAACTTCTGTGTCGACGGTCTGGTCTATCCCGACAGAACTCCCGGCACCGGCCTGATGGAATACAAGAATGTTCACCGTCCTGCCCGTATTGAAGCTTACGATGCCAAGTTTGGCCAGCTGACCGTCCACAACTACATGGACTTTGTCAGCCTGTCCGATTATGCCACCGCAACCTACGAAGTCAGCTGTGACGGTGTGATCGTGGCCAGCGGCAAGATCGAAAAGCTCCCCGCAGTTGCTCCTCACTGCGACGGCACCATCCCCCTGAGCATCGAGATCCCCGAAAAGGGCCGCTGCTACCTGAAGATCTCCTACAAGCTGAAAAATGCCACCGAGATCCTGCCCGAGGGCTTCGACCTGGGCTTCGACGAAGTCAAGCTGGAAAATGCAGATGACCGGAACCAGACTGCCCTGCAGATTTGGAAAACAAAGCCCGTCAGTGAGGAGTCCATCACCACCACCGAAGGCGACCGTTACATCACCATCAGCACCAAGACCTTTACTTACAAGTACGATAAGTTCACCGGTATGTTTGCCAAGATGACCTTCGACGGCAAGGAAGTCCTGGACAAGCCCATGAACTTCAACATCTGGAGAGCACCCACCGATAATGACCGCAAGCTGAAGCTGCACTGGATGGCTGCCTATTACGATCACATGGCTACCCGCTCCTACAGCACCCACTTTGTGGCTACCGAAAACGAAGTTAGAATCCACTCCAATGTATCCATCGCTGCTACCACCATTCAGAAGTTCATCAACATCGAGCTGGATTGGACCGTCAGCGTCACCGGTGCCATCACCGTAGACATCCTGGCAAAGCGGAACCCCGAATTCCCTGAGCTGCCCCGGTTCGGCCTGAGAATGTTCCTGCCTGAGCAGCTGGAAAATGTCACCTACTACGGTCTGGGCCCCATGGAGAACTATGTGGACAAGCGTAACGCCGCATGGCATGGCCTGTTCACCGATACTGTCACCGGTCTGCATGAAGATTACATCCGGCCCCAGGAGAACGGTGCCCACGGCGACTGCGACTACGCAGTTCTGGAAAGCGAAGACCTGCGTATGACCGTTGTCAGCACTGAAGGCTTCAGCTTCAACGCATCCCACTACACTCAGGAAGAGCTGACCAATAAGGGGCACAACTTCGAACTGGAGGAATCCGGCAGCACTGTCCTGTGCCTGGACTATAAGCACAATGGCATCGGCTCCAACAGCTGCGGTCCCGAGCTGATGGAAAAGTACCGCCTGACCGATGAAACCATCGACTTCAGCATCCGTCTCATCCCCGAATCCAAGTAAGAAATGTGGGTGGGGGAAACCCCACCCAAAATGAAACAAACAAAATATATTAAGGAGAATAATTATGAACGAAAAGAGATATCTGAAGTGGTATAACAAGATCGGCTACGGCTCCGGTGACATTGCAGGTAATGTGGTGTATGCGTTCCTGATCTTCTTCGTTATGATCTACCTGTCCGACACCATCGGACTGAACCCCGGCATTATCGGCACCCTGATGGCAGTTGCCAAGATCTTCGACGGCATCTCTGATGTGATTTTCGGCTCCCTGATCGATAAGACCCACACCAAAATGGGTAAGGCCCGTCCCTGGATGCTGTGGCCTTACCTGGGCTGCGGTGTCTGCTTGTTCGCAATCTTCGCCATTCCCACTTCCTGGGGCAAGACCGCACAGTACGCCTTCTTCTTCATCTTCTACGTGATGCTGAATGCCGGCTTCTACACCGCAAACAACATCGCTTACTCCGCACTGACCGCTCTGGTTACCAAGAATGAAAACGAGCGTGTTCAGCTGGGTTCCCTCCGCTTCGTCTTCGCATTCACCACCAGCACCATCATCCAGGCTGTTACCTTCGGTCTTGTTGCACACTTCGGTAATGATGCCGCCGCATGGCGAATCGTCGCTCTGATCTATGTCGTCATCGGTATCATCTCCAACACCATCTCTGTCCTGTCCCTGAAGGAGCTGCCCGAGGACGAAAACGAAACCAAGAAGGACACCTCCGCTCCCGCTGAGAAGTACACCCTGCGTGAGGCAGCCGGTCTGCTGGTCAAGAACAAGTTCTATCTGCTGATCCTGGGCGTTTATCTGCTGACTCAGCTGTACACCGCCTTTACCGGTGTTGGTACCTACTACATGACCTATGTTTTGAAAGATGCAAACCTGATGGGCAAGTTCGCCGCTGCACTGAACATCCCCATGATCATCGGCCTGCTGCTGGTGCCCACTTTGGTTGCAAAGCTGGGCGGCATGTACAAGATCAACTATAGCGGCTACGCTCTGGCTACCGTTGCAAGAATCCTGGTGATCGTGGCTGCTTACATGGGCAGTGTCCCCATGATGCTGGTTTTCACCGCTGTGGCTTCCCTGGGTATGTGCCCCCTGCAGGGCGACCTGAATGCGGTTATCGCTTCTGCTTCTGACTACACCTATCTGACCACTGGCAAGCGTATCGACGGCACCATGTACTCCTGCACCTCTCTGGGTGTTAAGATCGGCGGTGGCCTGGGTACCGCAATCTCCGGCTGGCTGCTGGCTGCCGCAGGATTCATTGAAGGCGGCGCCGCTGTTCAGCCTGACTCCGTGATTACCATGCTGAATGTTATGTACCTGTGGCTGCCCGCAATCTTCTGTGCACTGGTCACCTTCCTGCTGACCAAGCTGAATGTTGAAAAGGCAAAACAGGCTCTGCTGGCTTCCCGCAAGGCATAAGAAAAATCTTTCGAAAAGGAATTTAATCCTATGGAAAAACACTATGTATTCTCCGCTCCTGGCAGAACGGAAATCAGTGGAAACCATACCGATCACCAATGCGGCTGCGTTCTCGCAGCCGCGGTGAATCTGGAAACCGTGGCCGATGTCCGGCTGAATGGCGCCAACAATATCTGGGTCCAGTCTGAAGGCTATCCCACCATTAAAGTAAACCTGGATGACCTGTCCGTCCATGAGGAAGAAAAGAACACCACCGCCGCGCTGATCCGTGGTGTTGCTTCCAGCTTTGTCCAGAGAGGTGCCAAGCTGGAAGGCTTTGATGCGGTAGTAAACTCTACAGTCCTTCCCGGCAGCGGTCTCAGCTCCTCTGCAGCCTTTGAGGTTCTGTTCGGTACCATCCTGAATGAGCTGTTCTTCGACAAGAAGCTGACCGCTGTTGAAATCGCTCAAATTGGGCAGTATGCAGAAAATGTCTACTTCGGCAAACCCTGTGGCCTGATGGATCAGATGGCATCCAGCGTTGGCGGTCTGGTTTACATCGACTTCGAGAATCCTGAAAATCCTGTAATTGAGAAAATCAATTTTGACCTTGCCAAAGCTGGCTACGCCCTGTGCATCATCGACAGTGGCGCGGATCACGCAGACCTGACGGATGAATACGCTGCGATTCCCTACGAATTAAAAGAGGTCTGTGATTTCTTCGGCAAAGAAGTTCTCCGTCAGATCCCTGAAGAAGACTTCCTTGCAGCCCTTCCGAAACTGAGAAACCATGTTTCTGACCGGGCAATTCTCCGGGCGATCCATGTTTATCAGGAAAATAAGCGCGTAGAGGTTCAGGCTGCTGCCCTTCGCAATGAAGACCTGTACGCATTCTTCCATCTCGTTCGCCAGTCCGGACATAGCTCCTGGATGTATCTGCAGAACATCTATCCCTCCGGATCAATTATGAAGCAGGAAGTGGCTCTGGCTCTGGCGTTGTGCGATACACTCTTACAGGGTAAAGGCGCTTACCGTGTCCATGGCGGTGGCTTTGCCGGAACCGTCCAGGCATTTGTGCCTTTCGATCTGCTTCCTAAGTTCAAAGAGGGAATTGAAAATGTACTTGGTGAAGGAAAATGCCATGTACTGAATATCCGCAACGATGGCGGTATCCGAATCCAATAATTCGGAGCATATAACTACTTAGCATATCTGAGTTTCACTAGATAAATAACACGATCCTCAGTCATTCCGGAACGAGTTGGAGGATGACTACTCCAACTCGTCCGGCCAACCCTTAGAATAAAGGAGTGTTTTTATACGAACATCAATGAGAATATTTCCGCTTTGGTGCAGTATGGCTTGGACAGGAAACTGATCGAGCCCTGCGACAAGGCGTTTATTATAAACCAGCTGCTTACTCCCCAGCAGCTGGATAGTTTTGAACCTGCAGAAGTCCGTCCCATGCCTCTGGAGCAGATCCTGAAGAATCTGACGGATGACGCAGTGAATAGAGGTATCATCTCCGATGATATCACCAGCCGGGATCTTTATGATACCAAACTGATGGGAATCCTGACCCCGCCTCCCAGAGAAGTGCGCAGCACCTTCGAAGCGCTGTATGAGGAAAATCCCAAGACTGCCACAGACTGGTTTTACAAGTTCTCTCAGGATACCGATTACATCCGCCGTTACCGGATCCAGAAGGATATGCGCTGGAAGACTGTGACGGATTACGGCACGCTGGATGTGACCATCAACCTGAGCAAGCCTGAAAAGGACCCCAAGGCTATTGCCGCAGCCAAGGCGGCACCTCAGTCCGGATATCCCAAGTGCCAGCTGTGCGCTGAGAACGAAGGCTATGCAGGCCGGATGAATCATCCCGCCCGGCAGAACCACCGGATCATTCCCATCACCATTGGCGGTAAACCCTGGTACTTGCAGTACAGCCCCTATGTCTATTACAACGAGCACTGCATTGCATTTAATGCGGAGCACACTCCTATGAAAATCGATAAAGCAGCCTTCGAGAAGCTGCTGGACTTCGTCACCATCTTCCCTCACTATTTCATCGGCAGTAATGCAGACCTGCCCATCGTGGGCGGCAGCATCCTGAGCCATGAGCATTTCCAGGGTGGATGCTATACCTTCCCCATGGAGAAGTCCCCCGTGGAGCGTAAGATCGTCTTCAATGGCTTTGAGGATGTGAAGGCAGGCATCGTGAAGTGGCCCATGAGCGTCATCCGTCTGACCTGCCCGGACAAGCAGCGGATCGCGGATCTGGCAGACCATATCCTGCAGTCCTGGCGCGGTTATTCTGATGCAGATGCCTTTATCTTCGCGGAAACCAACGGTGAACCCCATAATACCATCACGCCCATTGCCCGCCGCAGGGGAGAGGACTACGAGATGGATCTGGTCCTGCGTAACAACATTACCACGGAGGAACATCCTCTGGGCGTATTCCATCCCCATGCAGAGCTGCATCATATCAAGAAGGAGAATATCGGCCTGATCGAAGTGATGGGTCTGGCTGTGCTGCCCTCCAGACTGAAGCAGGAACTGGCAGACCTGGAAGAAGCCATTTTGATGGACAAGCCCATTACTGGCGAGCTGGAGAAGCACGCTAAGTGGGTTCAGCAGTTAAAGGAAACCCATACGTTTACAACGGACAATACCGCATGCATTCTGAAGCTGGAAGTTGGCAAGGTGTTTGCCAAGGTACTGGAGCATGCTGGTGTCTATAAGAGAAATATGGATGGCGAGGCAGCTTTTGACCGCTTCATCCGCTATGTAAATCGAGGTGAAAAAAGCCACAAACAAATCTGAACGAGGGAGGGAAGTGCTATGACATCTCCTTCCTACCATCGTATTTTCCTACTCCGATGCACAGACAGGGACGAATGAATACATTTCCGTTGTAATCGAGGACAACGGTGCGATCACCTACTACGGGCGCATTTTGCAACTGGACGGTACAACCAATGGCTCAAGCGGAACGACAAGTCTTATGATCGGCTTTCTGCCGCCCTGGAGCAGCCGGAGAGCGCAGATGGACAGAACCCAGAGCAATCCCATTATGAGGCTCTGAAAGCGCAAAACCCGGACTTTTTCGGGTGGATTTCCATAGTGAATCACGCAGAGAGAATGACATTGTTTTCCATATTTTTCCATAACTCGACAAGTCTTGCAAACAATATATAGTATGATTTAGTTATAAAGTAACACTATATATAGC
>ERZ1090861.857-NODE-857-length-17154-cov-6.435581_pt1 | contig 17154 bp, 19 predicted proteins | sample MGYA00478482_ERZ1090861 | MGnify/ENA primary metagenome ERZ1090861 (study PRJEB33644, sample SAMEA5815744) | chicken gut metagenome | biome: Chicken; feature: Gastrointestinal Tract; material: Caecum | place: Ireland | collected 2019-01-01 | study: A study of the... | reverse complement strand
ATCGCTTAAGCTCTTTTTTACCCGCGGACTATCCGCGGGTTTTAGGATACAAAAATGGCCAGCGAAAGCTTTTCGCCGGCCATAAAATTTTTCAGTCAAATGTAATTCTTACAATATATAAAAAGTCAAACCGATCCACTTTCGAAAGAATTGGACCGGTTTGCGGCCGCGCAAAAAAGAGCGCTAAAAGGCAGATTCGGTAAACTCGATGTCGCCCGTCGCGCTGTCGATGGTGAATGCCCTTTCTTCCGCAAAAGATTGATCGCGATTGAGACGCTCGGCTTCGCATCTCCCTATTCATCGTTGTACACATCTATCGCACGAACATTTGCTTCTGTACGATGCAACAATAAAATGGTTTCAAAATACTACGGCACCGCCCGATGGGATGAACGGATGAACACACAAAAGCCACCCGAATCACGGGTGGCTTTTGCAGAGCAACACTAGCAAAGATGTGTAAACTTTTTAACAAAGGAATGGCGGATGCCGCAAGCGCTCCTGCCGCGCCCGGCGCGGTTCACTGCTCTTCGGCGGCCGGCTCGGGGCTTAAAATCTCTACGCCGTGCGAAGCAAGCAGCTTGACCCAATGGTCGGGCGGGCGTTTATCGGTGATTACGGCGTCGATCCCGTCGAAACCGCTGATCTCGATGAACGAACGCTTCCCGAATTTGCTTGAATCGACGGCAAAAATTTTCTGGGCGCCGCAGGCAAGCATCCTGCGTTTCAACGAAGCGTGGTTGTCGTTGGAATCCGAAAACCCACCGTCTTCATCGACGCCCTTGCAGGAAATGATGACCTTCCCGACGTGGTAAGCGGACAGCATGTTCTCCGCCGACGGACCGATCAGCGCGCAGGAGTCCTCTTTCAGCGTTCCTCCGGTGGAGAGAATGCGCCACCCCGAGACGTCGGAAAGTTCCATCAGCACTTCCACCGAATTGGTGATCAGCGTAATATTCTTTTTGGATTTCAGTTTTTGCGCGATGAACACCGCCGTCGAAGAGGCGTCGAGGATGAGCGAATCGCCGTCCTCGATGAGCGAGGCGACGATATCGGCGATTACCTGCTTTTCGGCGACGTTGGAACGTTTGCGGACAACGAACGGCAGCTCTGCCGCGCTGTTTTCGCTGAGAACGGCGCCGCCGTATGATTTTACGACCAGCCCTTCCTTTTCCATTTTGTCGAGGTCGCGGCGGATCGTCTCTTCCGAAACGTCGAACTGCTTCGCCAGCTCGCTGACGACAACATGCTTTTCCGCCTTTAACCTCGAAAGTATTTTGTTCCTGCGTTCGATCGCCAGCATCGAAAATCCCCCTTTTTCAGCTGCGCCGGCGCTTTTCACCGCTCATTTTGCGCGGTTGCTGCCGGATCTTCACAAGATCTGTTCGATCAGTTTTTTGTCCGGGCGGGCAATGACCGAACTGTCCAGATACATTCCGCGGGGTTCGACCGCTTTCTGCGCCCGCTCGATCGCCGCTTCCACCGCGGCGACTTCGCCGGTCAGCAGCAGATAGCTCTTCCCGCACATTCCGCGCGCCAGGCGGATCTCGATCAGGGATACTTCGGCCGTTTTTGCCGCCTGATCGGCCGCCACGATGATCGCCGCCGCGTCATACGTTTCAATAATGCCCAAAGACTGCACGATCTCGACATGCGAAGCGCCGTAAATGGCCGGGAAAATTTCTTCCGCCGGATTGCCGAGGACAAAGCTGTCGATAAGGTGCAGCGGATGCTGCGCGATCGCAGCCTGCACGGAAGCGTTGACGGCCGAAAGCTCCCCCGTGATGATGACGATGTATTTCCCGGGGCAGACCGTTTCCGCCTCTATGATATCGACGGCCGAAGTTTTGACCATGGTATCGGCGGCCGTCATGCCGGCCGAAACGGTTTTGAATTCGGCCATTCCGATTGCTTTGCTCATTCTGTATCTCCTGTAGCGTCGATCACGATTTCAGAGGCGGTCACCTCGCGCACGCGCCCGGAGACGGATGCATGGATCGCGACCGAAAGGCCCTCCGCCGGCTGTGCGATGCACTGTCCGCGCCGCACGACGTCGCCCGCCTTAACGCAGGCAACGGCCGGCGCCCCGATGTGCTGGCGCAAAAGAATGCGGACCGTTTTGACGGAAACGCAGTCGTCCTGCAAGGGCGCGGGAACGTCGTATTCGCTGATGCCGAGCCGGGCCATCAGGCGCTTGACCGGGGCTTTGCGAAGTTTTCTTGCCGCCTCGACCGGTGCGGCCTCGACTTTCGGAGGCTTGACGCCGGCCGCCCGCAATCCGTTTTTGTATTCGGTGATCAGCGAGCGCGGCGAAAGGCCCTGAAAACAGGAGTACAATTCGCACAGTCCGCAGGACGAGCAAAACAAAGTGTTGACGAAGATATCCGGATCCTGCACGTCTTTGCAGGTGGCCGCGCGCATGAATAGGTGCGGCTGGATGGGATGCCCCAGCAGATAGCGCGGACACAGATCGGTGCACATCGTGCATTGGCAGCAACTGGCGGCCGCCCGTTTGAGCATCGTGTCTGTCCTAGCGCGCTTGCGCTCGACGAGATAGTGGTTTTTCGGCAAGACGATGATCGCGTTCGTCGTCTTCGTGATCGGCGCCGTCGGGGGGAGGATCTTGCCCATCATCACCCCGCCGACAAAATAAACGGGATCCTTGATCTTTGCCCCGCCGGCAAGGCGGACGGCGTCCTCCATGGTTGCCCCGATGGGCATCCGGAGCGTGACCGGATGGTTCACCTCCGCCACGACGCTCACCAGTTTATCTACGACCGGTTCATGGCGGTTGAGCGCCCGCGCGAGATTGTAACAAGTTTCAACGTTAAAAACACAGACGCCGCATTCGATGGGCAGCCCGCCGGGGCGCACCACTTTGCCCGTCAGTTCGTATATCAGAACGACTTCGTCGCCCGCCGGATACACCTCGTCGAGAGGCCCGAGCCTCACCCCTTCGTACCGGGGCACAACGCCTTCCAGCGCGGCGATGGTCTTTTTGTATTCTTTTTTGATCCCGATGATCGCTTCTTTCGCGCCAAGCGTCTCCTTGATCAGGTGGAACGCCGCGACGATCTCATCGGCGTGCCTTTCAAGCAGCTGCCGGTGCAATTTCAGGAGCGGCTCGCATTCGGCACAGTTGAGAATGACCGTCTGCGCGCGGGCATCCAATTTTGCGTAAGTAGGAAAGCCGGCGCCGCCGGCCCCGACAACACCGCTTTGCCGCAAGAGAGCGGCGAGTTCTTTCATGTCCATAACCATTAACTCTGAAACGGCGGCTTTCGTCGCTTATTCCAGATCCTGCCCGTCGTCAATGATCCCGACGATTGCAGCATCGACGGGTGCTTTTTCCATATCACAACCCACGCGGGCCGCACTTCCCTGCGCGACCAGCACAAATTCGCCGATGCCTGCACCGATCTTATCGATGGCGACGATGCGATTGTTCATCCGCAAACTCGGGATAGGTTCGACGATCATGAATTTGTTGCCGACAAGGTTGTCGCACTTGCGCGTGGAAACGACGCTTCCTACAACTTTCCCGATGATCATTTCAGCCTCCTTGGTTTTTGTTAAAGAATACGCACCGTATCGCCCGTTTTGATCTTGCAGGCATTGGCCTCATCTGTATCGACGTGCATTTCCAGCGTAAAGTTTTCGTTTACGCGGATGAGCACCTGATCAAATATTGTAGCACGTTCATTGTCGGCACGAACGGAAACGATGTCTCCGTCTTTGACGCCGGCAGCCTTGGCGTCCTCCGGCGACATGTGGATATGCCGCATCGCGATGATGCAGCCTTCCTGCAGATACACGGCGCCGCAGGGGCCGACGATGGCAATGGGAGCGCTGCCGGACAATTTGCCCGACTCCCGGATCGGCGCTTTGACGCCCAGACGAAGCGCATCCGTCGCCGATACTTCGACCTGCGACTGCTTGCGGCAAGGCCCCAACACGCGTACATTTTCGATGGCCCGCAGTTTCAGGCCGACAATGGTCACACACTCTTCCGCAGCGAACTGCCCGCCCATGAGCGTCTTTTTGGGATGAAGGACATGCCCCGCCCCGAACAGCGCTTCCACGTGCTCCTGCGTCAGATGAACATGGCGCGCAGAAACGCCGACGGGAACGAGAAAGCCCTTTTTGGCAGACTGCTGTTCCTGCATCGCTTCCAGCGCCAGTTTTGTGATCCGTTCAATGGTCTTTTCATCCATCGGTCTTCTTCCTTCCGCACCGCCCGGAAGCGATGCGTGCCTCATTCACGTTTTACGCCGGGATCCGGCGGCCTGAATACAGCCCGCGCCTTCCGACAAAAAACATATCGTTGCAAATCAGCCGCGGCGTCCTCTTATGCCGCGCGCCGAACGGCGCGCGGCGAGGAACGCTTCGTACGCTTACTTCGCAGCAAGGGTGGGAAGAATTTTCTCGACATCCGAATGGGGACGAGGGATCACATGCTTCGCAACGAGTTCGCCGAGCTTCGACGCGTTGTTCGCGCCCGCCTCGACCGCCGCGTTGACCGCGCCGACATCGCCGCGCACCATGACGCTCACCAAGCCGCTGCCGATCTTTTCGGTGCCGATCAGCGTGACGTTTGCAGCTTTGAGCATCGCATCCGCCGCTTCGATCGCCGCAACCAGGCCTCTGGTTTCGATCATTCCCAATGCTTCGAGTGACATAGTTCTTTGCCTCCTTCAAGGTTTTAATTTAACAAATTTATTCGGACCGCTTTGCGCGGGATCCTGCCGCTGTCGGAGCTTTCGGCTCCTTTTTGACTGCCAGGCGCGATGCCGAAACGGCGACCATGCGCCGCGTTTCGGAATGCGGGTTTGCGATGACAGCTTTCGCGACCGGCTTTTTGATTGCGTGCGCCGCGGCGGCTTCCACCGCTTCGGTCACGGCCGAAACGTCGCCCTGCACAATGATGGTGACGAGTCTGCCGCCCAGTTTCCTCTCCCATGTGACAAACTCGACGTTCGCCGTCTTGCACATGATATCGAGGGCGTCCACTGCCGCCGCTACGCCGGATATTTCGATAAATCCGTATGAGTTACCCATCGTATCCTCCGGCTGCTGCGGCAATTAGAGTTTCGGGAGAATTTTTTCCACATCGGCGTGCGGACGAGGAATGACGTGTTTCGCCACGAGTTCGCCCAGACGGGACGCGTTGTTCGCGCCCGCTTCGACCGCCGCGTTGACCGCGCCGACGTCGCCGCGCACCATGACGCTCACCAAGCCGCTGCCGATCTTTTCGGTGCCGATCAGCGTGACTTCGGCCGCCTTGACCATTGCATCCGCCGCTTCGATCGCCGCAACCAGGCCCCTGGTTTCGATCATTCCCAATGCTTCCTTTGCCATTTCAGTATCCTCCGAAAAATGTTTTGATTTCTTTTGCTAGTGTTGCGTTGTAAATCGTCCGGTCATCGTTTGTCCAGCCCGCTCAGCTTCAGCATCTTTTCCGTCGCCCCTTCCGGGTTCGGGATCACGTGCCGGCTGACGATGCCGGACATGGATTGCGCCGCCGCGGCGGCCGCATCCATCGCCGCTTCCACCGCGGCGACATCGCCGCGGAACTTGATCGTAACCAAAAGCGGAACGGGAAGTTTATCCGCGTTCGCCGGTTTGTTTTTGTCGAAATTCTCAATGGTCACGTCCGCAGCCTTGCAGCCGGCGTCCGCCGCCACAAAAGCCGTAGCCAAACCGTAAACCTCGAGGATCCCTGCCGCCTTCGCCATGATCTGCTCCGATTACTTGTTGATGATTGCGATTTTCAGTCCCTGCATGCTCAGATTGGTCTGCAAAGCCTCGTTGATCTGCTCCAGCGGGAAACGGTGCGTGATCAGATCGTCCATCGGCAGGCCGATGCCTTTGGCCCGTTTCAGGAAATCGAACGTCGTCGCATAGTCGCGCAGCGTATACACCCAGGACCCTACCGTCGTGATCTCTTTCGCGCAGATATCAAAGTGCGGGTTGATGGTCGCGTCGCCGCCGTTGATGAAGAAGCCGAGTTCGCACAGACCGCCGCCGTTGCGGATGAATTTGTAGATGTTCGAATGCGCCACCGGCGAACCCGTGCACTGGAACGCAAAGTCTGCCAGATGCCCGCCGAAGGTATCTTCCACCGCTTTCACCAGGTTTTCGATGCCCTTATATTCTTTGAAGTTGACCGTCTTGTTCGCGCCCATCCGCTTGGCAAATTCCAGACGTTTGGGCTCGCCGTCGACGGCGGTGATGTTTTCGACGCCCATCGTGCGCAGAACGGCGATGCAGATCAGCCCGATCGGCCCGCACCCCTGCACGGCCACGCGGCTGTTGAACCGCAGGATGCCCGTCGATTTGGCGCGCTCGACGGCGTGCACAAGCACGGCGCACGGCTCGATCAGCACGCGGGAATTGAGGTCGAGGTCAGACACGTTGAATACTGTGCTCCCCGCGCGGATCAGGATATAGTCGGAAAACCAGCCGTTAAAATGCTTATCGTCGTCCGGGAGAAGGCCGTACACGTCCGCCCCGCCCACATTCTGCTTGTTCAGGTCGAACATGGTAATATCGGGGTTATCCTTGAAGATCATGCAGGTGACGACTTTATCACCCAGATGCAGATCTTTGCCGGCGCTGTCTTTTTTGACGTTTTTGCCCATCTTGACGATCTCGCCCGTCCCCTCATGCCCGAGTACGACGGGGATGAGGCCGAACGGATCGTTCTTGAATTCGTGCGCGTCGGTACCGCAGACGCCGCAGCCCTCGACTTTCACGAGGATATCGCCGTCTCCCACTTCCGGGATGGGATACTCCTGCAGCTCGAAGCGGCCTTTTTCGACCAGCTTGGCCACGCGCGCCGTCTTGGGCACGGTGCCGGCCGACGCGCCGCGCGGACTTGCGGGGGCGCCGCCCATCATGCTCTCCAAGACTTTTTTGACGATCTCTTCAATGTTTTTATTTTCCATCATAGCTCCTTAACGCACATGATCAATGAATTGGTTACCGGATGCACAGGCTGTCGCACATGACGCAGCGGCGGCGCTTTGTGAAGGTTGCCGCGCTCGTAAGGCCTTCGCCCGTACGGCTCGCGATCGTGAAGGTGCAGAACCCTTCGCCGCCGAAACCGATCGCCGAATAGGACGGACCGTTTTTGACGAGGATGGCCGTGTCGATCGCCTTTGCGTATTTGGTGATGTTGTCGACGTTTTTGGAGTGGATGTGCGCCGAATGGCGGTTGCCGTGCTCCAGCCACACCGCCTTTTCCACCGCGTCGTCAAAGTCCTTGGCGCGGACCATGCCGAGGATGGGCATCATCAGCTCTTCGCTGATCAAAGGATGCTCTTTTTCCCCCTCGAACACGATGCAGCGGATATCGTCGGAAACTTCGACGCCCACCATCGAAAGCAATACTTTCGCGCTGCGGCCCACGCACTTGCGGTTGAGCCCCTTGGGGGTGAGCACCGTGGCGACGAGTTTGTCCACCACCTCTTTGCTCGCCGGGTAGCAGCCCTGCTCCGTGACCATGTAATGCATGAGTTCGTCCGCGATCGAATCGACGGCGACGATCTCTTTTTCGGCGATGCAGGGCAAATTGTTGTCGAAGGTGCAGCCGTTGACGATGTCTTCGGCGGCCTTGCGGATATCGGCCGTCTCATCCACGAGCGCCGGAGGATTCCCCGCGCCGGCACCGATGCCGCGCTTGCCCGAAGAAAGGACTGCCGTGACGACGCCGGGGCCGCCGGTGGCGGCGATCAGCGGGATGTCTTTATGCGACATCATGATCTTGCTGCTTTCCAGCGTGGGTTTGACCAGCGAGCAGGCGATGTTTTCCGGCCCGCCCGCCTCGACAGAGGCCTCGTTGACGAGGCGCACCGCAAAGTTCGAGGTCTTGATGGCGGCGGGATGCGCGTTGAACACCACCGTGTTGCCGCCGGCGATCATGCCGATGCTGTTGCAAAGAACCGTTTCGCTCGGGTTGGTGCAGGGAGTAATGGCTCCGATGACCCCGAACGGGCCCATCTCGATCAGCGTCAGGCCGCGGTCGCCCGACCAGGCGGTCGTCGTGATATCTTCGGTCCCGGGAGTCTTTTCGGCGACCAGTTTGTTTTTGAGGATCTTGTGGCCGACGTTGCCCATCCCCGTCTCGCTGACGGCCATCCGCGCGAGCGTCTCAGCGTTTTCGATGATTTTTTCGCGGATGCGGGTGATGATCTTCTCCCGCTGGTCCATCGTCATGACGCGCAGTTCGGCCTGCGCCTTTTTGGCGGCCGCGATGGCATCGTTCATATCTTCAAAGATGCCCATGCCGACGCCGGTGCCTTCCTGAATATTCAATTTCGCGACAACTTGTTTGACGATCTCGCCGATGTCACTTTCGTTCAGCATCGCAGCATATCTCCTTAAATATTTGCCTGCCGTAGGCCGCGAGAGCCGTATCCTGCTCGGCGCTTCCGCCGCTTACGCCCAACCCGCCGACGATCTGCCCGTCCGCTTCCAGCGGCTCGCCGCCGCCGAACACGACGATCTTGCCGCCGTTGGTAAACTGAATGCCGTACAGTTCCCCGCCGGGAGCCGCCAGCTTTGCCAGTTCCCGCGTCGGCATCTTCAATGCGACGACGGTATACGATTTGTTGAGCGCGATGTCCCACGAGGCAATGTAAGCCCCCTCTTCCGCTTCGCAGAGAATGGGGTTTGCATGCGCGTCGGAAACGGCGACGACCGCCTTCACGCCCATCGACCGCGCGCGGCAGCGAACGGCCTTGGCCAGGCGGTGCGCCTGCTGCGGGGTCACGCTGCGCGGCAGGACGCCGCGCACAGCTTTTTCCACGGCAGCCGCAATGGCTTTTTCGTCCATATTACAGGCCGAGTTCTTTCATCACCTTTTTGGTGATCTCCGCAACGAGATCGCCGCCGGCTTCCGACGAAGAGGCGCACGAACCGCCGCACTGGCCGCACGAATGGCAGCTGGGTTTTCCGTCTTTCGCGTTGAGGCAGATGTCTGCGGGATGTTTGCCCTTCATGCCGAATTTGCGGCGGATCTCATACAGGCGTTCGACCTGGGCTTTCGAGAGTTCCTTCGGCCCGCCGAGCTGTTTGGAAAGGTACAGCAACTTTGCGTAAAACTCGACCGATTCCATCTTGTGGTACGCCGAAAGGAGCGTATCGGAATAGGTCAGCGCGCCGTGATTTTCCAACAGCACCGCGTCGAAATACGGGAGATATTTGGAAACCGCGTTCGGGATCTCTTCCGTGGAAGGCGTGCCGTACTCGGCGATGGGAACGCAGCCGAGCGCGATGACGGCCTCGGGCATGATGGGCTGGGTCAGAGGGATGCCGGCAATCGCGAAAGCCGTCGCATACATCGGATGCGCGTGCACGACCGAATTGACGTCCGGGCGCTCTTTGTAGACGCGCATATGCATCTTGATCTCCGAAGACGGTTTGAATCCTTTGTTCGCCTGGATCACGTTGCCGTTTTCATCGACTTTGCAGATGTACTCGGGCGTCATGAATCCTTTGCTCACACCCGTCGGCGTGCAGAGAAATTCATGGTCGTTGAGCTTGACGGAAATGTTGCCGTCGTTGGAAGCGACCATCCCGCGGTTGTAGATGCGCTTGCCGATGTCACAGATCTCTTTTTTGATTTCGTATTCGTTGATCATATTTTTAACCTCACAAAATCATTCGGTTTTCTTTACGACTTTATTATACAGCATGATTCCACAAAAGTCAACATTTATTCTATAATTTTTTTAACTTTTTTGTGGTTTTTAGTTGTTTTTTGTTTTGTTTCCCAGGGAAGGACGTCTCCTTCCTCTTTCAGGTAATCAAAAATCTCCGGGATCCCTTCCCCCGTGTACGAGGAAACGAAGAAAATCTTTTTGCACCCGGCAAGCCGGAGCCATTCCGCAGCCCTCCGCGGGTTGCCGTCCGGCTCGTCGACCTTGGTCACGATGCCGATCACCTCGCGGTTGACCATACAGGTCACGCAGGGAGGATAGAGAGAAAACGGCTCGTCGGCGGCCAGCAGAAGACCCACGACGTCGGCTTCGTACGAATAGAGCGCCAGCGCGTAGCCGAGGCGCTTGGTCTCCACATATTCGCCGGGCGTATCGATGAGCGCGCCGGTAAAGTCGACGTACTGCGTCTTCCGATACACGAGGCGTTCGCCTTTGAGCGCCTGGGTAAGGGTCGTCTTCCCGGCCCCCGACCGCCCCGCCAGCATGATCTTGCGCATGGTCAGGTTTTGGTGATCGGGCAACAGACAAATCCGAGCGTGTCGCGCGCATACGACACGAGCGCGTCGAGCGCGGCTTCCACCTGCGAAACGGTGCCCGTAACGATCAGCGTGCCGCTGAAACGGTCGACGAATCCAAGCTCCACGCCGGAAGCCTTGACGGACACGTCGCCGAGGATGATCGCCGTTTCCGCAGGGCTGACCGTGACGATGCCGATCGCGGAACTGCTGTAATCGACCGCAGGATCCAGCCCCAGTTTTTTGTACAGGATCTTGTCGGGGTTGGCGATGACATGCGCAATGGTGATCTGCTTTCCCGGAACCAGTTCCTGCACGATGCGCAGCTTGTCGCCGCTCTTTGTCAAATCGTTGATATCCATACAATCAATGCTCCGTTTGGATGCGCTCTGCGCGGCTCAGCCGCCGATCTGCACGTCGAGCCCGGAAACGCGGCGCGCCGCGTCGGCCAGGGCTTCCATCGTGGCGTTGTCCGGCGGGACGATGTCTTTAAGTTCGTACTGCCGGCCCAATCCTTCGTATTTGTCCTGCCCCAGACGGTGGTACGGCAGAAGGTGCATTTTTTTCACCCCCGGCAGCGCCGCCGAAAACCGCGCGATGCTCTCGATCTCTTCCTTCGTGCAATTGAAAGTCGGGATCACCGGCACGCGGATCACCAGTTCGGTCATGCCGCTCGCCGCGACTTTTTTCGCGTTTTCGAGCATCAGTTCGTTGCGCCGTCCCGTAAACTTTTCGTGCTTGACGGGATCGGTGTGTTTGATGTCCATCAGATAGGTATCGAGGTACGGGAGGATCCGTTCGATCACCTTCCAGTCAGCGCAGGCCATGCTTTCCATGGCGGTCGTCAGGCCGCGCTCTTTGGCGCCGCGCAGCAGCGCCTCGCAAAACGCGGGCTGGCACAGGCTCTCTCCGCCCGAAAGCGTCATCCCGCCGTTGCTGCGGCGGTAGTAAGTGCGGTCGCGCTCCACCGTTTCGAGCACTTCGCGCACCGTGACATCCTGCCCGATGACTTTCGGTTTGCCCTGCACGGTCATTGTCTGAATTTTATATTCCTGCGATTCGGGGTTGCAGCACCATTTACAGCGCAGCACGCACCCCTTCAGAAATACGATGGTGCGGATCCCCGACCCGTCGTGGATGGAATAGCGCTGAATGTCAAAGATCCTTCCGCGCTCATCCAGATAGTTTTCCGCCATAGGTCACATCCCCTGCTGCTCGGTGCGATTGATAATGTCGTCCTGCAGGCTGCGTGAAAGCGTGGTGAACAGCGCGCTGTAACCCGCTACGCGGACAACCAGATGCTTATAGTTTTCGGGGTGTTTCTGCGCGTCGAGCAGCGTTTCGCGCGAGACGACGTTGAACTGCATGTGGCTGCCTTTCTGGTCGAAATAGGAACGGATGAGCGCCACAAAGTTTTCCAGCCCCTTTCGGCCGCTGAGAGCGGACGGGTGGAACTTCTGATTGAACAGCGTTCCGTTGGAGGCGATGAAGTGATCCAGGCGCGAAACGGAATTCGCCGTGGCCGTGGGGCCGTGCGTGTCCTTTCCCGCCGAGGGCGAAACGCCGTCCGCCACGGGCTTGCCCGCCAGGCGCCCGTCGGGCGTGGCGCCCGTCTGCGCGCCGAGCGGCACGTTCGCGGAAACGGGATACAGTCCTGCCTGGTACTGGCCGCCGCGCGGGTTCCGGTATTTTTCCAGCGGACGCGTATACGTATAGGCTACGTCGCGAGCGAAGGCGTCGACTTCTTCGATGTCGTTGCCGAACTTGGGAACGGCGTCGATCATCTCCAACAGCTTGTCGTATTTGTTCGTCGGGGTCATGAGCGCCCGCGCCGCGGAAGCGACTTCCGCTTCGTTGACAGGCTTGCCCGCCGCGTGCAGATTTTTGACCACCTCTCCGAGGAGAAACTCCACTTCCGATGCGGGAAGACCCTTGCCGTAATTCTCGGCCAGCGCCTTGCGGTACTCCTCCATCGTGACCTTTTTCTCGTCGTAAACGAGCGTTTTGATCGCATAGAGCGAATCGGCCATATTCGCGATGCCGAAGCCCTGCGGCCCGGTAAAGTTGTAGACGGCGCCGCCTTCCTGCACCGTTTTGCCGCGGCCGATGCAGTCTTCGATCATGCCGGAAAGGAAGGGCAGCGGGCAGCGCTCGGCATGCGCCGCGTCGATGGCGTTGTCCGCATTCACCAACAGCGAAATGGAGTATTCCATCTGCGCCTTATAAGCGTCGTAAAATTCTTCGAACGTTTTGAACTGCGTCACGTCGCCGGTGTGCGGCCCGACCTGCTCCCCTTTGTCCATGCCGTCGGAGAATACGAGCTCGAGCGGGCGGCACATGTTGAAGAACGCCGCGTCGTGCCAGCCTTCCGTTTTGCCGGCTTTCTGCGGTTCGACGCAGCCGATGATGTTGTATTCGCGCGCGTCCTGCAGGGTCAGGCCGCGACTCATCAGCGACGGGATGATCACCTCGTCGTTGTAGTAGGCGGGCAGCCCCACGCCCGTACGCGTTACTTCCGCCGCATGGATGAGCAGTTCGTGCGGCGACCCGTTCCAGACGCGGATGGAAAGGGACGGCTGCGGCAGCATCACGTGCATGGACGCCGTCAGGCACATATAAGAAAGGTCGTTGGTGACGTCCAGCCCCTCCGCATTCTGACCGCCGACGATCAGGTTCTGGAACAGGCTGTATCCAGCAAACCCCTCGGCGCTGGCCGTGTCGCGGCATTTGTTCAGGTCGTTGAGTTTGATCCAGATGCAGTCGATCAGTTCCTGCGCAAACTCGCGCGTGATCTTGCCCGCGTCGAGATCCTTTTTATAATAAGGATACATGTACTGATCGAACCGTCCGGGCGAAATGGAATGCCCGCTCGACTCGATCTGCAAGAGCTGCTGCACGAACCAGAAAGACTGGCAGGCTTCCCAGAAATTCTGCGCGCCGTACTCGGGAACGCGCTCACAGTTGTCCGCAATACGCTGCAGTTCCGCGCGGCGGGCTGCGTTGCCCTCTTTCTGCGCCATATCGCGCGCGAGAACGGCATACCGCTTCGCGTAGGCGACGGCCGCTTCGCAGGAGATGATCACCGCCTGCAGAAAGCGGGAGCGGCGCGCGTAATCGGCGTCGGAAACCTTGCAGGCTTCCAGCGCTTTTTTCGCCTTTTCGGCGATGCCGGAAAAGCCGACGGCGAGCACCCAGTCGTAATGAACGGTCACGTGGCCGACGCCGTTGTAAAAATAGTTGCCGGGCGTGAACATATTGTGCTTCATCGCCACCAGCGTTTCGGGCGCCATATACGATGTGGCCAGTTCGCTCGTCGTTTTCCCCTTCCAATATTTATCCGCCTCGGCGATCTCTTTTTTTGCCTCTTCAGAGATATAGAAGGGGTCGGCGGTGCGCGTGGCTACGGTATCGAATTCCGCTTCCAGCCATTCGTAAGAAAATTCGGGATAGGTCTGGCAGCCGCGCGGCGCGATCGTCGTGCTCCCGACCACCAGCTCCTCGTCGCGGATGATGATCGGAATGTTCCGCAAGATGTGCTGAAAAGCCTTCGCCCGACGGATGATCGTCGGCTCGTTTTCCGTCTGCCGGTACGATTCGGTGAGCAGTCTGGCCCGCGCCGATTCGATTTCCGGCATCTTACGGAACAGATTTTCTTTCAGGCGATCGATCCTGTCGCTTTTTTTGATCGCTTCTGCATAAAACTTCGCCATCGCCATTCCTCCGCTGTTATATGATTCACCGTGAGTATAGCATAAAACAACAAAATTGTCAACATCTGCGCCAAACTTTTTGTGGTTTTTTAGAAAGTTTCTGTTGTGTTTTGTTGGTTTCAGGGTTTATCGATGCAAAAACGGGGCGACGCCCCGCGCTGCATATCTTTTTTATTTGGCCGCGCCCCAAACGCTTCCGCTGCGGATCACCCGCCGAAGACCGCCTTTGCGCGGCGCATGTTCTCGATGATCTGCACGCCGAACGGGCAGCGCTTTTCGCAGGCTCCGCAGGCGACGCAGTCGCCCGCCTTGGAAGACAAGGCGGCATAGTGCTCGCGCACCGTTTCGAGCACTTCGCCCTGCGCTTTGGCCAGGTTCAGAAATTTTGTTACCGATGCCACATCGATGCCCTTCGGGCAGGGCGCACAGTGTCCGCAATACATGCAGTGCCCCTTCCAGCTGATCTTGGGAAACGTGGCGAACACGGAAGCGTAGTCTTTTTCCGCGTCGGTCGCGCTTTCATAATACAACGCGTCCTCCAATTCTTGCCGTGAATGCGCGCCGACCATGACAGAGGCGACCGCCGGCCGCGTCAACGCGTAATGGATGCACTGGGGAACGGTCAGCGCCTTCCCCGCCGGGGATTGATCCGTCAGCAGATCTCCCCCGCCGAAAACTTTCATGACCGTGATCCCTGCGCCGAGGCGCTGGCAGGTTTCGTACAACTCTTCGCGCGCCGGGTCGAGATTGAAAAGCGGCTTCCGGTAGCTCTCTTCGTCGAAAAGTTTGTCCACGTCCTCGTCGCCGGGAAGAAGATCGTAACAGGGATTGACGGAAAACATCAGCACTTCGATCCGGCCGCTTTTTACGGCTTCCAGCGCCACCAGCGGGTTGTGGCTGCTCATGCCGACATGCCGGATCTTCCCCTCTTTTTTCAGGCGAAGGGCGTATTGCAGGATCTCGCCTTCGGCGATCTGCTTCCAGGTGGCGGCGGAATCGACGTAATGGATCATTCCGACGTCTATATAATCCGTCCCGAGGTTGCCGAGCATGCGCTCAAACGAGGCGCGGACTTCGCCGGGGTTTCGCGTCGCCTTGTATTGTCCGTTCTGCCAGACGGTACATAAATGTGCCTGGTACACAAACTGACTGCGCCGCGTTCCGACCGCCTGTCCGATCCTCGCGTGCATGTCCGGATCCGGGCTGTACAGATCCATGCAATTGACGCCGCGATCCAGCGCGAGCGCAAACACATCGTCCGTAAAAGATTGGTCTTTTCCGAGGAAACCTTCGCAGCCCAAACCGATCTCGCTGACGCGGATGCCCGTCTTTCCAAGTTCTCTGTATTGCATGGCGTCCTCGGGTTTATTCGCGGTTGCGCAGCAGAACGGCGCGAAGACCCATTACGAGCAGCGGCACAAGCACCGCCTGCAAAAGCAGCCCGAGAAGGCCCGTCTGGATCTGCGCCCACACGGCGGCCGCAGACAGGGAGGAAACGCCCTGGAAGATCGCCGCCAAAGCGAGGAAAACGGCGCGCCCGGCCGCCTGCGCCAGCAGGACCGCGGGGAACGCCATCCAGCCGTTCTGCGCGATCTTCTGCGAAAACAGGCCGGAAACGGCCGCGAAGACGGCCAGTTCCGCCGCCATATTCGGAAGCCTGGCGGCGGCGGGCATGGCGCTGCCCGCCAGCGAGGTGACCGCAAAGCTGACGAGCGGCGACAGGACGCCGATCCCCAGCCCCCAGCGCCAGCCGAGCAGGCACCCGCCCAGCAGGACGGGCAGGTACATGGGAAGCCATTGCGCGCCGCCCTGCGCGCCCGCCGCCAGATGTACCGCCTGCGGCAGCAAGACGGCCAAGGCGATGACCGCCGCCGAAAGCAGCGTTTTGACCGTGACTTTCAGCCCGGCGGCCGCGTTGTTTTTTTGCAATACCGATTCGATCATGATTGTTTTGCTCCTTTTTTTTCGTTTACTCTTCGTCCTTTTGCAGTCTGGCCGTGAAATCCTTCATCATTTCCGAAATGCGGATCTGCTGCGGGCAGACTTTTTCGCAGCTGCGGCAGCCGACGCAGGCGCTCGGCCATTGATCCTGCGGCAGCGCGCTCAGCGCCATCGGCGCGATGAATCCGCCGCCGGTGAAACGGTGCTCGTTGTACAGTTTGATCAGCTCCGGAATGTTCAGATGCCTGGGGCAGTGGCTCGTACAATAGCGGCAGGCGGTGCACGGCAGGACGGAATTTTTATACATCCCCTCCGCCATCGACATCAAAGCATCGCGCTCGTTCCGGTTCAGCGGCCGTTCCGTTTCAAAAGTCGCGACGTTGTCGCGCACCTGCTCCAGGTCGGACATCCCGGACAGGATAACCTTGACGTCCGGCACGTCCAGCAGAAAGCGGAACGCCCATGCGGGGATCGACTCGTTCGGGCGCAGCGCGCGGAGCGCCGCCTCGTTTTCCGCCGAAAGCCGCGCCAGTTTTCCTCCGCGCAGCGGCTCCATGACCCAGACGGGAATGGAATGCTTTTTCAGCAGCTCGACCTTTTCTTTGGCGCGCTGAAAGGTCCAGTCCAGATAATTGATCTGCAGCTGGCAGAACTCCATTTCCTTCCCGTACTTTTCCAGAAAGCGTTCGATGACCGAAAAACTGCCGTGCGCCGAAAAACCGAGATGGCGGATGCGCCCCGCTTCTTTCTGTTTTTTGAGGTACGCAAAGATGCCGTGACTTTCGTCGAGGTAGGCGTCGATGTTCATTTCGCAGACGTTGTGGAACAGGTAAAAATCAAAATATCCGGTGCGACACTTTTTCAGCTGCGTTTCAAAAATTTCCTCGACTTTGTCGATGTTGGCAAGGTCGTAGCCCGGAAATTTTGTGGCCAGGAAATACCGGTCGCGCGGATAGGCCGAAAGCAGTTTCCCGACGGCAGTTTCCGACGCCCCGTCGTGGTAGCCCCAGGCGGTATCGAAATAATTCACGCCGCGGCGGATCGCATAGTCGAACATTTCCGCGGCGGCTTTTTCGTCGATCTTCCCGTATTCGCCCTGCAGCACCGGCAGCCGCATCGTGCCGAACCCGAGCGCCGAAAGACGAAGTCCTTTGAAGTCCCTGTAGATCATGATAACCTCCGATTCTCCTTTTTATCATTATAACGCCGCCGCCCTGCCCTGTCAAATACCTGCTTTGAATCGCGACGATAGTTTTTTTGTATAGC
>ERZ1090861.856-NODE-856-length-17157-cov-17.126009_pt1 | contig 17157 bp, 22 predicted proteins | sample MGYA00478482_ERZ1090861 | MGnify/ENA primary metagenome ERZ1090861 (study PRJEB33644, sample SAMEA5815744) | chicken gut metagenome | biome: Chicken; feature: Gastrointestinal Tract; material: Caecum | place: Ireland | collected 2019-01-01 | study: A study of the... | reverse complement strand
AACTATAGCGGAATACCTTGTGAAAAGATAGCCATTATTTTATTGAGCGCTTACATTTCCTCTAAAAGAGGTATGGAAACCAAAACAAAGGAATGCGTCAGGAATCCAAATGAATGGCAGGAAGTCCGACACAGTCATAGTATCGTAGAAGTCTGTGAAGCGCCGCAAATCAAAAAAGGAGCTTGATGAATCCGAGGTTACCACAGCGAACATCCTCACAAGGCTCTTGCGCCTGTCGCAGATTACTGGCGGCCATCTGACCGATGATGATGGAATCGTTAAAAACGTGAGCAAAGCCAAGCTGGATGCGCTCTCCGATATCATCGACTCCGCTATGGCTGAGGATAAGAAGCTTGTGATTATGGCTCGTTTCGTGCCAGAACTGGACGATATTCAGGAGCTTCTGGAAAAGAAAACAATCGGCTATGCCGTGGTGTGCGGCGGGGTAAAAGACCGGGAGACAGAGATTCATCGCTTCCAATATGACGATAAGTGCCGGGTGTTTGTGGGGCAGATCGCAGCTGCGGGGCTGGGTATCACGCTGACTGCGGCATCCACGATGGTCTTTTATTCCCTTGATTACAGCATGAGCAATTTCGAACAGGCAAAGGCCCGCATCCACAGGGCAGGTCAGAAAGAGAACTGTCATTATATCTATCTTGTCTGCAGGGGGACGGTTGACCGCAAGGTCTTGTATGCCCTGCGCCGGAAGATGAATCTGGCAAAGATGCTTGTGGATGACTACCGCAAGGGAAAAAATCCCTTTAAAAACTGACCTTTCACACCGGGGGTTGATTTTTTCGGTAGTAGGTGAAGGAGGTAGTCACCGATGGAGAACATGAAGATTTTTGAAATGGCTGACAGGCTTAAGACGCTGCAGGAACGCAAGAAAGACCTGGAAGCGCAGACCAAGGCTCTGGTGTGGTATAAAAAAAGTTGACAGCTTATTCTCAAGGATTTCATAATAAAACCAAGAGAATAAGGAGGTATTCAAAGTGGCACGTAAATATGACCATGAATACAAAGTACAGGCAGTAAAACTTGCCAAAGAAATCGGCGGCGCTAAGGCTGCTAAAGAATTAGGAATCCCTGAAGGAACCATCCATACATGGCTGAAAGCCGTAAGAGCCGGTAAGTTAGATATCGGGGAAGGTTCCCATACCCCTGCCAGCGCAATGAGCCTGTCAGAAGAGATTACCATGCTGCGTAAGCGGGTGAAGGAGCAGGATAAAGAAATCCGCCGCCTGAAGGAAGAAAACGAATTTCTGGAGGAAGCCAGCGCTTTTTTCGCCGCCAGCCGTCGGAAGTCAGCAAAAACCAGAGAATGATCTTTCTCGCTTTGAAAACAGAGGACGGCAGGATTACCGGAAAAATTTCATTTTATTGCCGGATGCTTGGTATCAGCCGGCAGGGCTTCTATAAATATCTCGCGAACAAAGACCGTCCATGGAAGTACCAGGATCTGGCGGATGCCATGAAAGAAATCATCAGCGAGGATGAATGTAACGATACTTATGGACGGATCCGGATGTATCAGGCGCTGTTGCTGAAGCAGCCGGAGGGCGTACATATACCCAGTGAACGGACCGTATACCGGGTTATGGATCAGATCGGCCTGAGCCATCGGCCAAAGAGAAAGCCGAATGGGCTTACAAAGGCAGACCGGGAAGCCATGAAATCGGATGATCTGTTGAAGCGGGATTTCCATTCAGATGCCCCATTAGAAAAATGTATTACAGATATCACGGAGATCCCGGCGCGCAATGGGAAACTGTATGTATCTGCGATATTCGACTGCTTTGATCTTAGCGTCCTCGGTCTGTCAATGGGGACAAACATGAAAGCAGATCTGTGTATCCAAACACTGGAAAATGCCCTGACTGCATATCCCACGTTGGAAGGAGCGATCATCCACAGTGACCGTGGAACACAGTATACCAGTGAGTCCTACCGCCAGACCATCCGGGAGCACCATATCCACCAAAGCATGAACAGTGCAGGAGGACGCTGCCATGATAATGCACGCTGTGAGAGTATGTGGGCCAGAATGAAGACAGAGCTCCTTTATGACCGCTATGACACAAGGCAGATGACGGTAGAGGAATTAAAGGCGCTCATTTGGAGATACTTCCTCAGCTACTGGAATAACCGGAGGATCTGCTCTGCCAATGGCGGGCTTCCTCCCATGATAAAACGCAGGCAGTATTATGAGGCTTTGGAACTGGTAGCATAGTCAGTGATATCCTTGAAATAAATGTGTCAACTAATCTTGACAATATCAATTCCAGAAAATCTTCTTTGGGAAGGAGATAGTGGAAAGCAATCACATTGGCAAACAAATCCTGTCTGCCCGATTCCTTTTTCTTTCCTGACACGGCGGATATTCCCGCCAATATCAATACCAATCTGTTTCATTTTCTGTTCCATGCGATAAAGCCCCTTGTGTGGACTGAAATGAGTCCGATTTTTTTTATCTTACCGGCATGGAATGTTACAATGGGACTAGAATGGGTCCACTTTTAAAGATAATGACGGAAAATGCTGAACGGATAGGATTACTTTAATTCGGCGTGTTTATGTTCATGCTGTGGGATTGCCTGACGGATCAGGTAGAGGATCTCATTGCTCATGGAGTGTCCGTCAAACTCTGCAAGGCTTTTCAGTTTTTTATGGGTTTCTGAGTCAATGCGTAAACCGATATGTTTATCTTTTTCCATAATGCCTTCTGTCTGGTACATTAAGTACAAAATGAGTTCGTTAAAGTAAGTACATTTTCGGTATCAGTAAAACAGAGCATAACCGGGTATTTGCGGTACGAAGGCAGAGCCATATTATAGATCCACATGTTTAAAACGTTTCACGGAAATTTTGTATGCCAAACTGACAAAGCCGCCATAACACAGGATAGCAATGAGAAGAACAGGAATCTGCCTCATAAGATCCGGCAGCGCATAGCTGTCCAGCCATGCAAGCTGGGGAATACGGACGGCGCCTTCCACAATGACCATCATCAGCAGCATTGGGATGGCTGCAATTATGAAAGCCCTGCCGGCCTTATATCCATTCCTGTAGTACGCTGGAAAGAATATAAGGTCAAAGATGCCATAGATCATCAGCCCAAATCCAAACCAGGCAATGGTGGCGTCAATGCCCACCGGATTGTTTTCTACCTCAAGGATTTTTCTTAAAAAGACAGATGGAACAGCGATCAATAACTGAAATAGCTGGATAGAGACAATCAGCAGACATTTACCCCGGACACTTTCTTTCTTAGTTACCGGAAGAAGGGCAGTATACCACAGGTCATTGGTTTCTCTGGCATATTGAAATGTAAGATAAGGGGCCAGGCAGCCAAACATAAAGATGACCGTATAAGGATAGGCCGGGACAACGACAAGGCAGCCAAGACATGCAAAGACAATGGATGTGGGATGGGCCGCCAGAGCCAGTTCTTTATAAAGCAGTTTCATCAAGATCACTCCCTTCTGTACGCAGCATGATTTCTTCTAAAGAAAGCAGTCCTGTATCCTCGTTGGTCCTCAAATACTCAAAGGAACGGAGAAAGGTCTCTTTGTCTGTGCTTTTTAATACCATGCCGTTTTGAATATAGGTAATATCATCGGCACACCGGTCTAAATCCGAAGTAATATGGGTAGAAAACAAAACAGAGCGCTTCCCGTCTTTGACAATACGGGTAAAAATATGCAGAATTTCATCCCTTGATACCGGGTCAAGACCGGAAGTGGGTTCATCGAGAATATAGAGGACGGCGTGGTGGGACAGGGCCAGTGCCAGCAGATATTTCACTTTCATGCCGTTGGAAAGGGAGCGGAACTGTTTGCTTTCATCTAAAGAAAACTGCCGGAGATAATCCTTATATAGCTGCTGATCCCATTTTCTGTAAAAACGCCGGGTCACATCGGTGATGGCGGAGAGTTTTTTGAGCGGGTAAAAATCAATCCCCCCAAAGACAACGCCAATGTTCTGTTTACATTCTTTTTCATGTTCGTAAAAATCTTTGCCCAGCATGGCGACAGTTCCGGATTCCGGCTGTACCATATTTAAAATGGATTTTAAGGTGGTACTTTTGCCGGCACCGTTCTTTCCGATCAGGCCCATGATACGTCCGGGCTTTACATCAAAAGAAATATCTTTCAAAGCGAATTCCGGGTAGTGCTTATTTAGGTGTTTTACCTGTAAAAGATCATTCATTGGGAACCTCCTTTTCATTGCCCAGCATATCCCGCAGAAAGGCGATATTACGCAGTACCGTATCGCTGGGGATTAAAGCAATCCCTGCGCTTCCAGGGTTCTCATCCCCTAAAACGACGAGAAGATCACCGGATTTAATATGGAACAGATCACGAGCTTTTTTGGGGAGAACGATCTGCCCACGGTCACCGATCTTGACGGTTCCGAAAAGATGCTTGCCCTTGGGCGGGATAGGTATATGGGATTCTTTCTGGTCATGGTGGATCAGGGCGTCCACAGAAACATCATAAAGATCCGCAAGGGCATCACAGTTTATGATGTCCGGAACCGTTTCACCGGCTTCCCATTTGGCGACAGCCTGTCTTGTTACGCCCACTTTTTCTGCCACTTCTTCCTGAGAATATTTATGATACTGGCGCAGAGCGGTTAAGTTCTGAGAAATCAGATTTGTTTGTTTTTTCATGTATTTCCAACCTCCTTGTCCTTATTATACCGTGTCTGTGTCATATTTCTATCAACTGGAATAAACAGAAAATGTGTGTTTTGGTTGACTTTTACGAGAAATATTATTTGTTGAAATCCAATTTATATCTTGACAAAACAGAAAGAATAGGATATGTATATATCATAAGTAGTAAGTAATAAGTGATAAGTAGAGAGCGCATGTATAGGGAGGTACAGTATGAAAAATTTATCGACGACTCAGCAGTATTTTTTATGTATCCTGAAGAAAAATGGAAAAATCTCAAGTCTTGAAATGGAGAAAACGACCTGTCTGGCAGCTTCCGCAGTGGTGGAACTTTTGATGGATGATATTTTGATTTTTAGCGGGAAAAAGTTATCCATTCAGGCTGCCTTGCCGGAGAATAAAAGCTATCTGCACCAAGTTTATGACGTTGTTATGAAAAAGCAGCCGGTTAAATTTGAAAATGTAGTGGAATGTTTTTCTTTCAATTTTACAGATAAATATATAAACGCACTGGTGGAAGATCTTGGAGAATCTCTTGCAAACATGGGCTGCGTCCAGAAAGCAAAAGGCGGCTTTATGAACGGAAAAAACGTTTACATCCCAAATGAGGATGATGTGGATCATATTGTACAGAACATCCGTGCAGAGCTTTTGGAGGATGGGGAGATTTCTGAAGATATTGTGGTTCTAACAGCACTGTTAAACAAAAGCAGAGATCTTCAGAGATACTTTTCTTCTTATGAAAAGCAGGCTTTGAAAAAAAGGTTGGACGAGATCAAAGAGAATCCCAAGAACGAGCTGATTCACAAGGCAACAGAGTATATTGATACACTGTTTCTTTTATTTATTGCGGCTATTACCTGATGAAGGAAGGTGTGCATGATGTCAAGACAGAGGAGCATGGAGACTATTCTGGTTTCGGAGTATGTCACCATTGGAGAGTTGGTGCGGTTGACTGAAACCCGGTACAGTACACTGAAGTTTTATACGGAGGAGGGTTTTCTTCCTTTCCTTCAGGAAGGTTCAAATCTGACACGCCGGTATCCAAGAGAAAAAACGGTGGAGCGCATTGCCTATATTAAAGGGCTGCGGGAACAGAAGAAAACCATTCCTCAGATTAAAGAGATTTTGCAGGAAAAGGATAAGCGTGTCGAAGATAGTTTGTGACTCTGGCTAAGCGGCTGCTGTTTAAATGTAAAGTTCCCGATATCAATCCCAGATACTGTCTGAATGAAGTGGCGCATTATCTTGACCTGACCCAGATGAAGGAACTTAAAATACCGGATGGATACCAGCAGGTTCTTTACAGAGAGGACAAGACCTTTCTTTTGCAGCAGGGAGAAACCTATACGGTCTATGATGCCGGAACAGGGGAAACCGGGGGTGTATTCACGCTGGACAGTCAGCCCCAGGATATCATTGTTTTATCTCCTGATACCTATGTGGCCCAGGAGTTTGGCAACAGCAGGATCTTTATTCATGACCGGGAAGTGTCATCTGAGGACTCCATTGAATATGCGCCTGTTTATCCCAGTCCCTATCCGGTTATTTTGTCAGGGAAAGTCCTGCTATATGTATTATGAAAATGAGCAGTTTGTTATCCAACCACTGACAGAAAATGCAACAAGGCGGTGAAGAAAGTGAAGCACATATTTTTTGTAGAAGATGATCTGAGTCTGATAAGCGGACTGTCTTTTGCCCTGAAAAAACAGGGATATGAACTTACTGTTGCCAGAACAGGCAGGGAGGCGGAGCAGCTTTGGGAGAAGGGAAAATACGATCTGGTTATTTTAGATGTTACTCTTCCTGATGGGTCCGGGTTTGACCTGTGCAGAAAACTCCGGGAAACATCTAAGATCCCCATTATGTTTCTTACTGCGGCAGATGAGGAGACGGATATTATCATGGGTCTGGATATAGGCGGGGATGATTATATGACCAAGCCTTTTAAACTGGCTATTTTTCTTTCCAGAGTCAACGCTCTTCTCCGGAGAAGCGAAAATTTTGAACAGGCCGATACAGAATTAAACTCCAACGGGATCCAAGTCCGGCTTCTGAAAGGAGAGGTTTACAAAAACGGGGAACTCCTGGACCTGACGGCCAGTGAATATAAGCTTCTCTGTATGTTTATGGAAAATCCGGACATTGTCCTTTCGCCGGAGCAGATTTTAGGCAGACTGTGGGATTGTGACGAGAACTATATTGACAGCAGCACCCTGACGGTCTATATCCGCAGACTGCGCACAAAGATTGAAGATGCCCCTGCCCGTCCGGAAAAGATTGTGACAGTCCGCCGCATGGGCTATAAGTGGAATACAGGGGAGTGAGGTACGCTATGAAAATACTGGCCAATGGAAGGATTAAAAGACTTTTTCTATGCGTGGCATCTGCGGATATAGGATTTGTGGCTATTGCTCTTCTCTGTATGAACTTACAGGTGGAAAATGTTCTGGTTTATGTGATGATCACTGCCATCTGTATGATGGCGGCTGTATTTGTTTTCTTATATCTGTATTTTCGGGAGCAGAATAAAATTATGGAAGATGCCATCAGCCGGATCCGGGACTATATCTCCGGGAATCGGGATGTGCGTCTTGAATGCAATGAGGAGGGAGAGCTTTACCGGCTGTTCCATGAGATCAACTCCCTGGCTTCAATCTTAAATGCCCATGGAGAAAATGAGGAGCGGGCCAAAAAATTTATGAAAGATACGATTTCCGACATTTCCCATCAGCTAAAGACACCACTTGCGGCCCTGAATATTTACAATGGGCTGCTGCAGCAGGAAGCAGAGGATGTGTCGGAGATCAAAGAATTTACTGCCTTGTCTGAAAAGGAACTGGACCGGATCGAGAACCTGGTCCAGAATCTCCTGAAGATCACAAAACTGGATTCCGGAACGATTACTTTTGAAAAGAAGATGGAAAATGTTTCCGAAATGATGGATTACATGGAAAGACATTTTGCCTGCCAGGCACAGCAGGAGGGAAAGAAACTTTTCTTTTCCGGGGATGAGAAAGTCATGTTCTTCTGTGATCAGAACTGGATGACGGAAGCCATCAGCAATCTTGTGAAAAACGCCCTGGACCATACAGAAGAGGGAGACAGTATTCAGGTGGAATGGAGGGAATCTGCCTCCATACTCCAGATTCTTATCCGTGACAATGGCAGGGGAATCCATCCGGAGGACATGCCCCATATTTTTAAACGTTTTTACCGCAGCCGCTTTTCAAAAGACAAACAGGGTGTGGGACTTGGGCTGCCTCTGGCAAAGGCCATTATTGAGGCACACAGCGGCACCATTGAGGTGGACAGCCAGCTGGGAAGGGGCACGGTCTTTACTGTTAATTTCCTGATTCCTACAAAATTGTAGGCTGGATGTTATCCTGCAGTAGGATTGGCATGTTACTCTTTCTATACAAAACAGAAAGAGGTGAAAGAAATGGATCTATTAGAAGTGAAAAATATTTCCAAAATCTATGGAAATGGAGAAGCAGCAGTCCATGCTTTGAAGGACGTGAGCTTTTCCGTGCCCAAAGGGGAGTTTGTGGCGGTGGTAGGTGAATCCGGTTCCGGAAAAAGTACCTTGCTGAACATGATCGGAGCCCTGGATACTCCTACCTCCGGGAAAGTATATATTGACGGTCAGGATATTTTCTCTATGAAAGAGCGGAGCCTGACAGTTTTCCGCCGCCGGAATATCGGCTTTATATTCCAGAGTTTTAATCTGATCCCGGAACTGACCGTGGAGCAGAACATTATTTTCCCGGTGCTGCTGGATTACCAGAAGCCCAACAGAAAATATCTGGAAGAGCTGCTGGAGGTGCTGGGACTGAAAAAACGCCGGAACCATCTGCCCAGCCAGCTGTCTGGAGGGCAGCAGCAGAGGGTGGCCATCGGGAGAGCCCTGATCACCCGCCCGGCCCTGATTTTGGCCGATGAACCCACCGGAAACCTGGACACTCAGAACACCAGCGAGGTGATCGCACTGCTGAAAGAAGCTTCCAGAAAGTATGAACAGACTATTGTTATGATCACCCACAGCAGGGGGATCTCCCAGACCGCAGACCGTATCCTTCAGGTGTCGGACGGTGTGCTGACAGATTTCGGGAGGTGCCGTGAATGAAAAGTTATTTAAGCCTGATCCCTATTTCAGCGAAGGTACACCGCAGGCAGAACCGGATGACCCTTCTGTGTATTATTATTGCAGTATTCCTTGTAACCGCCATTTTTTCAATGGTGCAGATGTGGACGGATTCGGAAGTAGAGGCCATGCGGCAAAAACACGGAGACTGGCATATTGTCCTGCAGAACATTCCGGAAAAGGCGGGAGATCAGATCCGGCAAAGATCTGATATTTTATATTCCTCCTGGTATGAGGATCTCAATACAACAGGGGATGAAGGGTATTCTATCAATGGAAAAAATACCGCCCTTTACGGGGTGGAAGAAAGCTACATGGCCGATATCTGGAAATATCCTGTGGAAGGGAATTATCCCCGGAGTGAAAAGGAAGCTGCCCTTAGCGCAGATGCAAAAGAACTTTTGGGGATCCGGATCGGAGACCAGATCGTGCTGCAGACTCCCGGCGGAAATCTGGAATATATGGTTTCTGGTTTTTATGAGGACGACAGTGAATTTAACGATATCATGGATGGCTGCTGTGTATATATGAATCCTTCCGGATTTGCGTCCGTGACATCTATGAATTCTGAAGATGTTTCTCCCCGGTTTTATATCCGGTTCCAGAAAGAAACGGGACTTAGGAAAACCATTGGGGATCTGAAACAGGAATATAATCTTACTGATGAAAATGTGAAGGAGAATACAGCTATTTTGGCACTGTTAGGAGCCAGCAGCAGCAGTACTACAGACGGATTGTATCCTCTGGCGGCCCTTTGCTTTGTTATCATACTGGCAGCAGGGATCTTTATGATCGCAAGCTGTATGAACAGCAACGTAGCTCAACGGACAGCATTTTTCGGCATGCTGCGCTGTATCGGGGCCAGCAAAAAGCAGATCATCCGGTTTGTAAGACTGGAGGCATTGAACTGGTGCAAAACAGCAGTTCCGCTGGGCTGTCTGCTGGGCGTGGTAAGCTGCTGGATATTATGCGTGATCCTGCGGTTCTTCGTAAAAGGGGAATTTACGAATATGCCTCTTTTCTCGGTGAGTATCCCGGGAATTCTCTGGGGTGCCGCTGTGGGGATCATCACTGTGTTCCTGGCCGCACATTTTCCTGCAAAACAGGCGGCAAAGGTTTCTCCCATGGCCGCAGTATCAGGAAATACGGAAAATACCCGGAAGATCCGCCACGCTGCTAATACCCGGCTGTTTAAGGTGGAAACCTCCCTTGGGATGAAGCACGCTGCAGAGTCAAAAAAGAACCTTCTCCTTATGACAGGTTCCTTTGCCCTGATGATCGTACTGTTTCTGGCATTTTCCGCCTGTCTGGATCTTGTCCATAAGCTTCTGCCTTCAGTAAGTGATTTTACCCCGGATCTTATGATCGCAAGCCAGGATGATACAAATTCCATAGATCAGGAGCTGACAAAAGAGATTTCCAAGATCTCCGGCGTGAGCTCGGTATCCGGTGTCATGTATCGCACAGCCTGCCCTGTGGAGATCAACGAACAGTCCTCTGCCATAGACCTGTTTTCTTATGATGATACGATGATGAAAGAATTTAAAAATTCTGTGGTCAGCGGAGACCTGGAAAAGGTTTATGGAAATTCCGGATATGCAGCCTCTGTCTACAACCAGGATAACCGGCTGAATGTTGGGGATAAGATCAAAATCGGCGAAGAGGAACTGGAAATTGCCTGTGTCATGTCCGAAGGAGTAGGAAGTATCAGCGGATCTCCTATAGTGGTCTGCTCTGAGGAGACTTTTACACGTATTACAGGAGACCAGAACTATGGTATGGTGAACGTTGTATTAGAAAAGGAGGCTTCAGAGACAGCGGTAAACAGGATCAAAGATCTGGCCGGGGGAAGTGATTTCATAGACAACCGGGAAACAAACAGCGACACTTACGGTTCTTATTGGGTATTCCGGATCGCTGCCTACGGATTTTTAGCCATTATTTCTTTTATTACCATACTTAATATTATGAACAGTATCTCCATGAGCGTATCAGCAAGGCTGAAACAATACGGCGCCATGCGGGCCGTGGGCATGAGCGTGGGGCAGGTTACCAAAATGATCACCGCAGAGGCAGTTACCTACGCAGTCTGGGGCGTTGTAGCGGGATCTGCTCTGGGATTGTTGCTTCACTACGTTATTTATAAAAAAATCATTATTACCCATTTTGGCGGGGGATGGAGTTTCCCTCTGGTACCTATGGCGGTGATCATTGGCCTGATCCTGATCTCCTGCGTCCTGGCGGTATATGCCCCGGCGAAGCGGATGAAGAATATATCTGTGACGGAAACTATTAATGAGCTTTAACAGCTGGTGCAGGATCCGCTGATCGAACGGATGGAAAGAAGGGGAGAATGATTGAAGGTGCTGTCCCACCCGATGAGCAGTGGGACAGCACCTTTTTTATAGATTTTAAGATAGAGGAGCAATATATCCCATTTGAAACGCCTTTGCAACTGCTTCAATAGAAGAAGTTACCCCCAGCTTTTCATAAATGTGCTGGAGATGATTGGAAAGGGTTTTCTCACTGATATGAATAGCTTATCGGGATTTATATTTTTATTGAGAAACCCGGATACGCCAGCTTTTTTGGCTTCATGCCGGTAGACGGGCAGGTCATACCCGGTAAGCATTATGATCTTTAAATGAGGAATGGATTTCAATAAACTGCAGGCGATCATCAATCCGTCATTTTTACTTGATTTTCCCAGATGGATGTCCATTAAGACAATATCAATATTTTCCCGGGTTACCAGATCCGGCAGATCATCTGTTTCCTGTGCGATGAAAAAATGCTCAATCTCAGCGTATTCTTCTAATCCTCCTATCTGCTTGTGTCCAGCTGGGCAACTTCTTCTATGATCCATTCATAAAAAGTTTGTCTGTCAGCCTTCTTTTTCTGCAATTCCCGGATGATGCAGCCATCTTTGAAGATTAAGTTCCGGTAGGCTCATCTGCAAATAAAATACCGGGATTTTTCACCAGGGCTCTTGCGGCTGAGGCCCTCTGTCTCTGCCCTCCGGATAACTGGCCGGGGTATTTGCTTAACTGTGAAGCAATTCCAAAGCGTTCCGCCAGACTTCTTACCGCCTTTTCGATTTTATTCGGAGACATCTTTTGCAAAGTAAGGGGAACTGCAATGTTTTCAAAGATGGTGAGACTGTCCAATAGGAAATACTCCTGAAAGATAAATCCCAGATTGTCCCTGCGGAAATCAGCAGCTTTGGAATCGCTGAGGGATTTCAGGCTGACGCCATCGATCAGCACTTCTCCACTAGTGGGCTTATCAATCGTGGAAAGGATATTTAGCAGAGTTGTTTTCCCGGATCCGGACGCTCCCATGATCCCGATAAATTCTCCCCGGGCCACCTCAAAAGACACTTCGTGGAGACTGGGATTTTGTCCTGTATGATAGACTTTTGTTACATTCATTACCTTTAAAATGGTATCCATTGTATTCGCTCCTTTCGTTATCGTACAATGGAATTATATAGAGCCTCCCTTATATCCGCATGAGTAAATTACGCAAATGATTGAAGCAGAAGAGCGGCTCTGGTATAATCGGGTCAGAATAAAAAAGGGGATCCCGGCTGATGGGATAATGGTGGAATAAATGAAAGAAGAATGTCTGATCTGCAAAGCGCCTCTGGAGTATCTCCAGGAAGATATAGAAATGGAGTGCGAACTGTGTCATAAGAAAGAAAAAAGCAAAACAAGATGTATCAATGGCCATTATGTATGCAATGAATGTCATATGCAGGGGATCGACTGTCTTGTGGGGCTCTGTTTGAGTGAAACTTCAAAAGATCCTGCCGTCATCCTCAATAAAATGATGGAGCAGCCTTTTTGCCATATACATGGACCGGAGCATCATATCATGGTGGGAATGGCCCTTCTGACCGCTTATAAAAATTCTGGCGGAGAGCTGGAGCTGAAAAACGCCCTGGTGGAGATGAACAGCCGGGGCCGTTCGGTGCCGGGGGGAGCCTGTGGATTCTGGGGCGCCTGCGGGGCGGGGATTAGCGCAGGTATGTTTATTTCCATTGTTACAGGTTCTACACCTTTGGGGAAAGAGAACTTTGGCCTTTCCCATAAAATGACTGCCAGTGCCCTGAACGCCATCGGAGAGATCGGAGGCCCCCGGTGCTGCAAACGAGATTCTTATCTTTCTATCCTGAAGGCCGTTGATTTTGTGAAAGAAAATCTGGGGATTTCTATGGAGAGGCCCAAGATCCGATGCTCTTTCAGGAGTCAAAATAACCAGTGTATCGGGAAACGCTGCCCCTTTTGTACGTAAGAAGGAAAAAGGCTGAAACAGCTTGCTGCTGAAGATTTCCTCACAACAGAAAACCTTCGGTCAATTTCGTTTTACCGGAATATAGGTCTCTACACGATCCGTCCGTCTTCAATATGGATGGTCTGGTCAGTGAGCTGTGCGATCTTCGGATTGTGAGTGATCATAATAATGGTCTGATGGATTTCTGACTGGTCATATGGAGCAGCGCAACCACGTTGTCACTGGTCTTGGAATCCAGGTTTCCCGTAGGCTCGTCAGGCAGGTTTACATCCAGGATGACAAGATCGATAGGGTCGTTTTGAATAAGGTGGATCGCCTTTTTACAGTTATAGGCGGGGATAGTCAGATAGCCGCTGCAGTCCAGTTCAAAACATATTCCTGCGCTTAGGGTTAAATCATCTTCCACAACTAATATTTTCATTTTGGTCATACCTCCGACAACATATATCATTATATTTTATTTCATCCGGGAACACAAGAAAGAAGACAGGTTAGAAGCTATAATCATGAGAAAAAATCAGTCCTGCTATGATTTTCCGCAGGAATGATCAAAAATTATCTCTGGCGGTCTGCTATACTGTATTCTGTAAGGAGGAGGTAAGAATTGTGGAGTACAGAGAACAGATAAAGAAAGCAATGGATTTTATCGAAGAACATCTAAACCAGGAGATCCGGGCAGAAGATGCGGCCGCAGCTGCCGGTTTTTCTCAATATCATTTCCAAAGGATATTCAAAAAAGAGACAGGTCTTCCGGTGTATCAGTACATTCAGAAGAGAAGACTTGCTCAGTCCGCCTCTCTCCTTCTTTACAGCAGCATGCATGTCATAGATATTGCCATGTGCCTGCATTTTGAATCCCAGGAGACGTTTACCAGGGCATTTAAGAAAGCTTATGGACTGCCCCCTGGAAGATATCGGAAAACTCTGGGAAATCTGATAAGCGGAGGTATGGATATGAGGAATGAAAAGATCAGACATTGGATCATAACAGGAACGGCACCTGACAAATATGAAACCGGCATAGACCGTAAGATTTTTCATACAGGGACAAGATCGGCATATATTTGTTCAACAGCAGAGGACTATGAGGCTGATGAATATGCTACGATCTTACAGCAGTTCAGTGCAGACCTATATACCGGAAAGAGGGTCCGTCTGGCAGCCTTTGTAAAGGCTCAGGAAGTAGAAGGCTGGGCAGGGCTGTGGATGCGGCTGGATGACAAATTCAGCAACACACTTAAGATAGACAACATGCAGAACCGTCCCATAACCGGAACATCAGAATGGAATCTTTATTCCTGTGTGCTGGATGTGCCGAAAGAGGCGAAGATCATTAATATTGGAATTCTCCTTTCTGGCAAAGGGAGCGTATGGATGGATAATGTATCTTTCCAGGAAGTAGATAAAAATATTCCTACAACAGATTTTGAAATACAGAAAGTCTATCCGGATCATCCGGAAAATCTGTCCTTTGAAGAGTAGGCTGCCATAATACAGTAAATTCAGGGGCTATGTATCAGTGAAAGCCAATGCATAATCTGCTTCCCATTGGAAATCTTAACTTTAAAAGAACATGGGAGACAGAAAATGGATTCAATATGGAGCAAAACCAGCAAGGGAAAGAAAAGACCTTCTCTGGAGGGGGACGTCCGGACAGATGTGGCCGTGATCGGCGGAGGCATGACGGGAATCCTTACGGCATGGCAGCTGGAACAGGCTGGGATACACACGGTTATTCTGGAAGCAGATCAGATCGGCGGAGGCCAGACTAAGAATACTACGGCAAAGATCACATCCCAGCATGGAATGTTCTGTCATAGATTTCTGGAGAAAAAAGGAGAAGAAAAAGCCAGAAATTATGTGCAGGTCAATCAGGAAGCAGTGAAAGAGTACAATAGGATTATTATGGAGGAGGGGATTGACTGTGATCTGACAGAGTGTGCTTCCTACGTCTATTCCTCAGATGGAGAAAAATTAAGAAAGGAGACAGAAGCGGCCAGGAAACTTGGAGTCAATGCGTCTTTTGAGGCGCATATTGAAATCCCGGTTTCCTGTGCAGGAGCAGTGATATTTCCTCATCAGGCTGCGTTCCATCCTCTGAAGTTCCTGGAGGCGCTGGCCCGGAATCTGACGGTTTATGAGGATACCATGGTGACAGAAGTCAGGGGACACCAGGTGAAAACTTCCTGTGGAAGTGTAAGGGCGGACAAAATTATTTTCGCCGCACATTTTCCTTTTATAAATTTTTCGGGTATGTATTTTGCCAGAATGCATCAGGAACGCTCTTATGTGATTGCCCTGGAGACAGAGGAAAGGCTGAAAGGTATGTATATAGGAGATGGAAAGGAGACACTTTCTTTCCGGCAGTATGATAAGTATCTCCTTCTTGGCGGACAGGCACACCGGACCGGTGAGAACCGGGCGGGAGGACAGTATGAGGAGCTGAAAAAGGCGGCAGAAGAAATGTATCCCCAAAGCCGGGTAACAGCTTGCTGGTCAGCCCAGGACTGTATGACAGCAGATGAGATACCTTTTATCGGCCGATATTCGAAAGAACGTCCGGATTGGTATGTGGCAACAGGTTTTCAGAAATGGGGAATGAGTTCCGCCATGGTATCCGCCCTGCTCCTTAAGGATATGGTCTGCGGGATCCAGAATCCCTATGAAGATGTATTTGCGCCATCCAGGTTCTCGGCAGAGGAGCTTACTCAGATCATAAAGGACAGCGGAAAAGCTGTAAAGGGACTGACAAAGCGATTCTTTCATTTGCCGGGAGAAACGGCGGCAGAGCTTTTGCGGGGACATGGTGCAGTGGCAGATACCCCACAGGGAAAAGCCGGGGTGTATAAAACAGAAGAAGGAAAGCTCTGCCAGGTGAATATTGTCTGTCCCCATATGGGCTGCGAATTGAACTGGAATCCGGAGGAGCTTACCTGGGACTGCCCCTGTCATGGATCCAGATTTGACCGGGAAGGAAATCTGATAGACGGACCGGCACGGGAGGGCATTTGTCATGAATGATTATTTTTACGGCTGGTATTACCGGTGTCAGGGACGGGAGGGGACTGTAGCGGTAATCCCGGCAGTCCATCTGTCATCGGGGAAAGGCTCCTGTTCTGTTCAGGTGATTACCCCAAAAGAAAGCCTATACAGGGAATTCCCTCTCTCACAGTTTCGGCTCAACCGGACAAAGGGGATTATCCAGATTGGGGATAACCTGTTTTCCCGGAAAGGAATCAGGATGAGTATGGAGGCATCCAGGATAGAGGATCTTGGGGACAGCAGGCACAGGACCGGCGCCAGTAAAACAGATAGAAACAAAGTATCTGTCAGAGGCATTCTGCACTTCGGTGAGTTTGCAGTACCGAAATATGATATTATGGGTCCTTTCATCTGCATTCCCGGAATGCAGTGCAGACATTCTGTTTACAGTATGAAGCATACAGTAAAAGGCTGGCTGAGTCTGGATCAGGAGAAGATTGTTTTTCAAAGAGGTCTGGGATATATGGAAGGAGACAGCGGAACTTCCTTTCCGGACAAATATATCTGGACGCAGCATTTCATTCCGGGAGGATCCATCATGATCGCAGCGGCATCCATCCCCCTGGCTGGAATGCACTTTACCGGGTGCGTGGGATTTCTTTATGGAAATAAGAAAGAATACCGATTTGCAACCTATTTGGGAGCTTCGGTAAAAAGAATGGGAGAGAATGAGCTGCTGATCCGCCAGGGCCGTTACAGACTCCATGTAAAATTTCCAAAATCCGGGGGCAATATCCTTCATGCTCCGGATAAGGGGAAAATGATAAGAAAAGTCCGGGAAGATGTAGCCTGCCAGGCAGAGTATACTCTCACATACAGCAAACGTACACTGCTTCATGTGACCACCGATAGAGCTGCCGCCGAATATGCAACCAGATAGAAAAAATTGCCTGTTATTATATAGGCCAAAATAGAATGTACGGTCCGAATACCAGAAAGTTGGTTATGCCCTTATAATGGTGTAAAATAAAAAATAGAATGAGCCAATGGCTCA
>ERZ1090861.854-NODE-854-length-17170-cov-33.075548_pt1 | contig 17170 bp, 31 predicted proteins | sample MGYA00478482_ERZ1090861 | MGnify/ENA primary metagenome ERZ1090861 (study PRJEB33644, sample SAMEA5815744) | chicken gut metagenome | biome: Chicken; feature: Gastrointestinal Tract; material: Caecum | place: Ireland | collected 2019-01-01 | study: A study of the... | reverse complement strand
AAGGTTACTTTGATTACCGGCAATCAAAGAGAATTTACGCGGACAAGTTCGTGGCAACGACCGCGAGCGGCTAACCACTAAATCACATTTTTTAATGAGTAGCAGCGGGACACACGCGGGTTCGTGTATCATTCAAACATTAAAAAGGCTTCACACTTCTTCGTTTGCTGTCAAGCGTCCAAAGGCAGTCATTTAGGTCTACTAAACTCCTGCCGTTGTCCACTTGCCGAGCCTTGAATTGTTCGTCTTTTTAATGTTTGAATAAAATAGCTTTGAAATTCAAACTTTGTTCTGCTCGCCTTTGTGCGAACTGAAAAGATTATCAAAACTTGAATTGCTAGACTTTTTTAATGTTTGATTATCTTGACCTTTAAGTGTGTTTTAAAAGTGATTTATATCATATGGTTAGATTTGCTATTACAGGAGGTTTATATTTAATGGCAACACAAGTTATCAGAATTAAATTAAAGTCCTTTGAACATGCCTTAATCGATGATGCTTGCAAAAGAATCATTGATACTGCCGAAAAATTCGGTGCTAAGGTTGCAGGACCTATTCCACTTCCAACAGATAGAGAAGTGGTAACAGTTATTCGTTCACCACACAAAGACAAAGACAGTCGTGAACAATTCGAGTCAAGAACTCACAAAAGACTTATTGATATCTACTCACCAAATGCTAAGGCAGTTGACGCTCTTATGAAGATTGACCTTCCAGCAGGTGTGGATATCAAAATCAAACTATAAAAGGAGTAAGACAAAATTATGAAAAAAGCAATTATTGGCAAGAAACTTGGAATGACACAAGTCTTCACTCCAGAAGGTTTGGTTGTCCCAGTGACAGTAGTAGAGGCTGGTCCTTGCCCAGTTGTTCAAGTTAAGAACAATGAAAAAGACGGTTATGATGCTCTCGTCGTTGCATTCGACAAGCAAAAAGCTCAAAGAGTCAACAAGCCTAAGACTGGTGCTTTCAAGAAAGCCGGAGTTGACACTTACAGAGTTTTAAAAGAATTTAAGTTTGAAAACACATCTGACTATTCACTTGGTCAAGAAATCAAAGCTGATATCTTTGCTGAAGGTGACAAGGTTGATGTGACAGGCACAACTCGTGGTCGTGGATTTACTGGCGTTATCCAAAGATGGAACCAACATCGTCTTAAGATGACACACGGCACAGGCCCTGTTCATAGAGAAGTCGGCTCTATGAGTGCAAACTCAACTCCATCAAGAGTGTTCAAAAATAAAAATATGCCAGGACACTACGGCGTTGAGAGAGTTACAATTCAAAATCTTGACATTGTTAAGGTTGATCCATCAAGAAATATAATTCTTGTTAAGGGTGCTATCCCTGGACCTAAGGGCTCTATTGTAACTATCAAAGAGGCAGTTAAAAGGTAAAGGAGAAGATTATGGCAAAAGTTAAAGTTTATAATATGCAGGCGGAGGAAGTTAAGCAAATCAATCTCCCTGACGACCTTTTTGCAGTGGAAGAAAATATGCCACTTATTCACGAAGTTGTTGTTGCATACAACACAAATCAAAGACAAGGCACAAAGAGTGCTCTTACTCGCTCTGAAGTAAGAGGGCACGCAAAGAAACCTTGGCGTCAAAAGGGCACAGGTCATGCAAGACAAGGCTCTTCTAAAGGTCCACAATGGAGAGGCGGTGGTATCGTCTTCGCTCCAAAGCCAAGAGATTTCTCAAAGAAAGTAAACAAGCAAAAGAAGAGATATGCGCTTCTTTCTGCTCTCTCTAGCAAGCTTAGAGATGGTCAAGTTGTTGTTCTTGACACATTCAGCTTTGCAGAGCCAAAAACAAAACAAGCTAAGGCATTTGTTGATGCTTTCAAGTTTAACGGTTCAGTTCTCGTTGTAAACGATAAAAATGACAAAAATGTTAAACTCTCAACTGCAAACATCCCAACCCTTAGCATTGAAGAAGCTGCAAACCTTAACGCATACGAGGTTCTTGCAAACAAGAACGTTGTTTTAACTGAAGCAGCTATCAAACAAATAGAGGAGGCTTACGCAGAATAATGGAAAACGAAAAAATCATTATAAAACCACTTCTCACAGAGAAAAGTTATTCTGGCATAGCAAACAAAGTTTACACTTTCATCGTTGCAAAGAATGCTGGAAAGATTGAAATCAAAAATGCAGTTGAAAAACTTTTCAATGTTAAGGTTGCACGCGTCAACACAAGCATTGTAAAAGGTCACAAAAAAACACAAAACACAAAGGCTGGAAGAACGGTTGGCAAAACTAGCGATTACAAAAAGGCTGTTGTAACTCTTACACCAGACTCAAAAACAATCGCCTTCTTCGACAGCTTATCATAAGGGAGGGGCTAAATTATGGCAATTAGAACACATAGACCAACTTCCGCTGGAAGAAGATTCTACACAACCTCTTCCTACGAAGAAATCACAAAGAAAGAGCCTGAAAAATCTCTTCTTGACGTTAAAAAGAAAAATGCAGGAAGAAATGCTCAAGGCAAAGTTACTGTTCGTCACCAAGGTGGTGGAAACAGACAAAAATATCGTATAATCGATTTTAAACGTAATAAAGACAACATTCCTGCAAAAGTTGTAGGTATCGAATATGATCCAAACAGAACAGCATATATCGCTCTTTTAAACTACGCTGATGGTGAAAAGAGATATATAATCGCTCCTGTTGGACTTAAAGATGGTGATGTTGTTATGAGCGGGGAAGAAGTTGAAATCAAAGTCGGCAACGCTCTTCCGCTTGCTAAAATTCCTGTCGGTTCGCTTATCCACAATGTTGAACTTGAACCTAAGAAAGGTGCTCAACTTGCTCGTTCTGCAGGTTCTGGTGTTCAACTTATGGCTAAAGAAGGCAAGTATGCAACTCTTCGTCTCCCAAGTGGCGAAATGAGAAAGGTTCTTTTAACTTGCCGTGCTACAATCGGAACTGTTGGTAACATTGATCATGAGCTTGTTTCTCTTGGCAAAGCTGGAAGAAACAGACACATGGGTGTTAGACCTGCAGTGCGCGGCGTAGCTATGAACCCTAATGACCACAAGCATGGTGGTGGTGAAGGTAAGAGCCCTGTTGGTATGGCTTCACCTGTCACACCTTGGAACAAACCTGCTCTTGGCTATAAGACAAGAAAGAAAAAGAATAAATCTAACCGCTTAATGGTTAAGAGAATAAATTAGGAGAGAAAACTATGAGCAAATCATTAAAGAAAAAGCCTTACGTTCATCCAAGTCTTTTGAAAAAAGTAGCCGAGATGCAAGAATCTGGCGTTAAAAGACCTATTAAGACTTGGTCAAGATCATCTACTATCTATCCTGATTTCGTAGGATTCACATTTGCAGTGCACAATGGTAAAAAACATGTCCCTGTTTACTGCACTGCTGATATGGTAGGTCATAAACTTGGAGAATTCTCTCCAACAAGAACTTATAAGGGACACACTAAAAAGTCGGCAAGTGTTGCATCAAAAACAGGCAAAAAGTAGAGGTAAATGATGGCTACAAGAATTAGACAAAAAGCAGAAAAAAGAAATGCACAGACAAAATATCCTTATGCTAAAGCTAAGTATGTAAGAATGAGCCCAAGCAAAATCACTTACGTTCTTGACCTTATTCGTGGCAAAAAAGCAGGGGAAGCTGTCGCTATACTTGAAAATATGCCTGATAAGGGCGCTTTTGAAAGTCTCAAAGTTTTAAAGAGTGCAATCGCAAATGCTGAAAACAACATGGGCAAAAATGCTGAAACATTATTTGTTAAAGAAGCCTATGCAACAAGCGGTCCACAATTTAAAAGAATGAGTCCAAGAGCAAAAGGCTCAGGCAACATTATTCTTAAAAAGACTTCACATATCACTATTGTGCTTGATGAAGTAGTAGGAGGCTAAGAATGGGACAAAAGGTTAGTCCAATAGGACTTCGTATTGGAATAAACAAAGATTGGAATTCAACATGGTATGCAGACAAGAAAACTTTTGCCGCAAACCTTAAAGAAGACCAAGATATTAAAAACTTCTTAATGAAAAAATACAAGGCTTGCTCTATTTCTAAGATAACAATAGAGAGAACAGAAGGTAAGCTTGTTATCAATATCTTCACAGCAAAACCTGGTATGATTATCGGAACAAAGGGTGCTGGTATTGAAAATATTAAGAAAGACGTTCAAAAATTAATCAGACCTGTAAAACTTTTACTTGTAAATGTAAAAGAAATTAAGAAACCAGATCTTGATGCTCAACTTGTTGCTGAGTCAATAGCAGCTCAACTTGAAAAACGTGTTGCTGCAAAAAGAGCTTTAAAACAAGCCGCAGAAAGAATTATGAAAGCTGGTGCTAAGGGCTGCAAAGTTCAAGTTGCAGGCGTTCTTGCAAAAGCTAACGAACAATCTCAAGTTGAAAAACAATTCAGAGGTTCAGTTCCACTTCATACTCTTAGAGCTGATATCGATTATGGTGAAGCTGCAGCTTACACACTTATTGGTAAAATTGGTGTTAAGTGCTGGATTTACAAAGGTGAAATACTTGGCAAAAAGTCGTCTGATAAAAAAGGAGGACAAGAATAATGTTGATGCCTAAAAGAGTTAAAAGAAGAAAAGTTCATAGAGGCAGAATGACAGGTAAAGCAACAAGGGGTAACACTTTAACATACGGCTCATATGGTATCATTGCCACAGAGCCATGCTGGATAAAGTCAAATCAAATTGAAGCCGCTCGTATCGCACTTACTAGATATACAAGAAGAGATGGTAAAGTTTGGATTAAAATTTTCCCTGATAAGCCAGTAACAAAGAAACCAGCTGAAACTCGTATGGGTTCAGGTAAAGGTTCTCCAGAGTTCTGGGTTGCAGTTGTAAAACCTGGCAGAGTTCTCTTTGAGATAGAAGGCGTGTCTGAAGAAGTTGCAAAAGAAGCTTTAAGACTTGCCGGACATAAACTTCCTTGCAAGGTTAAGTTTATAAAGAAAGAAGACAATGCTACAAAAGGTGGTGTGAAAGATGAAAATAAATGAAATTAAATATTTATCAGTAGCAGAGCTAAACGCAAAGCTTAAAGAGCTTAACAGCGAATTATTTAATCTTCGTTTCTCTCACGCTACTAGATCACTTGCAAATCCTATGGCACTTCACAATGTTAAGAAGGACATTGCAAGAGTAAAAACTGTTTTAAGAGAAAAAGAATTACAAGAAAAGGGGGCAAACGATGGAAACAAGTAGAAATTCAACAAGAATTACTCGTGTGGGCGAAGTAGTATCAGCTGGTAAAATGGACAAAACCGTTGTTGTTAAAGTCGTTTCCAGAGTAAAGAGCCCAATTTATAAAAAAGTCGTTCAAAAGTCAAAGAAGTTCAAGGCTCATGATGAAAACAACGAGTGCGGAATTGGCGATACCGTTAGAATTATGGAAACAAGACCACTTTCTAAAGATAAACATTTCCGTGTTGTAGAAATCGTAGAGAAAGCTAAGTAAAAGGAGTGAGTTATGATACAACCTCAAACAAGATTAAAAGTAGCAGATAACACAGGTGCAAAAGAAATTATGTGTATCAGAGTTCTTGGCGGTTCTTTTAGAAGAAGCGGAAACATCGGTGATGTTATCGTAGCTTCTGTAAAGAAGGCAATTCCTGGCGGAACTGTTAAGAAAGGTGATGTCGTTAAGGCAGTTATAGTTCGCTCTTCAAAAGGGCTTAGAAGACCAGATGGTTCACATATCAGATTTGATGATAATGCAGCTGTTATCATTGATAATCAAAAACAACCAAAAGGGACTCGTGTTTTCGGACCTATCGCAAGAGAACTTCGTGATAAGGGATATATGAAGATTATATCTCTAGCACCAGATGTTATATAAAAGGAGCGGCATAATGAAGATGACAATAAAAAGCGGCGATAGCGTTGTAGTTATCGCAGGAAAAGATAAAGGCAAAACTGGCAAAGTTACAGCTGTTTATGCCGACGAAAATAGAGTGCTTGTTGACAATGTAAACATTGTTTCTAAGCATCAAAAGCCAAGGTCACAACAAGATAAGGGCGGCATTTTCAAAAGACCAGCTCCAATCGAAGCATCAAATGTTATGGTTGTTTGCCCAGTATGTGGCAAGGCAACAAGAGTAGGTCACAAAGAAGTTGACGGAAAGAGATTCCGTGCTTGCAAAAAATGTGGTGCATCTCTTGATAAAGAATTTGTTAAAGCAACAAAGAAAGAAGCTAAGAAAGCAATCAAAGCAAGCGATCTTAAGGGTGCAAACCTAAAGGCAGCTTCAGCAGAAGAAAAACCTGCAAAGAAAACTGCTAAGACAAGCGAAACAAAAGAAACAACAAAGAAAACAGCAGCTAAGTCAACAGCAACTAAGACAGCAGCCAAAACAACAAAAACTACTGCAGCTAGCGAAAAGCCAGCAGCAAAAACAACAGCTAAGAAAACAGCAACAAAAAAGTCGACAGCCGAAGCTAAGGAATCAAAATAGGAGTAAAACATGGCAAAAGAACAAAATAGAATTTTAGAGACATACAAGAAAGAAATTGTTCCTGCTCTTATTAAAGAATTTAACTATAAAAATGTTAACGAAGTTCCAAAACTTGTTAAAATAGTTTTAAATATGGGACTTGGCGAAGTTAAAGGAAATTCAAAGAGCTTCAACATCGCTGTTGACGAACTTGCAGCAATTTCAGGACAAAAACCTGTTGTAACAGTTGCTAAAAAATCAATTTCTAACTTCGGTTTAAGAGAAGGACAAAAAATTGGTGCAAAGGTCACACTCAGAGGAGACCGTATGTATGAGTTCTTTGATAGACTCACATCAATCGCTCTTCCAAAGGTGAGAGACTTCAGAGGAATTTCAGACAAGTCATTTGATGGCAAAGGAAATTACTCTATGGGAATCAAAGAACAACTTATATTCCCAGAAATAGTTTATGAAAAAGTCGAAAAGATTAGAGGTTTTGATATTACTTTTGTAACAACCGCTAAAACTGATGAAGAGGCAAAAGCACTCTTGAAGGCACTTGGTTTGCCTTTTGCTAAGTAGGAGATAAGTTATGGCAAGAAAAGCATTAGTTGAAAAACAGAAAAGAACACAAAAGTATAAAACCCGTCAGTATACTAGATGTTCTCTTTGTGGCAGACCACATGCAGTGCTCAGAAAGTATGGCATTTGCAGAATTTGCTTCAGAGAACTCGCCAACAAGGGTGAAATCCCGGGCGTAAAGAAGTCTAGCTGGTAAGATAAGGAGGAAAGAATGTTAGTTACAGATCCAATCGCAGATATGCTCACAAGAATCAGAAATGCAACGCAAGTTAAGCATGAAACTGTAAGCATTCCTGCATCAAATGAAAAACGTGCAATTTCTAAAATCCTTCTTGACGAAGGTTATATCACTTCTTATGAAGAAAAAGAAGAAGCTGGACACAAAAATATCATCATCACTTTAAAATATGATGAAACTGGCGACAGCGTTATACAAGGTCTTAAAAGAATTTCTAAACCAGGACTTCGTATCTACGCTCAAAAAGATAAACTTCCAAAGGTTATAAGCGGACTTGGCATCGCAATCATCTCAACAAACAAGGGTATTGTTACTGATAAAGAAGCAAGAAAACTTGGAGTTGGCGGCGAAGTGCTCGCTTACGTATGGTAAGGAGGTAGTTATGTCTAGAATAGGTAAAGAACTAATCGTTATGCCAGCTGGCGTAACTGCAAAATTTGAAAATGATACACTTACTGTAACAGGTCCAAAAGGCAGCTTATCTCAAACTGTTGACAATGTTATCAAGGTAAACATCGATGGACAAAACCTTTCTTTTGAAATCGCAAAAGAAACTCCATCATCAAATGCAAAACATGGGCTTTATAGAGCTCTTGCACACAACATGGTTGTTGGCGTTCATGATGGATTTACAAAAACACTTCAAATCTCAGGTGTAGGTTACAAGGCAAGCGTTAGTGGCAACAAACTTGTTATGAATCTTGGTTTCTCTCACCCAGTTGAAGTTGAAATTCCACAAGGCATCACTGTTACTTGCCCAAGTGCAACAGAAATTGTTATCAATGGAATTAACAAACAAGAAGTTGGTCAGTTTGCTTCAAATGTTAAGTATATCAGACCTGTAGAACCATATCATGGCTACGGAATCAGATATTCTGACCAAGTAGTTATAAGAAAAGTCGGAAAAACTGCCGGTAAAGGCAAGAAATAGGAGAACTTCACATGATTAACAAAACAGATAAAAATCAAGAAAGAGTAGTTCGTCATAAAAGAGTTAGAAGAAAACTTTCAGGAACAAGCGAAAGACCACGTCTTTGCGTATACAGAAGCTTAAGCCAAATCTACGCTCAAGTTATTGACGATGTCAAAGGAGTTACTCTTGCTTCTGCATCCACTCTTGATAAAGATGTAAAAGCTCTTTGCCAAGGAAAATCTAAATCAGAACAGGCTAGGATTGTAGGCGAAACTGTTGCAAAACGTGCAATGGAAAAGAATATCAACGAAGTTGTTTTTGATAGAGGTGGATATATCTATATCGGACGTGTTCAGGCTTTGGCTGATGGTGCCAGAGAAGCTGGACTCAAATTTTAGGAGGTCATCATGGCAGAAAATGAACAAGTAGTAGCAGAAGTAGCAAGTCAAGAGGGCGAAAACACATCTGCACCTAAATCAAAAAGAGGCAACTTCTCAGGAAAGAGAAAGGACGAACGTAGAGAACGTGCTCCTAGAAAGGAAGCTAGCGAATTTGACAAACAAGTTGTATCTGTTCGAAGAGTTCAAAAGGTTGTCAAAGGTGGTCGCACACTTCGTTTCTCAGCTCTTGTTGTCGTAGGCGACAGAAAGGGCAGAGTTGGCATTGGTATTGGCAAGAGCAAAGAAGTTAGTGCAGCTATTGAAAAGGCTACAACTGACGCAAGAAAGAATGTTGTAAATATTCCTATTGTAAATGACACAATACCACACAACACTATTGGAAAATTCTCAGCAACAAGCATCATTATGCTTCCTGCTCCAGAAGGAACAGGAGTTATCGCTGGTGGTTCAACTCGTGCAGTTATCGAACTTGCCGGCATTAAGAACATTGTTACAAAGAGACATGGTTCTTCAAATAAAATGAACTGCGTAAAAGCTACAATGAATGGCCTTCTCAGCCTTAAAACTAAGGAAGAGATTGCACGTCGTCGTGGCAAGGCAGTAGAAGAGATATAAGGAGGGCATCATGGCAGAAAAAGAAAAAATGCTTAAAGTTACTTGGGTTCGTAGCACAATCGGCTACAACAAAAAACAAGCCCTCATTATAGAGGCTCTTGGTTTCAAGAAACTTGGACAAACAAGAATGCTCCCAGACAACGCATCAATCAGAGGAAGCCTTCATCATGTGGCTCACCTTGTTAGCGTTGAAGAGGTAAAGTAGGAGGACAAAATGGAACTTGGAAATTTAAAACCAGCAGAAGGTGCTACCACTAAGAAAGTAAGAGTTGGTCGTGGCATTGGAAGCGGAATTGGTAAAACAAGTGGAAAGGGTCACAAGGGTCAAAACGCACGTAGTGGCGGTGGCGTTAGACCTGGCTTTGAAGGCGGAAATATTCCAATGATTAGAAAAATCCCAATGCGTGGATTTAACAACAAGAATTTCTCAAAGAGATATGCTTGTGTAAATGTTGGAGACCTTGAAGCATTTGAAGCTAACGCAGTTATCGACCAAGACCTTTTATATGAAACAAGATTTATCGGCAAACGTAGTGAATATGGTCTTAAGGTTCTCGGAGACGGTGAGCTTACAAAACCACTCACAGTAAGAGCTAAAAAATTCACAAAACAAGCAAGAGAGAAAATTGAAAAAGTTGGCGGAAAAGTAGAGGAGTTATAATCGATGTTTAGAACGATAATTGACGCATTTAAAGTGAAAGAAATTAGGAACAAGATTTTAATCACACTCCTTCTTCTTTTCATTTATAGGGTAGGTTGCTGGATTCCATGCGTGGGATTTAGCGCAGATTTCGCTCTTGGAGAGAGCAGCACATTTGGTTTCTTTGAACTTATGAATATGGTGTCAGGTGGTGCGCTTGCAAACTGTTCAGTGCTGGCGCTAGGTGTTTCACCTTATATCACCGCATCAATCGTTATACAATTATTGACCGTTGCCATTCCATCTCTTGAAAGACTTTCAAAGAGTGGTGAAGACGGCAGAAGAAAACTTAGCCTATACACTCGTATTGCAGCCCTTGTTCTTGCAATCGCACAAGCGGTTGGTATAGTTGTTGGCTATGCAAGCGAAGCAATGGACCCAAACCTTACAGCAGCAATGCCTGAATGGCTTATTGGCTGTGGAATGGTTATTATAATGGTTGCAGGTTCAATGTTTACTGTATGGATTGGTGAGAGAATCACAGACCTTGGAATAGGAAACGGCACAAGCCTTCTTATCTTTGTAGGTATTTTGTCATCAGCAGGTTCATCAGTAGCAGGAATTATTCAAGCTTGCACCCAAGATATCACATATATATGGTATCTCGTGCTATTCATCGTTGCAATCATCTTAATCTTTGCTCTTATTGTCTTTATGGATGGTGCAGAAGAACGCGTTCGTGTTCAATATGCAAAACAGATTAAAGGTAATAAGATGTATGGCGGACAAAGCAATCACATTCCTATCAAATTAAATGCAACAGGGGTTATGCCAATAATCTTTGCATCAGCACTTCTAACATTCCCACAACTTATAATATCAATTTTCTGGCCAGATTCAGCAGCTTATGATTGGTATAACACATGGCTTGGAACAAACTCATGGTTATACATCGTGTTAACTGCACTTCTAATTTTAGTATTTGCATTCTTCTATTCAAAGATATCCTTCAATCCAGACGATATCAGCAAGAGATTGCAACAGCAAGGCGGTTTCATTCCTGGCATCAGAGCAGGTAAGCCAACAGCTGAATATCTAAATAGAATTTCAGGCAGAATAACACTCTTCGGAGCTATCTTCCTTGCAGTTATAGCACTTATTCCATCACTTGCATTCAAAGCAATAGGTGGTGCGGTTGGAACAGCATCTGACGCGGCACAAGCTGCATCTGTCTTAATAAATGCGTTCTCAACAACAGGACTTATGATTGTGGTTTCTGTTGCACTCGAACTTGAAAAACAACTCTCAGCACAAATGTTTGTTAGAAATCATAAAGGATTTTTAAGTTAATAAAAGGCTAAAACATTTAATAATGTTAAAGCATATAGTGGAATTGCTAGGTTTTATTTAAAGTTTGTAATTAAAATTTAAATCACAAATATTTTAAATTTTTAATCTTAACAAAGCTAATAAAACCTAGCGGATAAATTTCACAAAGATTGAGAAAAAGGAGATTATATGAGAATAATTCTTTTAGGTGCACCAGGCAGTGGCAAAGGCACACTTGCAAAAAAAATCTCAAGAGATTTTGACATTCCACAAATTTCAACAGGCGACCTTTTTAGAGCAATCGTAAAAGAGAATAGCCCACTTGCAGAAAAAGTTAAAAGCATCATGGCAAGCGGTGGACTTGTGCCTGACGAGATAACAGTAGAACTTGTCAAAGAGAGAATATCAAGACCTGACTGTAAAAAAGGATTTATTCTAGATGGTTTTCCAAGAACTATAGCTCAAGCTGAAGCTCTTGAAAAAATTTCTCAAATTGACAGTGTTATTCTTGTTGAGCTTGCAAATGAGATAATCATTGACAGACTTTCTTCAAGAAGAACATGTCCAAATTGTGGAGAGATTTATAGCGTGCAAGACAATCCTGAAAATGTATGCAAAAAATGTTCAACTCCACTAATTCAGCGTGATGACGATAAACCTGAAACTATAAAACATCGTCTGGAAGTTTATGAAAATAGCACATCACCACTCATAAACTTCTACAGTGACAGGCTTTTCAAAGTGTCATCGGCAGGTTCGCCTGACCAGACTTATATGCCTGTAAAAACTTTTCTTGAAAAATTGGAGGCAAAAGGTGAATAACTTAACTCCTGCAGAGATTGTTTTAATGCGAAAGGCAGGGCAAATCACAAGAGACGCCCTAAATTATTGTGAAACCCTTATAAAACCGGGTATTTCAACAAAAGAACTTGACAATCTTGTAGAAAAGTTTATAATAGATAGTGGTGGGCTCCCTGCATGTAAAGGTTATGAAGGCTACCCAGCAACCATCTGTGCGTCAGTAAACGACATGGTGGTGCATGGCATTCCAAGCGAGAAAACCATACTCAAAGAGGGAGATATAATTAGCATTGACCTTGTTGTAAACTATAAAGGTTTGCATGGGGATGCTACCCGCACATTTCCTGTTGGAAAGATATCAGAAGATAAAGCAAAGCTGATTGAAGTCACTAAGCAGTGCTTTTTTGAGGGTATCAAATACTTAAAAGTCGGACATAGACTTGGCGAAGTTAGCCATGCAATTCAAGCTTACGCAGAGAAAAATGGTTTTTCTGTTGTGCGAGAACTTGTGGGGCATGGTATAGGAAAGGATATGCATGAGCCACCTAATGTTCCAAATTATGGCAAGGTGACTGATGGTCCGATTATAACAGAAAACGCATGTCTTGCAATAGAACCTATGATAAACATGGGACGAAAGGAAGTATGGCTTATAGAAGACGGCTGGGGAGTGGCAACCAGAGATGGTAAGGCTGCTGCTCACTATGAGAATACTGTGCATGTAACTAAAGACGGCGTTGAGATTTTAACACTTTAAGAGGACTATATGTATAAAATCGGAAATGTTGTCATAGCGCTAGCAGGAAAAGAAAAAGGACAATTATTTATAATTGTGGGCAAAGATGATAAATACGCTTATTTATCAGATGGTAAAAGGCTTAAGACAAGTAGCCCAAAGAAAAAAAGTTTTAAACATATAAAACTTTTCACAACTGAAGCCTTAAGCGAAAGCGATGTTCTTGACAAAAATGAAAGAGCAAACGCTTTGATAAGAAAATTTTTATATAAAATAAGGAGTGAGGCATGTCAAAAGATGATGTAATTGAATTTGAAGGAGTGGTAGTAGAAGTGCTGCCAAATACAACATTTAGAGTGCGTCTATCAAATGGTCATGAAATACTCACTTATCTTTCAGGGAAACTTAGAAAAAACTATATCAAAATCCTTGAAGGAGATAAAGTAAAAGTTGAAATGAGTCCTTATGATCTCACAAAAGGTCGTATAACGTGGCGTGATAAGGGCTAAAAAGGAGAAAAAATGAAAGTAAGAGCATCTGTAAAGCCAATTTGTGATAAGTGTAGAGTTATAAAGAGAGATGGAAAAGTTATGGTCATCTGCAAAAACCCTAAACACAAACAAGTTCAAGGCTAATTTAAAAAATGGAGGAATAGTTAAATGGCAAGAATTGCTGGTGTAGATTTACCCAGAGAAAAAAGATTAGAAATTGGTCTTACCTATATCTATGGAATAGGCAGACACACTTCTAATGAAATTTGTAAAGCAACTGATATCAGTGCAGACATCCGTGTTAAAGATCTTACTGATGACCAAGTTGCTAAACTTCGTAACTACATTGAACACAATGTAATTGTTGAAGGTGAACTTCGTAAAAAAGTCGATATGGACATTAAAAAATTAGGCGAAATAGGTTGCTATCGTGGTGTTCGTCATAGAAAGGGTCTTCCAGTTCGTGGACAAAACACTCGTAACAATGCAAGAACTAGAAAAGGTCCTAAGAAAGTTGTAGCTGGAAGCTCAAAGAAAGGTAAGTAAGGAGATTAGATATGGCAGCTAAAAATTCACAAAACAAGAAGACAACAAAGAAAAGAGTTAGCAGAAATATCTCTGCTGGACAAGTTCATATTAAAACTTCTTTTAACAACACTATCGTAACTTTCACAGACTGTGATGGTAACGTTCTTTCTTGGTGTAGCTCAGGCAAACTTGGACTTAAAGGTTCAAAGAAAAGCACACCTTTCGCAGCACAATCATGTGTTGAAGATGCAGCAAAAGTCGCAAAAGAACATGGTATCAAGAGTGTTGAAGTTTTTGTTAAAGGACCGGGCAGCGGCAGAGAACTTGCAATCCGTTCACTTGCAAACTGCGACCTTAATGTAACCATGATAAAGGATGTATCTCCAATCGCTCATAACGGTTGTAGACCTCCTAAAGTTAGAAGAATATAAAAGGAGATAGGCTAAATGGCAAGAACTATTGAACCTGATTGCCGTCAATGTAGACGAGAAGGATGCAAACTCTTTCTTAAAGGCGAAAGATGCACCTCAAAGAAATGTGCTATGGAAAGAAGACCAGTTATTCCTGGACAACATGGCAACTCTAAGAGAAGAGTAGCTTTCTCAGAATACGGCACTCAACTTCGTGAAAAACAAAAGGTTAAAAGAATGTATGGAATACTTGAAAATCAATTCCATGAATACTATGAAAAAGCAAGCAAAATGAAAGGTGCTACCGGTGAAGTTATGCTTACTTTAATAGAAAGAAGACTTGACAATGTCGTTTACAGAATGGGCATTGGAGCAAGCAGAAAACAATGTCGTCAAATTGTAAATCATGGACTTATCACCGTAAATGGAAAGCGTGTTGATATTCCATCATACATGGTTAAGGCTGGCGATATAATCGCAGTTAAGGGAAATAAACAAGATAACGAAATGTTTAAAGACATTAAAGGCAGCAAGATTGTAATGCCAAAATGGCTTGAATTTGACACAAACACTCTCACTGGGAAAATCCTTTCACTTCCTAGCAGAGAAGATATCGACGCCGATATCAAAGAACAACTTATCGTTGAATTTTATTCAAGATAGTATAAGCGGGGGTATTTATTTATGGAAATGGAAAGACCAAGAATTTCTTGTGAAGAAACAGATAATGGTGCTTATGCAAAGTTTGTTGTTGAGCCACTTGAAAAGGGATATGGTATCACACTTGGAAATGCTATGAGAAGAACACTTCTCTCTTCTCTTCCTGGTTCTGCTGCAATAGCAGTCCGAATTGCAGGTGTTGCTCATGAATTTTCAACAATTCGTGGGGTAACTGAAGATGTTGTTGATATTATTTTAAACCTTAAACAACTTGCAGTTAAATGCAAAGACCAAAGCCGTGACTACGTAACATATTTGCACTTAAGAAAAACAGGTGCAGGCGAAGTTACTGCCAGAGATTTTGAAGAGAACAGTGATGTTGAAATCTTAAACCCAGACCTTCACATTTGCACAATGGATGATGGTGCTGTGCTTGATATGGATTTAATGATTGGCAATGGTCGTGGATACGTTCCAAACAATATCAATAAAGAAAAATTTGATGATATTGACTACATCGCTATTGATTCATTATTCTCACCTGTTAAGAGAGTTAATTTCAATGTTGAAAGCACTCGTGTAGGACAAAGTGTAAACTTTGATAAACTTACACTTGAGGTTGAAACTAATGGAACAACTTCAGCAAGAGAAATTGTTTCACTTGCAGGCAAGATTATCATGGAACATGTTAATTTGTTCGTAGAACTTTGTGCACAAATTGCAAACACTGATATTCTAGTTTCTCGCGAAGAAGACAAACAAGTAAAACTTCTTGAACTTCCTATTGAAGAAATGGATCTTTCTGTTCGTTCATATAACTGCTTGAAGAGAGCAGGAATCAACACTGTTGAAGACCTTATCAAAAAATCAAGAGGCGATATGCTTAAAGTTAAAAACCTTGGTATCAAATCTATTGATGAGGTTATTGCAAAACTTGAAAGTTATGGACTTTCACTTCGCAAAGACGAAGACTAAACTTTATAAAGGAGATATACAATGGCTAACGCAAAATTAGGTAGACCAAGTAAAGAAAAAAATTCTATGTTACGTGGACTTGTTTCCGATCTTCTATGGTTTGGAAAAGTTGAAACTACTCTTGCAAAGGCTAAGGCAGTTAGAAGTAAGGCAGAAAAGATTTTAACTCTTGCTATCAATTCTTATGAAGATATCACAAAAGTTCAAAAAGAAATCAAAGATGAAAAGGGAGTTAAAGTTAAGAAAACTGTTTCTAATGACGGACCTAAGAAGCTTCAAGCACGTAGAGCAATAATGGCTTATGTTATGGATAGACAAGAACAAAGAAAGCCAAAGGAATCACTCGAAGCATTTGAGACAAGAACACAAGGCATCAACCACCCACTTCTTGAAAAAATCTTTAACCTTTATGCACCAAAATATGCAGCAAGAAATAAAGAAAATGGTCAAGGTGGTGGCTACACTAGAATAGTTAAGCTTGGACAAAGACGTGGCGATAGTGCTGAAATGGCAATCGTTGAGTTAATTTAAAAATAAATTGTAAATAAAAAACAAGGGTTTGATTTTAGACAATCCCTTGTTTTTTTGTTTGTGATTTACTTTAAAGTATGCCAATAACCCACAACTGAATTTACAAAGATATTGACAAATATAGCCTTTTGTGTTAAACTGCTTTTGCAAGGAGTAATATATGGAAAAAATTGACTATAAAGAAAATAATTATCAAACACAAGTAAAAAAATTTTCATTAGCAGCAAATCGTTCATTTAGAGCCTTTGTATCTTTTACAGGGTTATTCTTTTTAAGTGTAGCTAGTGGTATTGTATCATATCCAGTTGCTATTAATACCATTGATGAGTTTAAGGAAAGTGACCAAAATTATAATGCTATTATTGAAAATGGTTTAAGCGATATAAATGAAAGATACGAAAATGGTGTTTTATCTCAAGAAGAATATAACAATGAAATTGAACAATTATATTCAAATAGCAATGCTATAGAGATTTTAAAAAACTCGTCTAGCCCACTTAAATATAGATATGAAACAAGTATCACGCTAGGTAGTGTTTTGTTTGTTGTGTCGATAGCTAATGCTTTAGGTGCTTTAGCAAGTGTTGAAATTTTTGCAAATATAGAAGAAGCTAGAAAAAGACTTGGAAGAGAAATGGAAATCAGCCGTTTGCAGAATAATATAAAAGATGCTGATTTAAATCCACGTATTATATACAATTATGAAAGCGAAGAAAATGGCATAAACTATCCTTAAAATGATAGATTGGTGTTAAGGTTTGATTTTTTTAAATATAATTTTTTTGAAGGCTATGTCAAAATATTTTGACATAGTTTTTTTATTTTTATATAATTATAAATGTTAAGAGGAATTATGAAAGCGATAGTGCAAAGAGTATTAAA
>ERZ1090861.853-NODE-853-length-17195-cov-29.939090_pt1 | contig 17195 bp, 22 predicted proteins | sample MGYA00478482_ERZ1090861 | MGnify/ENA primary metagenome ERZ1090861 (study PRJEB33644, sample SAMEA5815744) | chicken gut metagenome | biome: Chicken; feature: Gastrointestinal Tract; material: Caecum | place: Ireland | collected 2019-01-01 | study: A study of the... | reverse complement strand
TAATTGAATCGGCTGTTTGTTTAATACTCGAGTTCATTTCCATTTTAGTTGCAAAATACTTATTCATCTCAGCATTAGTTAAATACTCGAGCTTCATGTTTAAATTTGTGAACTCTTTGATATATACGTAGTTCGTTCCTTCAAAGAGTTCAATTTTTGGTATGTCTAGTTCTTGTATTTTTTCTTGTTCCAGTTTCTTTAAAACACCATATTTGTCGACATAACAACGTCTTGTTATTTGACCTACAAGTATATTATTATCATCTGTTGATATTTTTAACTCATCAAAGACGTCGTCTACACTTCTGAGAGGGCATCCAATATCGATTATGTATTCCTTTAATTCTTCACTCGGACTCCCTCTATTTTGCTTATCAATACACAAAGTTATTTTCATTAATCACAACTCCCTTCTACTATCCCGATTGGATATAAATCATCACTCGGATACAAACTATCTGATGGATAGAAATATTCTGCTTTTTCAGAGTTTCCTTCAATACTAAAAGATATCGGCTGATATTCTAAACTATCGTCTGTTAGAATCTGATTCGTTCCTTCAACTTCTTCTAAGAAATCATATTTAGCACTTACACTAGATTCTATTTCATCTACGTTTATTTCTAATTGAGCAATTTTTTCTGTGTTTTCATCTACCTCACTAGCAAGTGCTGTTACTTCCCCGTCTATTTTATTTACAATAATTTCGGTTTTTCTAAGTCTACCAGAAATGCTAGAATCATAGGCATATTCGTTATTGGTCTTGGTACTTGTCGTTACATTTATTTTTGTTTTTATATGTCCAAAATATTCAATTGTTCTATCGAATGGAATCGTCTTATGTGTTACACCATTCATGTCTTTGACTTCTATTAGCTCGTAACCTTGCAACCAAGGATGACCAACCGTTTCCATTTCTAACGGTAAGTATTCTAATCCAAATAAATCATCCGCTCCAATGATAGCTTGTTCTCTTAATTCCTGATTATAAACGAGAGGATTATCGTAAACATCTATTTCATTAACACCATTCGTTTCTATGCTGATAGTATCTTCAACTTTTGTTTGTTCACCGTTTATATCTTTATAACCGATAACAACTCTGTTTACTGGACCGAACTTTTCTTTTTGCGTTGTTAATTTATAATACTCGTGGTTAGTTATCTTATCATACTCGTCCGTCGTTGTTTTTACCGTAAAGTCAAGATATACTTTATTATCCCAACCTATTCGTACCCAAGAATAAGCTAATTTTCCGATTGCTTTCATAACTTCTCTACATGATTCACCATTTGTAAAAGCATTTCCTGTAATAATCCAATCATTGTGTGTGAAGTTTGTATTCCCTAAAGTACAACCACATTGACTACATACATTTTGAGCTAATTGTAATGCGGTACAAGGATATGTAATTGTATCTACATATGGTTGATTAAATTTTTTTGTATAGTCTAATGACTCAAATGATGTTTTGTTGTTAACATCATTATCTCTTACTTTAGTAACTAAAAAGTTTCCTAAAGAAAACCATGTTGTTGTATCATTTATTTTAACACCAAACGATAACACAAACTCCCTATCCGTCATCGAAAAGTTTTCATCGACATTTTTAACAACACCATTTACCTGTCTTGCCACAAACTGACCGATGAAACCTTCGTCTTTCACATACCTAAAATCCTCATAATCCCAAGATACAACACTATTGACCTCGGTTAATACAACAGAATCTTCATCTTCATTTAGAGGTAAAATTTCTAACTTTGTCAGTATTGTCGCCGAGCCATCAAGTAATGCCTCTTTAATTTCATCACTCATGTCATACCCCCTAATGTCCTATTAATTCAAAATCATCAATGACAATCATTCGTTGACCTTGGTATATTACTGGTTTGTACATTATGTCCGTATGATAATACGTATCTGTTACATAACTATCTGTGGCATCATCATATGCTTCGATAGATAGTTTCATATTGGCTGAACCGCTCTCACCCATTTTTAGTGCTTGATAGTAAACTCGAAATTGTTCTGGTGTCATTGGAGGGAACGAACACCAGATTTTACGTCGCTCATGTGGTAACACTTTCATCGTCAAAGCACCGTCAGCTGTGGTTGTAGCATCCGCTACCTGTATCAAACGAGGAGCGAATTTAAAACCTTCTCGTTTGAAGCTAGGATTTTGAAATGTACAACCGTTACATTTCATTTGATAACCTTTAAAATTACTCATATTTCCCTCCTATATACTAATATAACTTGTACCATATCTATCATTTTCAGAATCAACATAATCGCCAACACCCTCATAAACTTTTCTTCCAGCTATGTTGACAACTGTCATGCTAGGTTGACTACTTCCAAAGTTGTAGTTATTAAGAGCTGTTATTAAAGCATTTGTAATGGCTAATGTAATTTGGTCGTTATTAGCAACTGCTGTTCGATTTCCAATTCTACCTACCATTTCAGCCCCAGCTTCTCGAGCGATAAAGAATTCACCTGTTTTTGGAAAACCACCAGAAGCTCTCGGTTTGACCGGACAAACGTTTCCACTATAATCGATTTTACCATTTTGTGATGTTGTTACATTATAGTTTACAGAGAAATTAAATTTATTTCTGTTAAATCGGTCTTGCGAACTAGTGATGAACGTATCAGCAAATCTATTACCACTTGTCACTCCTGCTGTTGTAGATTGTGTTTTCAAATCTTCTAAAATATTTGGGTCTAATTTTTTAAATATATCTTCTATCAAAGCCCTCTGTGTTCTAGCCATTTTACTTGTGTCATCAGCTAGACTGCTATACTTACTCTTCAAAGTACCAATCAGTAATTCATTTTGTTCATCGATATAAGTGTTCATTTCATCTAAACTAGTTTGTTGTTTTTCTTCTGCCTCGTCAACTAAAGTCTGTTTAAGTGTATTAGCTTGCTTTATAGCTTCTGCTTCATCGACACCTTGTTGCTTGAGTTTCTCTAACAACGTATTGTATTGTACATCAGCATCTGCCAAAGCCTCCAAATAAGATTTGTTGATGATGGTTCTTTGTTCTTGTTCATATTTGTCTAATGCTTCAATATAATTATTGTAACTTTCTTCATCGAGTTGATAATTTTTATCGCCATATTGTTGACGTATATTATATAACTCTACTTCTGTGGCTGTCACTCTTTCAGTAGTGAGTTTATCTATTTTATTTAATAACTCATTTATTTCTTCTAATTCGTCTTGATTTAAAGCCCTACGTTCTTTGCTAGCTGTCTCATATATCTGATTTATTCTTGTTTGTGCATTTTCAATTTCTTTTTTCTGAAATTCTCCATTATCAGTAATTGTTTGTAAAATATTGGCTTGTTCTTCGATACTAACAGTGGTCATACCTTTAAACATATTTGTCCATATTTCTAAAGACCTTTGTGTACTGGCATCAACCACATTATTGGCATTTTCAAATAAATTGTTAAATGCACCTACAATTTCATCACTATATTCGTCTGTAATGGTTTGACCAAACGTACCAAACCTCCACAAATAAGTATCAACAGTATCTAGGTTATCTTGAAAAGATTCACCATTATCTTGGATTTGCTGAGTCAATTCCTCTATTTTTGAAGATGTGGTATCGAAAGTTGGGCTAGCATTATCCAACATATCTTTAAAATCAGAAACGGATATATTTAGATTACCAAATAAATCATCCTTTGCTTGTTGTTCTCGTAGCTCGTTCATACCTTCATTAAAACCAAATATACCACCAACTACAGATACCAAACCACCAGCTAACGCACCTATTGCTGTCCCTATACCAGGTATTATAGAACCTAATGTGGCACCACTAGCAATAGCACCACCCATACTCAGTGCGAATTTACCAATCTGTTCACCTGTTCCTTTTGTTTGATTGGCTAAGTTTTTCATACTGTTAGATGCTGTAACAGTACTTACTATCAAACCTGTTGTACCCAACAAACCTTTGGTAAGTTTACTTGTGTTTTTCCATAAGTTTTTAAAACCACCAGTTAAAGTGTTTGTTGATTTGTAACCAGTTTTAAAATTGGTAATCAACTTTTTAAAACTACCTACTAGTGTAGTAAATAACGTTGCACCACCATCTGTCATGTTAAATAGTTTTTTTAAAGCATTGCTAAACTTAACAATTTTATCTATTGCCCAAATAGAACCTAAAACGATTGCTACTTTTTTAGCAACAGACCATAGTTTTTCTAGATTGGCTCTAGCTTCATCTACATTTTCTTTAAATTTCTCTGTCAAATCAGCCAAAGCATCGTATTCTGGTAAATCAACACCTAAGTCTTCACCAACACCACCTAAGCCTGAACCAGCCGAATTTGTTTTATTTTGAACAACATTCAACTCATCAAAAGGAGCTAACATGGTGTTCAATTTGTTTGTTGTTTTATCCGCTTCCGTACCAATAGTTCCCACTTCGGTTTTAACGTCTTCTAACCCAGAGTAATCAATATCAGCTAGTTCATAACCAAGGAAATTCGCTAATCTGTTAGCTAAATCGGTCAGTATTTCCGTTAATGCAATAACATATGGAATTGTTTTCATAATTATAGGTATAAACACCCTACCAATCGCTCTTCCCAACAACGTAAATTGTTCTTTCAAAACACGAATTGAGTTGGCTGGACTAATTAATGTTCTTCCCATATCCCCTTGCCAGTCAGACGTGGATTTTAATATTTGTATATATCTTAACTGTGCTTTTTCAGCTTCGGACATTTCAGCTACTCTTCGTTGTATTCCAAGCGAATTAGCTAATTCTTGTAATGTGTTTTGTGATAACGCAACACCTACGTTACGTAAAGGTTCAATTTCACCAGAGATACCACTTTGTAGTTTTGTAAACGCTTCTTCAACACTCAAGTTCTTAAAAGATGCCAAATCATAAGCTAATTGTGTTAGATTTTTACTCATCAAATATGAGTTTTCAGCACCTACACCTAAACCAGATATTAATGAATTTAACGACCCCATGTACTGCATTATATTACTCGGGTCCATATACAATGCTTCACTAAAACGTTCAATCCATTTCGTCGCTTCTTCCGCTTGACTACCCATTGATACAGTAAATAAGTTTAGTGCTTCCTCATATTCGGATGCGGATTTCACTAAATTTACTAATTTATTCGCACCACTTATTAACGTTCTAAGTACGATGTTCATTTGTACAATAGCACCACTAATACCTTTAGTAAAAGCACCCCACAAACTAACACCATCTTTTAGTTCCTTATTTACGTTTTTTAAAGAAACGGTGTATGTGTTTAAGCCGTTTTTTACTTTTCTATTAACCGTGACAAGTTGATTACTTGATGTGACATAACGAAGTATGTCAGAGTTCATGGTAGATATTGAACTTTTTAAAGTAGACTTACTTAAATCAACACCCAATGCTTTTAATTGTGCTTGCAAACTACGAACACCTGTCAAACTATTTGTCATCCCTGCTCGCAACTCTTTTAAATCACTTACTATCTTCGCAATACCCGTACCAGCTGTTTTTGTACCGTCTTCTATTTCTAAAGATATTTTATCTGTCAAATTCGCCATTTTATCACATCCGTTTACTTTTTGTTTTCAAATTGTTTCTTTGTTGCTCTCGCCCAATTTTCAAAATGGATTCTTGCTATTAATCGGGCGTTTTCAACTTCTTTTTCTTTATCTTTTTGTGTTTCTAATGCGGAAGCAGAAGCTAAATAAGGCTTTTCCGCATAAGGTAGAGGTTTTGTTCCTTTTTTAGAAAAAGCATGTAATACAGGAGATACTTTACAAAGTGCCTCATATATATACATGCCTTGTATCCACATTTCTTCATCTTTCTGTTTTACTTTTAACTTGTGACTATCTAAATAAAATTTAGCTCTGTATGGAGAACCATGCCAGAACTCATCATAGGACATACCATATGACATATAAATAGGACACAATTCTTCAAAAGTTTCTGTTAGGGAAATAGACTCTACTTTTGACTTTTTTTCGGTGATAAGTCTACTACTTCCCAAGTTACGTTTCCCTCATCGCCGTCTGGTTCATCCAATAATGATTCATAACATTCTGAAATCATCTTTTGTAATTGTATGATAAGCTCTTTTTTACCTTTTAATTTCTCGTATATTACATCAATTGTTGTTTGTTTTGTTTTTTTGTGATTTTTAATAAACGCACCTGAAAAAGCTAATTCGATATTAGACATTGGTTTATCTAAAAATTCATCCAATTTAAAACCATTATCTTCCAATAGCTTAACGGATGCTCTGTCATATTCTAAAGTATATGTCTCCCCATCATATGTTAGATTAATTTTTGTATTCATTTTTCAACACTTCCTTCATTTCTTTATTATTCTATACTCCACCTGTTGGTTTTGGGAATTTTTCAGGAGCATTAGTTGGTGTTATATAGTTAGTGATTTCTAGTACAGAACTAACACTTGTTTCTGGTAATCCCATGTTACTAGGGTTTCCAGTAAAATAGAACGACTCAGTTAAACCTGGTATAACAATAGTAAACCAAGTAGCCTTCCCACTTGCTTTACCTGTTTCATATTTACTCATTAAAGTATCCCAGGCATCTATCAAATCTTCTGTTAAGTTGAACGTGAACTCTAACGCACCACCTAAGTCTTTAAGACCGTCTATATAAGTTTTATATTCTGTTTCATCAAGAGTAGTTGTTTCAAGTGTTTCTGGACTAGGGTTCAAACTAGGTGTTGTTTTAGCCCCATAAATTCTTGTATAACCTGTAGTTGGTCTTGTTCCTGCTGTTACTTCAACAGCGTAATGTAATTGAACACCAGCTGTAGATAAATTAATTGCCATCTTAATACCTCCTATAAATAGTATTTGTTTTTAAATCTAAATTACATTCATATCTTAAATAACCTGTCATAACGTTGTTATCACTAATCAAAGGTGATATTGCTAACTCGCCGATTCTTCTCATGCACTTGTATGTGTCTTGCTTCATAAAACCATCTATTATATAAGCAATTCTTTCTACATTTTCAGTAGCACTTAATTTTTCATCTTGCGTTGCATTGATACCTATCTGATATGCTAGATAACTAACGTTTTCAGCATCACCATCCCAATACTGATTAACATCTTCGTTATTTATTTCTTGAATTGTTATCATAGGATAGTGTATCTTTGGATATGTTTCATATATTTTTTTAACAAGCATATCCTCATATTCTCCATTATAAGTATCATCGATTTCTGTTTTTATTTTTTCTGTATCAGCGAATAACTTTATATAATCATCTTTCAATTGATTTATTATAGTTTTGATAGTAAATCACCTACCACTTTATCCTTTGCTTTTTTTATACCCTCGTTTATTATATAATTTCTAGTATTATACATTTGTTTACCTGCAGGGATACCTTGTGTATAATATATTTGACCATCTTTTTCATAAGTCCAATATTTACCAGAAGTTATACCGTGTTCAGCAGAATGCTCGTTGGCATTTCTTATTGTTTTACCAGAATTATAATCATTTAACGGATATTCTGATTTTTCGGGATGACTATTGGATGCACCGATATCACCTGTTCCAAATTCGTCATATATGACACTTTTTCCACTAGCAACGATAGAATAACTTTTTACACTTCTCTCTACACTAGTATTTATAGTATCAGAATTCGGTTGATACGGTGTATTAGCATACTGTTTATTTAGTTCGGATAAACCATCATAAGCAATTTCTCTAGCTAAGTCCATTCCTAAATCACTCATATTTTTATTCAATTTTTCTAAACGTTTTATAATATCGTTTATACCATTTTCCGTAAACGGAACTTTAACTACTCTATTCATTATCACTACTCAAACGATAAAGCATTACTTCCATTTCGTTTATAAATAAGCTCGGTTGTGTATGTACTTCATAATCGGCATCTTTACACAACACATCGTGTTCTTCTGGTGGTTCCTTATAAACGTATACTCTGTCTTTAGGATGGAATAAATCTTTCTCACCAATATCTGTTTTAATACGTAGATATTTAGGATAGTTCATACCAATCGCAATCAAATCTCCGTCACTATTAGTGGGTACATAATTTTCTAACAAAGGCATTGGTTCTTTAAATTTTGTAAGGTTATTATCTTGATATTTTTGACATAAATAGATTTGTCGTTTATTTCTTCTAAGGGTTCTCATATTATCACCCTACTTTATTAACGGTTTTATAGATTTTAAAATAGAAGATGGATATTTACCATCCGTACCGTAAGTACGAGAGATATTGTTTTCGCTATGTGATAATTGTCCTTCCGCACCTATTTTAGCAAGGGAACTAACACATAATGGTATAATCAAATCTTCGTATTTCTCATCATATAATTTTTCTTCCGTTGGTTTGAATCTACGACAACGGTTTATTTCTGCAATCGCTTCTTTTATTTCTTGCTTATACGTATTATCAGATACTGTGGGAATACCTCTGTCTTGACAAGTATCCTTTAGTATCACTAACAAATCATCCGTCGTCATAAAATCACCACCTTTTAAGAATCATCTCTATCATAATATCTTGGTTTTAGACTTTTTATGATAGATTGTCTTTCTTTTTGTAAATCTATTTCTTTTACAACTAAATTTTTATTACTTTCTATTTTTTCTTTTGTTGGTGCCATAACTAATTCCCCATTTTTATCTAAACTCATGGACAATTTTACATATTTGCTCCCAACTTTAACGTAGTAATTACCACTAATTTTATAAATCATTGATAACACCTACTTTCCTTTGTTTTTATCTGTTTTTAAACTATCAGATAATATATTCTCTTCACCCTTATTATCTTCTGGGTTTTTATTGCTCTTACCCTCGTTTTCACCAGTTAATTTGTCTTTATTACTTTCAACGATTGTTTCTTTTTTCTCAACAACTTGTTTGTAACCAAGGGGTTTGAAAATACTTTCAAACGCACCTTTTGTTACAACTTTCTCATCGCCATTGAGATGTGCGATTTTAATCATTACGCTGTTACATCAACAATCATTACTTCATTTGCTCTTTCAAATGAAGGTAATGCAACCATTGTCACTTTTGTTTCGACATTAACTGGGTCATGTTCCTCATGCGTTGTTACAGCTATACCGTTATCAACGATAGACACATTAGCACTTAATGAGTTCATTAAGTCTGATTCCTCAGGTGTAACACCCATATGCGTATAACCTAAATCTCCCTCTGGGAACATAACAAATGTATCATCTGGTACATACTTAGTAGCCGTTCCTGTTTCAGTAACATAGACATCGTCGTCAACTACTATTCTTACACCCGTTTCAGCATAAATATATTCGATAGCCTTATCAATAGTAATATTTACTGTACCGTTTGCAAATACATAAATTGCATTTTTCATAGCGGTATTTGTTTTGAAATATTTAGCAACACTAGAGTTACATACAGCACGTGTAATGTTTACTCCTTTTGCCTTCATTTTCTCAACATAATTAGTAATATCACCGATTATATCTGCTGATGCTGTAGACCAAGATGTACCAACTGTTACTTTTTGGTCGGCAGGAACACCATAATCATAAGAATAACTTTGTCCATTTGATGCTAACGTTACAGTACCAGTTGTTAATGCTTGCATTCTCATTCTTTCTAATGCGATATGACTAGCTTTAATTAACTCTACTTCATCTACAAAAATTTTAGATAAAATCTGGTTGATTAATGCTTGGTTATTTGTTTGCATTAAAATGTTTAATTGTTGACGCATTTTTTCATCAATGTATTTTGATTCTTTGAAGAATGGCATTTCAGTATCATATTTCTCAATACCTCTATTATCACGTCTGATGGCTTTAGCATCATAAGCTGATAATCTTAATGCAACTGGTTGATTGTTTGCACCCTTAATCCATTCTAGTTTAGTACCGATTTCACGTACTGTTGGGAATAACGTTTCACCTAACATTGGTTGAGAGTTAACGTTTAATTCTAACCAATATGCAACAATGTTGCTAGATACTAACATATCATATAAACTTTGAGTCATAATTAAATAGCACTCCCTTCCACAAATATAATTCTATCTAATGCTTGACCCTCATCAGCAAGAGCTGTCGTGACATTAGCTTTAACAGTTGAATCCAACTTTAATAAATCAACGCAACCTGCAATAACTAACGTTGCATTTCCTTTACCATTGGCGTCTAGTTCTACATCATGTAAGTTGATACCTACTGCACCTGTCGTAGAAGCCGTGAAAGCTGTATCTCTTTTTTGAATGTTGCCTTTTAATGGCTCACCAGCTTTGATAGTAGTATTTGCTGTACCACTAACGACAATCGGTAATGCGATGTAATAACTGTCTTGACCAATCATAATTGTTTTACGATTAGTGTAAGTAACTTTATTTACCATAACAATTTACCTTTCCTTTCTTAATCTTTTTTGAAATAATCAAACTTTTTATTATTAACACTTGCTTGTGCTAATTCTTTTCCCAATTTACCAATTTCTTGGTTATCGGTGTTTGTTGAACCACCTTTTTGTTTTCCAAAATTACCCATAGCATCTTTTGTACTATCTTTCTTACCTTTTTCATAGGCATCTTTGATAAGTTTGTTGACATATTGAGCGATAGAAGTTGTTTTACTACCATCTTCTGTCGTAATATTATCTATGAAAGTAGATAAGTCTTTATCATCTGATTTGATACCAAGAATACCTATACTTTCAGTTAGTGAACTATTAGCCACACTCTTATTTGTCGTGATAGTATTATCACTCAACAATTTCGTTAATCTTGCTATCTCATCATCTTTTGCTTTAGCATCTGCTAATGCTTTTTCATCGTCAGTCATTTTTGCTTTTAACGAGTTATCTTTATCTGTAATCTGCTTGTTTAAATCAGCTATATCAGAATTATATTTATTAACATCAACATAATTCCCAGTTGATAAATCAGCGAAATGTTTTCCTTTCATAAAATTTGTAATATCCTCGACAGTTAAACCTTCTTTGTAACTATCTCCCATTAATTTTTGTAGTTCATCCATTATTTTTCCTCCTTTGTAGTGATTAAACCTCTTCTCTGAGGGAATACAAACTCACATTTCCTAAACCACCCGTGAGCAGGTAGAATTTTTTATTATAATCGCTTTTGGAATGAATCCGAAGATTCATTCTCTTTAATTAGACTTCCGAGGAATCTAACGGCAACATAATCACTCTTCATTTGTTTTTGAATCATCTTTTTCATCAGTATTGTTACTGTTACCATTACTTGTTTGTTGTGCTATTTCCAGAGCTTCTTTTTGTCTTTCTTTTCTAGCCTGTTCTCCTCGCTCTGTCATTTCTCTTGTTTTATTCGTTAAACCAGATAATTCCAAACAATCTATTGTTGCTAACTCACCCGTTGCAACCAATGTACTGAATGCTGATGTTTTTGTAGATAAGTTGTCTGTCGTATGTCTACCAATAACAGGTTCGATATCCAACACACTTAAATCATCATCTATCAAATCAAGCATTTGTAATATTTTTATACCAACCGCCAATTGCTTCTTTTTTCCTTTTTTAAAGAACAACTCTTTAAGTCTTGCTACAATTTCTATATCCGTCCAACCGTCTCTGTTTAAGACCGCTGTACCAGTATCTCCACCGCTCGAATTAGCACTTCTATCAGGAATACCTGTGATTACGTTTCTCGCATCATCTAAATATTCACGAATGTTTTGAACACTAGTACTATCAAGTTGTGATGAAATAAATTTAGCATCTAAATTCGTACCAGCTTGACTAGTCAATGTTAAAATACGATTTTTCTTTACTTTCTTTATATCCGCTTGCGTTTCATCTTCGTCGTCAAATTCAGCACCAATAACAACCAATAATGCTTTTATCGTACCTTCAATATCATTCAAAGAATCACTTGCCACTAGGTTACTAGCATTCATAACACTTATCGCCAGTTCCCAATCGCCTGTTAAAAATAACGAATTTTCAATCATTGATATTGGGTCAAGACCAATGGGGTTTATTTCCTTTGTTAAGGTATTTTTATCCATAGCGGTTATTGTAAATTTATATTTATCAGTATATATCGTATATAAATTTCTACGATTAGCTGTTGTACCGATTGTACAAGACATTATTTGTGGATTACCCACAGACGAACTTTTTACCACAAACGTTGTTCTTGGGTCTAACGCTTCGTATAAAAACGGAACATCAGGTGTGTTATCTTTTGTAATCATACTATTTGGTAGTGTAATTTGATATGCAACACCACATATAGAGTCATAAATACCTGTACAAATATCTACGTAATAAGCGTTTTCATAACTATAGTAATCAGATATTTTATTGACAGCTTCTTTCTTTGACATGTCTTTCTGTACAAGTTCAACACCATTCGCATAAGTATAACCAACGATTTGTCTTGTTATTGGGAAAGCATAATTAACAACTGTTTTATTGTTAATCTCACTTGTTGCTGATGCTTGTCTATACAATATATCTTGTTTACCTAAAAAATAATCTATCAGATATTCACAATCTCTTCTATTTTGAGCATGTATCGCCAATGCTTTTTGCATTATTTCTACAACATTTTCTGGTGTAACTTCATCATAATCTAGAATAATATCTTGTCTACCATAATGTATTTTATTACATAACATGTTGTTTGTTGAAGTACTATCCAAAGTCACACCTCCTTTAAAACAAAAAGAGCCAAAATAAGACTTAATGCTTACCCTGGCTCAATGGCTCTTTAATCAATATTTCTTTTTTACAATTTTTACACCAAATGTAAATATTATCATATTTACTATCTGGTGATATTTTGAATAACTTTTTCCCACAATTGGGACACGCAATGAACTTATATTTCATGTTTCACCTTATTATACCATACATTTATATTTTCGTCAAATATATTAGATTATGTTATATTCCGAGTTGCGTTGCACTAATGTTACTTCTTGCCTTACCTGTCATCTTACCAACCAATATGTTTGTTATTAAACCTGCAGTACTATCTGGCGCACCATCTTGTTGTGTTTTTTGCACCGCACCTGCTTTTTGTGACCAATTGTACATATCTCTCATAAAATCATTATATTGCTTATTATCTTTTCTTTTCTCATATGCTTTAAAGTAAATCCTATATGTTCCAAATTCAGTAGCGACACCTTTAATTTCACTTTGACATGACATAATTCTTGTCAATTTACTTTTATTTGTTGGTGCTTTATGTGTTGTTATCGCACAGCGATATTGACGACGTTTTAAATCACCAACAATTAAATCTGCATATTCTCTACCACCGTTGTTCTCTTCAAAACCACCTCTTTTAGCCTGATGTTGTATTATTTTATCACAGACAAGCGGTCTTGTTTTATCAGGGTCTAACTTATTCACATATATTACATCATCAATGTACACTTCGTTACCGTAAACATAACCAATAGGCATGCTCATATAATCATCACCACCATGAGCAACATCATTATAAAAGACAACTTCATCTGGCTCTCTTTCTGGTAAATCATAAAAAAATGTCAATTGGTCTTCCGTAAATGGTCTACCTTCGCGTTCAATAGGTTTCATCAAATACTTTGCACTAAAAATAACTGGGTCTTCCGCCTTTTCCAAAGAGTGATAATATTCTTTATCAAAACCCTTACCATAATCATACATAAAGTTACTTTCCCCATTTTCATCATAACAAGGGATAGATATTATCCTTACCCGTGGATTATTACCGTTTTCACCATAAATTCTAATCAATCTACTTGTGACATCATTTATTGACCATGGTGTATTTATATGTATTTCTGGGCATGGTCTATATACACCGTCTTTGCATAACCTTTGTACTTTTCTATCTTGAATCGTCGATGTATAAGTATAAAATAATTTTTCCAATCTATCTGGGTTGTTCGCTGTCTCAACATCCTTAACTAAGTCATCACAGTATAACAAATTACTTGCTTCTGCCAAACCTGTCGTACCACCATCTACTGATTTAAACATCAAGGTGTGAAATCGCTTACTAGTGTTCAAATCAATCCAAGAATACTCACTTGATTTGCTATCGACTTTAATATTAGGGAATATATTCCCAAATCGATACTCTTCACTCGTTATGATATTCAAAGACTCTGCATAAAAAGACTGTGTCAAACTTGTACTATGACCATTACCTAAGATACTTCTATCTGGAAAACGACCAGCCATGAATGTTAAGAAAAATAAACCCAATGTACTTTTTCCCGTCCTAGGTGGCATATTCACACAAAGGAAATCTAATTTATCATCTGCGACATCTTGAAAAGCCTGCACAAGACCATGTTTTTCCAATAATTTTCGTCTAGGAACAAAGAATTGTTTCTCAATTGGTCTATTCCATTCTAATGCAATACAATATGCTCTAAAATCACCATATCTTGCCTTCGTATCATAACAAGAGACTAATATATCACTAACTGTTTGTTTTTCTTTTTCACTATAGACAATTTTATTACCAGTTAACAAATCTATAATAATATCGCTATATTTTGAAGCATTGTCATAATCTTTGATACTTTCATAATCACGTTTTAAAGTATATAACCCGTCTAAATAAGCAATTGTTGTTTTATTCGTTACCTTGTTTAATAATTCAAGTGTCTTGTCTATTCTTAGTTTTATTTGCTCATTTATATCCAAAACAAACACCTCACTATATTTTTACAAGAGCATTATAGCATATTATGAAATATTTTACAAAAATAAAAAAAAAATACTGGTGATAAATTATCACCAGTAACAGAAAGGGGCACGTGAACGATTCTGGCATTTATGTTCACAATAATATTGTATCACACATGTATATTACTGTCAAACCAACAACTTATAACTTCTTCGACAACACCTTATTATATTCTTCATACGGAATAACGTTTATTTCATAATAATTTCCATAACAATCCCACATTTGATATCGATTATTAAACACATCGTAATGTATATGGTTTAATTGGGGGTTTTCTTTTATAGACGTCGCTTTTATCAAATCATTTCCGCCTAGTTTTGCATTTCTTTTTTGTATGAACGCTTTCAATTCCTCTGGATACACTAGCAACCTCTTCTTTAAACAATAAAAACTCGTCTATACTACGCATACTTCTATACGGTCTATCCGAATCTTGAATATAATCGTGTTCGATTATTAAGTAATATACCTTATCCTTTTTCGCCATATCATTTTCAATAAGTTTAACCACCTCTGGTAACTCATTTTTAACACCAAGCAAATCCCATCCATAAATATTACTATACACTCTATAATTTACACAAACCATGCGAACACTTCCCTATTAAAATAATTATAACACAAACAAAAAATAATGACAAAATTGCCACTATTTTTTGCAAATTTGGAAGTAAGCGACGTGTTGGGACTCGAACCCAAAACCAATGCACATAGTTAACGTCTAGACTCATTACTTTTCCAATTAAGCTACACGTCGCATATGGTTGCTGAGAAGGGATTTGAACCCTTGGTCTACTGGTTATGAGCCAGTCGAGATAACCACTTCTCCACTCAGCGATATGGTTGGGAAGGTAGGATTTGAACCCACGACCGATGAGATATAAGCTCACAACTCTAACCCCTGAGTTACTTCCCAATATTAGAAAAATAGGACGCCACTGTTAGATGGTGTCCTTGTAAAAGATATTTCTTTTTTCCTCTCCAACAAGATTTTATAAATATAGTGCTTTAATAAGCACTGTACCGATGATATAATTAAGCCAACAAGTTTTCACTCTCTTACTTCCTTGTATAATAATTACTATCATCAGTACACTACCTATTAAAAGATAGTGCGTTGCAAGAGTTGTGTTATAGATAAACACTAGGTTGATAACATGGAAATATTATCAACATACTATCTATCATAATATGAACAAAGTTCTCTGAAAAAATGAATGAAAAGTTGCTTCTCACAATAATTCATAATGAACATCTATTATTCAGTCAATAGCCAGCCAAAGCCCTCATAAGGGAGCGACCCTTACTCTTTCATATGGTTCACTTCATCCATTTTTTCAAAGAACTTTGCCCTTGCAAATATGGGGGGCGATACGACCCCTAAGAAAAAGGAGACGTCTATGAAATCAGCGTCATAAACATTCAGAGCCGTATCAGCATAACACCTACACAATTATTTTCATAGGCAAATCAAGAACATGTAACAAAAAATAAAAACCACGCTCTTGATATATACCATTATATCATAATATTCGCTATTGTCAATATTATTATGATAAATTATTCATCTTTTTCATGAAAACGAATAACCTTAACTTCTGTACCATCTTCTTTATAACATTTTGAATAAACCATATCTGGTATACACCGCACCGCATACCCAACATCACCATTTTCATCAACATACTCATACTCATCAATATCATTTCTCGTTATTAACAATGCTGTGAAAATAATAATAATGATGACTACTATATAAAATAATAACGAATCGTTATAAAGAAATATTCTACTTATACTATTTCGTCTTTTTCTCATTTCCTCCACCCAATGATTTAACCTTTACTTTTGGTTGCATATTAACGTCATCCTTTAAACTTGGTATCCTTTCCCACAATTCATGCATAATCTTTAACTCTTCCATATCTAATTTATCTCTTTCTATGTTTATCTCACTTAGTCTGTTCGCCAAAGCAATGACTGATTTGTTATGCATATCTTCCATCTAACATCATCCTACCCTTTTTACCATTATACCATACTTTATTTGTCTTTTATATCAGTTGTGAGTATTTTGTAATTTCTTTCTGATAGATGATTATCAAAACCACATTCAGGGCAGGTAGTATAGTATTTGTATTTGACTGTGTAGCAGTCAGTTAAGAAAAATTGTGAGACTTTCTTTGGCTTAGCATACCAAGCAATGTCGTCTTTTGTTACGTTGTAAACACAGTCGCATTCATGACAGGTGATGTTGATGTTGTTTCGGTGATAGATACCGTGTTTGATTATTTTCATTGTATTCTCCTTTCTGGGGATAATATAACATAATGTTACATAATATGTCAAGGGGAGAAGGGTCTTTTTATAAAAATTTTGCTAAAGCACTTGCACTAAGGGAGGGGGTACCCCACCCCTCTACCC
>ERZ1090861.851-NODE-851-length-17251-cov-28.954292_pt1 | contig 17251 bp, 11 predicted proteins | sample MGYA00478482_ERZ1090861 | MGnify/ENA primary metagenome ERZ1090861 (study PRJEB33644, sample SAMEA5815744) | chicken gut metagenome | biome: Chicken; feature: Gastrointestinal Tract; material: Caecum | place: Ireland | collected 2019-01-01 | study: A study of the... | reverse complement strand
GACATCGCTCAGTGTCTCGTGGGCTCGGAGATGTGTATAAGAGACAGATATCAAGCGGTGCAAGCTCTAGCATCAAACTTTTTTTGCCAAAGTCTTCAAAGATTATATCGCCAACAAGTCCATCATCAGAGATTGCCACAATCTGACCTACACCAAATCTTGGATGCTCAACCTTTTGTCCAACTTTATAGATTGAAACATCTTTTCTAGGCTCTTCCTTTTTTTCTTCCTTCTTTGCAAAAGACTTATGGTCAAATGGAAAACTTTGTTTGCCGCCACCCATACTACTTTTCACATAGTCGCCACCACATGCATAAGGGGCTCCATAGCTGCGGCTATGGCCATTATAAGTGCGGTCTGCATTATATGCCTTATTTTCACTTATGCCCTTGCTTTCAAGAGACAAAAGCCCAAGTTCGCGGCAAAACCTGCTTGGAGTTTGATATTGGCTTTCTCTATACATATATCTCTTTGAACAATGCGACAAATATAGCCGCTCTTCTGCACGAGTCAAGGCAACATACATAAGACGGCGTTCTTCTTCAAGTTCATAATTATTGTTGAGAGCCCTTGAAATTGGAAAGATACCTTCTTCAAGCCCTATAACAAACACCACTTTAAACTCTAGCCCCTTCACCGCATGCACGGTTGCTATAGTCACAGCCCCGCCTTGCCCTATGTCGTCTGTGTCAGAGCTTAAGGTTATGCTCTCTAAGAAATCTCCTAAGCTTGCGTCTGGGTTAAGTGCTTCAAACTCCTTGACTGATGAAACAAACTGGTCAACGTTCATAAGTCTGTTTAGGTCTTCTTCATCTTTGATATTATACGCTTCTCTTATTTTAAATGCCAATAGCACGCCTTCAACAAATTTTGATAGTGGCTTTTGTGGAAGCTCTAGTGCTTTGTTATAGCCTTCTAAAAATGGCAAAAACTTTTTATAAAGTGCGGTGTTTTTTATATCCTCTGAAAGAGCGTTCTCAAGCAGTGATTTTGAATAGTCTATCTCCTGCAATTTTGCAAGTGTGCCGTCACCTATACCACGTTTTGGGAAGTTGATAATTCTTGCAAAGGACACGTCATCTTTTGGGTTTGTGAAAAGTCTTAAATAGCCAATCATGTTTTTGATTTCCACACGCTCATAGAATTTAAAGCCGCCGAAAATTCGATGCGGTATATTATAGAGCAAAAAGGCCTCTTCAAGATTTCGTGAAAGCGCGTTCATACGCATAAGCACTGCAATATCTTTATATTCATAACCCTTCGTTTCAACAAGGTTTTGAATAGTGCGTGCAACATAGGTGGCTTCATCTCGCTCGTCATAGGCGTTATATAGCGTTGGCTTTTCGCCGCCCTCTTTGTCTGTCCACATATTTTTGTTGAGTCTTGCTGTGTTATTCTTTATAACATTGTTTGCAATCTTGATAATCTCGCTTGTTGAGCGGTAGTTTCTTTCAAGTTTATAGGTTTTAAGGTCAGGAAAATCCTTTTTTAAATTGAATATATTTTGAAAGTTTGCACCCCGCCATGAATAAATACACTGGTCTTCATCTCCAACAACAAAAAGATTGCCATGCACGGACGCGAGCAATTTGACAAGGTTATACTGCACAAGGTTTGTGTCTTGAAACTCGTCGACAAGAACATATTCAAAGCGGTTTGCATAGTAATCTAAAATCTGCGGAAAGGTTTTAAAAAGCTCAATGGTTTTGCAAAGCAGGTCATCAAAATCTAGTGCATTGTTTTTCTTAAGTTTGTTTTGATATGCCACTATGCACTTGCCTATCTTTTGCATATCATATTCGTCGCTATGCGTGTTTAAATATTCTTCTAGACTTTGCGAGCCATTCTTCCAATTTGATAAATGCTTGACAACTGCCTTTTTGATTTTATCATCATTGACGCCGAACTCTGCAAGCACTTCTTTTATAACCTTATCACTATCACTTTCGCTATAGATTGAAAAATCTTTGGTAAAAGGATAAAGTGCGTCTATATCGCGGCGTAAAATCTTGGCACACATTGAGTGAAAGGTGGAAATCCACACTTTCTCAGCCCCGTCAACCATTGATATGATACGCTCTTTCATCTCGCCCGCTGCCTTGTTTGTGAATGTGATTGCAAGTATGCGATATGGGTCAACACCGCACTCCTTGATAAGATACGCCACCCTATGCGTAAGAAGTCTGGTTTTGCCAGAGCCTGCACCTGCTGTAACTAAAACCGCCCCCTTAATTTCTTTAAGGGGTGCGAGCTGTTCTTCATTTAATGAGCTTATGTCATATTTCATAGGTTTATTATAGCAGTTTTGGTTTTTAAAAGCAAAAGAATAATCAACAAAACTACCTTGTAATTTTAGATTATTTTTATGTTAATAATTAAATACTATAAAACACAGCAGAACGATTTACCCCATAAAAAAACAATCCTAAAAAGGATTGTTTTCAAATGAATATGTCTTACAGGAGTATGCAAAGCACCCCGCCCTTGCCTTCATTTACTATTCTTGAAAGCGTTTTTCTCATCTTCTTTTGTGCTTCAACCGGCATGGTTACAATCTTTGCATTGATATTGTCGCCAACCAACGTAAACAGGCTCTTACCCAAGATGTTTGTGTCCCAGATAGATTGCGGGTCACTTTCAAACTGCTCCACAATATTCTTTGCAAGGTCTTGACTTTGGTCTTCTGTTCCAACAAGCGGTGTGACTTCTGTTTCAACGTCAACTCGCATAATATGCAAGCTTGGTGCTGATGCCTTAATCTTAACGCCGAAGCGGTTGCCTTGTCTGATGATTTCAGGCTCGCCAAGTTCAAGGTCTTCTCTGCGTGGCTCGACAATGCCGTAGCCTGTTTCTTTAACTTCTTCAAGTGCACCTTTAATCTTATCATATTCAATCTTGGCAAATGCAAGTTCTTTGATATAGCTTACAAGTTCAAAATCATCTTTGATTTCAAAGCCACATTCATCTGAAAGAACATGATAGAAAAGTCCGTCTTTTGGTATAACATTGAATCGGACAACGCCGTTTCCTGCATCTATTGTTGACACTGTGATAGGGTCAAAGCAGCTGCTCTCAGCAAAGGCAATTTGACTTTTTTCTGCGTCACTTAGTTTTATCATGTTAGTGCCAAGTTTCCGCATTTCACTTGCAATTTCTGTGATGATGTCGCTGCTATAGTCAAGTGCTCGCAGCCACTCTGGCATTTGAACTTGAATTGACTGAACAGGAAACTCCATCAAGATATTTGCAACAATTTTATCAACGTCTTCATCCTTAAGCTCTTGTGCGTTAAGTGGAATAATAGGAACGTTATATTTTTCATTTAATGCGGCGGTAAGCTTCTTCGCTTCACTACTATTTGGATTTTTGCAGTTGAGCACAATAACAAATGGCTTTCCACATTCTTTAAGCTCTTTAACCACCCGCTCTTCAGCTTCAACATAGCTAGAACGCGGAATTTCTGTGATGCTTCCATCAGTTGTGACACAGATACCTATTGTGGAATGCTCTTTGATTACCTTAGTTGTTCCAAGCTCTGCGGCTTCTTCAAAAGGAAGTTCATCTTCAGCCCAAGGAGTTTTGACAAGTCTTGGCTTATCATCCTCTATGTGCCCCATAACACCACTGACAAGATAGCCCACGCAGTCAATCATTCTAACCTTCATTTCAGCATTTGCCACCTTGATTTTAACAGCTTCGTTTGGCACGAAGTGTGGCTGCGTTGTCATGATTGTTTTTCCGTCTGCCGACTGTGGCAGCTCGTCAATAGTTCGTTCTTTTGCGTTCTTTTCGGAGATATTTGGCAGGACAAGTTTTTGCATGAAATTTGTGATAAAAGTTGACTTGCCCACCCTAACAGGACCAACAACACCTATATAAATATCGCCGTTTGTTCTGGTTTTTATATCATCATAAATTTGGAATTTTTCCATAATTTTTGCCTCCTATGCGACAAGATAATGTATGATGATAATTTAGAGAATAGAACCATTTTAAAAAAGTATTATTAAATAATAAAAAACTGACTTAAAATAATAAAAAATATTTAAAATTGATTTAAAAATAGATAAAATAATAAAAAATATATAAAAATTGAATAAAATCAGAAATATTATTTTAAAAATATAAAAAATTTATCAAAATAAACAAAAATATCTTTAAATAAAATTTAAAGATATTTTAGAGTGTAGACAAATTGTTCAGGCTGCAGAAAAACGAGCGAGGCAAGGCTCGGGAAATGCCTAAAAGCAGGAGTTTAGTAGGCCTAAATGACTGTTTTTAGGCGTTTTACAGTTAACGCAGCAAGAAAAATTTATTTAATTTTTCGGTCGCGACGTTTTTCTACAGCCTGAAATAGCTTTAAAATATTTAAATTAAAGCTATTTAAATAATTTATTTATTATCTTCATTATTTTTAGATGGATTTTCTTGCGGCTCTGCCGTGTTCTCTTGCTCTTCATTAGGAGATGTGCTGTCGCTTGAATTTGACTTTTCTTGCTCGTCAACACTGACAACAACTTCTGCTTCTGGCTTTGCGTTTGGAACTTGGTCTTCTTCGATTATTTGTTCACCCTTTTTATGACAGAACACTGCTTTGAGCTTGCTTTTAAAATCAATCTTGTTCTCGGTGTGATTTATAAGCCTTTTGATGTTTCCCCTGTGCATGAAAAGCATAAGAGCGTAAAGCACCCAGATGATAGCAGTGATTGCTATTGCATGTGAAAGCGGCATGCCGTTTGAGATAAGGTATAGCCAGATGTATAAAGTGTAGGCGATAGACAGTCCGCCGATATATGTGAATGAAATCACGCAGGCATAGCTTATAAACATAAAAAGAATAAAGCAGACAACAAACCAGCCTAGACTGACATACCACAAGCTTGAGAATAGGAAGATACCCGCAAAGCAGGCAACCCCTTTGCCGCCTTTAAATTTAGACCACACAGGGAAGATATACCCCATCAGCACAAAGAAGCCTGAAACGAAGTAGATAAGCTGCCCATATTGTGGAAAGATTGCTTGGAATACAAAACAAGTCAAACCCGATTTGACAACTTCCGCGACAAAGGTTGCAAGTGCTAGCACGAAACCAAAGGAGCGGAGCATGTTCATAGTTCCAGGATTGCCGCTGCCAACCTTAGTTATATCTTTGCGACGTGAATGCCATGCGATTATCTTTGAGAAGTTGATTGTTCCAATAAAATATGAAATAAACGCCACAAGAATAAAGTATAAAATATCATCAAGCATCTATTCGTCCCCCTTTCCTTTGATTACAAATTTTATAGGCGTGCCTGAAAAATCAATACGCTCACGGAATCTATTTTCAAGATAGCGGCGATAAGCAAAATTGATATATTTCGGGTCATTGACAAAAAGCACAAAAGTTGGCGGATTGGTTGAAGCCTGAGTGATATATTTGATTTTTACGCGATTGCCATTGTGTGCAGGCGGCTCGTAGTTTAAAATTGCTTCATGAAGAAGGTCATTAAGCAGCCCCGTTGTGATACGCTTTGAAGAATTTTCATAGCTCTTCACAGCGTTTTCCATTATCTGTCCAACACTTGCACCAGTGAGAGCGGAAACAAAAATCACCTTAAAATAGCTCATAAAAGCAAGACTTTCTGAAAGCATTTTCATATACTGCTCTTTGCTCTTACACTTTATGTCCCACTTGTTGACAACAATCACACTTGGCTTTCCCGCCTCGTCAACATAGCCGGCTATGCGGACATCTTGCTCAGAGATTATATCTTGTGAGCCGTCCACCACAATCAGCACAACGTCCGCTTCGTCTATAGCAGACATTGTTCGCAGCACTGAATAGCCTTCAACAGACTCTCTTTCAACAGAGCGCTGTCTCCTAAGCCCTGCAGTGTCAACAAGAGCAAAGTTTTGTTTGTTGTATTTGAAAGGAACAAGCACTGCATCACGCGTTGTGCCTTCAATGTCGCTGACAACCACACGCTCACTGCCAATAAGGCGGTTGACAAGAGAACTTTTGCCCACATTAGGTCGTCCAACAATGGCAATCTTTGTGACGTTGTTATCGTCATTATCCGCCCGCTCTTTGAAGTTTGCAACGATGGCGTCAAGCACGTCGCCTAAGCCCTTGCTTTGCATAACGCTCATCGGATGCGGCTCACCAAGCCCAAGACTATAAAATTCATAGGTCTTTTCAACTTCGAAATTATCAAGTTTATTGACAACTAAAACAACAGGTGTTTTGCTTTTCTGCAAAATCTGCGCCACTTCTTCGTCATTTGTTGTCACGCCCACCCTGCCATCAACCAAGAATACAATCACGTCAGCTTCGTTGATAGCAATCTGAGCCTGTTTTTTGATATCTTTTTGAAAAGCATCTTCGCTGCGGTCATCAATGCCGCCCGTGTCAACTAAGGTAAAAACATGCCCACTCCATTCGGCGTCGGCATATATTCTATCACGAGTAACTCCAGGCGTGTCATCAACAATACTAATTCGCTTGCCGCAAATCTTATTGAAGAAAGTGCTTTTGCCCACATTAGGTCGTCCAATAACAGCAACAACAGGCTTATACATAAAACTCCTTTTTTATAGATTAGCATATTTTGCCTGTAAAAAGCAAATAAAATTCAGTCTAGCAAATCGCAATTTTATTTTTAATTGCCATAGTAGGATTTCAAAAAATTGTATTAAAAATATCTTTTTAAATAAAAAAGGAATGGCAGCTTAAAAAATTAACGTTTTAAATAAACTAGTCATAGAAAGTGACTGCACTCTCAAGTTGAAAAGCCTTGCAAGAAAAATGCAAAAAGCCCATCATATTTGATGGGCTTTCTTCTTTTGTTTTTATATATCTTCTTAAGACATTTTATCTTTTGTTACAAGTTATTTGTCACTCTTCTTTGCGTCTTGAGAAGTTGACTTTGATTCAGACTTTGCTTGAATGCTTGTTGCCTGCTTTGTTGAACCCGACTTTGTTGAAGTTGACTGAGTTGTAGCCTTTGAAGCCGGTGTTTCAGTCTTAGTATTAGCCGTTGTTGCTTTCGCTTGAGCACTTGTTGCAGATTTTGTTGAACTCTCTGCCTGCTTAGCTGAAGTTGTCTTAGTCTCACTTGTAGCCGGTTTTGCTGTTGCTGATTTGCTGTCAGCTGCTGCAGGTTTTGCTGTAGCTGTTGCAGTCTCCTTCGTTGAAGCAGTTGCTGCCTTACTTGTTGATGCTGCAGCTGCAGGTTTTGTTTCTGCTTTAGCTGTTGTTGAAGCCGGTTTTGCTGCATCCGTCTTGGCATCTGTTTTAACGTCTGCATTTGTGGCGGGTTTAGTTGACGCTACTTTGCTATCAGTCGCAACAGGTTTTGCTGACGCTGTTTGCGTGCTACCTGCAGGTTTTGCTATAGTAGGCTTAACTGGTGGCTTAGGTGGAACAGCTGTGGCAGAATTTGTTGTCTGCACTTTTGCTTGTGCTGTGTCACTCTTTGTGCCGCCTTCACTTTCAATCTTCTTCATTTGTTTATTAAACTCAGCCATTGTGCTTTCGCTAAGCCCAATATCCTTTGGTGCTTCGTTTGTGCTTGTTTTGATTTCTTGGTTGTTGTTTATAGTCTGCATAATTGCAGCTTCCATTTCTTGTGCTTCACGTTTTTGCTTGAGCATCTTGTCAACCGTGTCGATTATGCTAAGAAGAAGCATGAAGAGAACAATACAAGCAGGAACAACAACTAAAACTATGATACCAACTGTGCTTGAGATAAATTCAAGGAAACCGGCAAGTCCGCTTGGTGTGTATACGCCAACAACATAGTCAGCTCTTGTATATTTATCGGCAGCTGAGTTGCTAGTGCCTTGAGTTTGGAACCAAGTGTAGCCTTGACTGTCAACCTGTATATCTACAACTTGGTGGAAGATGATATTTGTGTCAAAACTGTTTTCGCCTGTTTTGAAATCAAGCACATTGTCACTTCCATTGAAATCTGATTGAACAATAGGACAATAATAGAATGCTATGATATCCCCAACTTCAATCTCTGAAATATTAACTTTCTTTAGAACGGCAATATCACCACGCTCAAATCCTTCTGAAAGGACTTCTCCGTCTTTATATGCCGGGTCATTCATAGAACTTGACAAAATTCGAACGTAAGAACGCCCAAAAAATGATGGAACTTTATTATTTGCGATACTTCCAAAGCCGTATATCATAAAGATAACAAGAAGCACCATAACAATGCCAAACAGCACATTGGATATGATATTTATTACCTTAGACCTTTTATTTCTATCTTCCACTTTTTTCTCCTTATTTTTTTAGCTTAAAACTTTTATTTAAACCCCTACTTCAACGTTTGTGCATGAGATTGTTATAGCAAGAGTGTCGTCAACAGAATGCCCCGCGTCTTTGATTGTGAATGTTAAAACATAAGTTATGCTTTCATATGCACTAATCCTTGTTGTATTTATTGTAAGATCTTGGATATCACCACTGTTGCCATTGAGATAATACTCTTGAACCATGTTGATATTCTCTGTGGTAGTCCTGTTGTCAAAAACAATGTCAAGTGCGTTATACTCACTATTGTTCATAACAGTGACCGCGATTGTTATCACACTGTCTTCATTAGGAAAAACAAGGTCGATATTTTGCCATGATTGATGCTCTGACTGACTTTCTGGTGTGATGATGATAGGCTCAAGTGTAGGCGGATTTTCCATACCTTCAATCGTTGCAGTTGCCTCAATATCAACGTCAGTTCCGTCAACTTCAATAATGTTTTCCCGTTCTCTTATAATAAAGAAAAGTGCAACCCCTATGATAAGAAGTATAATAACAATTATAAGCGCTATGATTGATATGGTAAGTTGAACTTTTGATGAATCTTTTTCATTCTTTTTTGTTGCCATAAAATTATCTCCTATCTTAGTTTAACATTTTTTACTAAAAATATAAAATAAAATTACATATTTCGTGAAATTTTTTATAAAATTTTTTGTAATTTGTGCGGTTTTTACCTTTTTATATTATTTTTGGCTGAGAAATCATAACAACAAAAAATCTTATAGGGCTTTCTATAAGATTTTTAAGTTGTTAAGCATTTGGGTTGTCATTGCTTAAGTCAAACGCACAAGTCCATGTTCCGCTTAAGTCGTTGTTATATCCGCTTGTGATTGACAATGAAAATTGAACTTGTATAGTCTGCCCTGCTAGGACTTGGAATGGGGTGTCTGCAGCAACAGCGCTACCTGTGCCACTTGTGCCATAGGTTGGAGTTGAAACTGAAACTGTGCCTGTAGACATGGTTGTTGATGGAAGGTTATCGAAAAGCACCCACATAGAACGATCTATTGCTGCATTATGTATAGTTATAGTCACTGTGATAGGCTCCCCTTGTGTGAACACAAGATTTTGTGCATCTGGGTCACCTTCAATCCAATCGACTTCTTCCCCTTCTGGTGTATCTGCGTCAAATTCAGCATATAGACGTAGTTGACTGTTTTCTTCACCCGAATATGTGATTGTAACGTCTCCAACTACCGCAGTTGCCGTGAAAGAAACTGTTCCGCCCAGTTGTATGGTTGCAGATTGTGCTGCAAATACGCCAACAACAAGAAGAGCAAGAACCAAGCAAAATGCTGATATAGTTGAAATAAGCTTTGCTTTTAATGACATATTTTTATCTCCTATCTTAGTTTAGCATTTTTTCAATAAAATATCAATTAAATTTACAATTTTCGCAAAATTTTTTAAAATATTTATAGATAAATTTTAAAAATCAATAGTTTTCTATATCAAATCAATAAAATATCTATAGCATAGACCCTTTTTACTATAAATAAAAAATCTTATAGGGTCACCTATAAGACTTTTATTTGCAGCATCAATTTTTGTTTTTAATTGCTATTAAGCAACGTTTGCAAGAGCAAAAGCAGCTGTCCAAGCACCATTAGTTACTGACAAACCAGCATCTTTAAGTTCAATTGTCATTGTGATAACAACAGATTGAGTAGCTGGAACAGTTACTGGAGTATCTACTGCCAAATCAGTAGCAACACCACTGTTTACAGAGTATTGAACATTGCCTACAAGATCAATGTTAGAACCTGTTACGCCAGGTAATGTTTCTGCAGTAAGAGTGAGTGCACGTTCAGTGCTGTCATTCTTTACAGTGATTGTGATGACAATATCAGTATCTTGGCTTGCAAATGATAAATCAATATCATCTTTTGTCCATGTAGCTGTAGCATCAGCAGCTGTAAATTTCTTTTGATAGTCACCTTGTCCATTTACAGTTGAACTTTCTTTAGCACCTGTAGCAGAAACAGAAACAGTTGCAAGTACGTGATCAGAAGTAAATGAAATAGAACCGCCTAAGTTAACAGTTGCTGAGCTTGCTGCAAGAACGCCAACAACCATAAGAGCGAGAACCATTACAAATGCTGCGACTGTAGAAACGAGTTTTGCTTTTAATGACATAATTTTTACCTCCTTTTATTATGCTAGTTATATTTTAACCATATCACAATTTTTTGTCAAATAATTTTGTCGAATTTTTTTAATTTTTTTAAGATTTTTTTATAATCTCCAAAATTTTAAGAAAAAAGGCTTAAAATTGCTCTATAGTTAAAGCCATAACTACTAAAAGCTTATCTTATTCTTTGCAAAATACCCTTAAATATTCAAAACTACAGCAATTTATGTTGAAATTTAGCGAAAATCTTGGGGTAACACTTGGAGTAACACCAAATATAAAAGCCCGAGAATACAGACGCAAAAGCCTTTGCGTCCAAAAAGGCGGAGCCTTTTTTAAAAACTCGCAAGAGTTTTTGTATTCTCGGGCGAAACCCATGCTATATATAATGTATATAATATATATAATATATACTATATATATAATATAGATAAAATCAAATAATAGACGGCGTTTTCTTGAAGCATTGCACCAGACTTAATCGCGTAGTCCACCTGTTCAAGAAGGGCATAGATTTTTTTAAGTTGCATTTTAGAAAAGTTTTTCACCTGCTGCCTTTGTTTTGAGACTGCGTATTCCTTGACGCCTAAAAGCGTTGCCAAGTTTTTATCGTCAGTATCAGAGATAGAGATAAAAAACAATCTTCGGAAATGGCTAGTGATAAGCCCCAAAAGCCCCTGTTCTTTAGACATTTGGTTAAGAATAGTCAGTGCTTTGTCTGCGTTCTTCTTGCCAAGTGCATCAGTAAGTTCAAACACAACATACTCGCTATCTTTCGTCACAAGTTCTTCCACAAGTTTTTTTGTCACCAAGCTTTCGTTAAGGTCATAATAGCAAAGTTTATCAATCTCGTTATTGACGCGTGAAAGATAGCCATTGCAATAATCAAGCAGTGTGTCAACTGCTTCTGCTGATATTTGTTTGCCGCGTTTAGTAAACTCATTTACCACCACAGCGGACGCGGTAAATTTATCAAATCTGCGGCAATCAACAAAGGCACAATCATTTTTTATAAATTCAAACCTATTAAAGTAGTCAAATATCACAATCACAGTGGTCTCTGCAGGGTTCTTGAGATAGTCAAGCAGCAATTTTTTATCATTCTCCCCCACTTTTGCAACATTTTTGACTACAACAAGCTTATAATCGCTCGCCATTGGCATAACTTCAACTGCTGACAAAAGGGCTTGCATAGAGAAGTTTTCATCATCAAACTTTATGATATCAAAATCTTCAAGTCCAATATTGCAAGCTTTTTTTATCATGGAAAAAGCTCTATCATATAGATAGAGATCTTCGCCTTCAAGCAAATAGCAGCCATCTAAGCCATTTTTCAGGCGTGTTTTTAAAGTTTTCAATCAAGTCTCCTTACGCTATAGCCCACGTCTTGTTTTTCAAGTAACAGATTGCCGTCCACAGCAAAGTTAAAGGTTGTTTCACTATTCCTAGTGTTTGAAACTGAAATATAGCCTTCATCTGCAAGTGAAAAGCTCTCACCTGTCACCACAATATCAGGGTCAAACAAACTTATAACCTGTTTGCAAGCTTCTATATCATTATAACCAATTTCTTCGCCGCTTGCAACAAAAACTGAAGTATCATCAAAATTTACATACACGCCAAGACAATCGCCGTTAAAGTCAACATACACAAAATTAAATTCACCCGCTTGCATAAATTGACCTTTCTCCACAATATAGATATCGTCCTTTTCTTTCTCACCTTCAAGGCATATAAAATATGTAACTCCATACTCTTCCTTATCTTGCACATCTTCTGCGGTGAGCGAGTCAAAAGATATATAATAGTCAATCACGTCAACATTATACTTATTCATAACACGGCTTAAGATATAGTTGTCACCAATGGTCATTGTCTGCCCGTCCGAGCTTATAAGCAGTGTGCATTCTTGCCCGTATGAGTTAAGATAGAACACCCCAGAGTCTATCATATTCTCCGCAGATGTGAAGCCAAATGAAAAGGTCATGCAAAGTATAAGGGCGCAGCAGGTCATAAACTTATTAAGTGGCTTTTGCATGAAATAAGCCCCCGCAACAAAGCATAGCAGAAAGAAGAAAAAGGTGACGGCAAGTGCCATTGGCGTAAGTTTGACTTGCAGGAATGTGCTAGAGAAAATGTGAGCAATAAACTCAGTCGCCGTCAGTCCCCAGTCGACAAGCACATAGGTAAATGACAGGAAAGGCATCAGCAGACACAGGAAAGATATCACAAAAAGATAAGGGTATAAAACTGCAAAGAGTGGCACAACAAATAGGTTGATAACAAAGGAAAGAAGGTTTAAACTTGACTGAAAACTTGCTAAAAACGGCAAGATTGCAAGTTGTGCAGCGAGCGACACTGAGATATACGACGCAACCCATCTTGGCATACACTTTTTAAACCACTTATAAAACAGCGGTTGCAAGAGCACAATGCCACATACACAAGCTATTGACATCAAAAAGCCTGTGTCAAAAGCCGTCAGTGGTGAGCAGATAAGGACTATAAACCCTGCAAGTCCTGTTGAGTTTAGCACGTCATAGCGTCTGCCGCTGATTTTTGCAAGCATTATAATCACGCCCATAATTGCCGCTCTAAAGACGGACGGAGCAAAGTTACAAAAATATGTATAAATTAAAATCACTACAACTGTGATTGTGAAGTTGACATATTTATTGCATTTGCAAAGTTTCAAAAAGCCATAGATAAGGGTTATCAAAAATGCAACGTTGAGACCGCTTACAGTGATGATATGAATGATGCCCGAATTGCGATAACTCTCATTTACTTCGTAGCTTATCCCCGTATCATCACCAAACAGCACGGCATAGGCAACGGCAGCGTTCTCTTCACTCATATTATCATAGATTTGAGCCTTTATTGACTGTCTGACATCTTCGTCAAAATACGTCCAGCCTTCAGTGATAACAACGTCTGACGTGCTTGCCGAAAGTGTGTAGCCAAGTTTTGCCCGATAGGCTGAAGCCGACATACTGCCCAAAGTAAAAAGTGGGATGGTTTCCACTTCGCTTTCGAAGGCAAGCATATCGCCAACTTCTAGCACTTGACTGCCCTTTGAGAAGGTTGCTTGAATATTCTTTGCCTCTTCCCCATTGATTGTCACGTTGTCAAGGATGACAACATAGCTATACTGCGTTTCTTCAAAGCTGTCACTCACTCTGCCGACAACGCTGACCACGCCGTCAAATTCTTTAACCTTATAGCCCGCTTCGCCTATAAAATACAAGCCGTTTCCAAGAAAGAAAAAGGCAAACAGCAGTGCCATAATTTTATATTTCCTTTTGTATATTAAATAACCACCAAGTGCAAGCAAACTTAAAAGCACAAGGATAAGCGTTTCAATATCGCCATGATAAAGCCCTCTTGCCACGATTATGCCGAACAAGAATATCAAGAAGGGATAAAAAATATAGCGAAAATTGATAAATCTTTTTGTGTTCATCTTTGCTTATTACTCTTTCTATATTTTAGCAAAATTACACACTTTTGCAAAATATTTAGATTATTAAGCAAAAATTTTGACTAAAAAACGCGAAAAAACTTTATTTTTTAATATTTTTTAATAAATTATCTTGCGAACAAACAAATTCAATACAACAAAAAAGGCAGCTTTTGTAGCCGCCAATTTTTTTATGATTGATATGGACTTTCAGATGTGTCCATGAACGCCAGCCCTGTGTAGAACTTATAGTTTGTTTGATAGTCACCTGCTCTCTTGATAACCTTGTAGGTTATTTCAAGATAGTCGCAACCATCCGTGCCTGAGAACATTGAAGGGTTGAATCTTCCTGAAGTGTATGTGTAGCCATCTTCAAGCTCGTCTGTGTCATATTCAGGGTTTGTGCCAAACTCAACAATCTCATAATACTTTCTAACGTCGGTTGTGCCCACAATTACAAGTGGATTTGTTGAGACGTAAGGTGCACCTTCATAGTTGCCAGTTGTTCCAACGTCGGTCATAAGAACACCGTCACCTATGCCTGTGTTGAAAGCACCAACGAGAAGTTGACCAAGATCGTCAAACATAACACCGCTACAGTGCCCTTCTGGAGCATTCACTCCGTCACCGCCGTCACCTTCTTCGCTGTAGATAAAGTCAAGGTCATAAGGTCCATCATAAACTCTGACTTGTTTTGAGTCAAGGACTGTTCGCGTATCGGTTGCATTGTTATAATAGTTAAGGTCGACAATTATATCAATATATTGATCGCCATACACGCCTTCTTCTGTGCCGTCAAGGTCGGCATCATATTTAAGTGCAACCCACAAGCCATCAACGTATGTGTCCGTGCTAAGCATTATTGCCACCGATTGATATTCAAGTGGAAGAAGTGTGTTAAGGTCTGATATGCTGCTATCGTCACTTGGTGCTGGGAAGTTTGTGTCATCTTGAATGAAGAACATGTTTCCGGCATATTCCATAATATTTGACGCTAGGAAACGCTCATCTATAGTGACATCTTCACCATTGTCGCTTCCAATAGATACAAGCTCGCAAACGCTATCCATGATATTTTGAACTGCTGTGCGATAGTCTCTGCCTAAGGCGTTTTGAGAATACGTTGCATCTGAGAAATCATAGCCAACATACTCATAAGTTTCACTATCTACATAAGCTATAACCCCAGATGTGTAGTTTGTGAACATATCGTCGTTATTAAGCGCAGTCCCGCCAATGATATTTTCAAGTATCCAATTTTCTATCTTTGTAACCTGTCTATCAACTAAGCCGACATAAGAGCCAAGCCTTGAGAATAGATATTTTGCATAGTCAAGCGCAACGTCAACACTTGTTCTATCACCTTCTGCCGGAAAATCTGTCACATTCACGGTATACTGCCCTGTATAATTTCCATATGCGTCAGTTTCGTAAGTTATAGTAACTTCGGCAGGTTCAAGGTCAACTGCATAGCAATATATTGCATACTCTAGAGCCTTGACATATTGGGAATAACTCTCTTCGTCATTTGGATCAGCACTTGATGATAAAAATAGAGATTGATAATAATTACTATCAAAAACTATTTCGTTTGTATAATAATTTTGTATAGCTGAAGGAGCATCACTACTTGCATTTATATAAACTCTACCATCTTGGGCTATATAATCTCCAGTTGAATAAACATAGGCGTTCATGTTTTCCATTGTAACTACTGGGGCTATCGTCCAATTCCACTTTACATTTGTATCAGCTCCAACTAGATATATTGGGCTCGCCAAATCCATCACTTCGTCACCGACACTTGTGATTTGCCCGTTTTCATAAGTAACCAAAACACCTTGTTGAACTATGGCTGATGTATCTACTTGATAACGGATGCTATCATAAAGATAACTTGTCATATCCATACCCCAAGGCATATCAGTTGTTTCATTATTAAAATTTGGTAATGCTCCCGGTTCTGTAAGTGTTCCTATTGTAAACTCACTATCTGTCAATCCATATACACTGAAAAGATTTCGCATTATATAATAAGCATATTTCCCGTAGTAGTTGTTTGTTTCACCTTCGCCTGCACCGGAGCCTTCATCATAGTTATAATCATCGGGTCTATAAAGCACCTTTGCACCATACATATCAACAGTTAGGTTGTCTTGAAAGTCTTCATCATCAAAAACGCCATCATCGTCGCCTTCCCACCCTTCAGGATTGCCAGGCAAACCAAGACAGCCTACACTGATAAAGGCAAAGCATAAAATCATGCAAATTGTCAAAATTTTAAACAAGATACCCTTTGTTTTCTTCATTTCCATAGCTATATTTTACCCTATAAACAGATAAAAATCAACTTTTTATATAATTTTAACAAAAAAAGACGAAATTTATCGCCTTTTTCGTGATTTTAGCAATCTAAACCGTATTCTTCTCTTTCGTCCTTGTCATTTGTGTAAACAAGTTTATAGCTTGTTGCTGTCACAGTTTCTAGCTGTGGCAAATCAATATCCTCTAGAAAAGTTCCAGCGAAGCTTCCACTTTCTGCATAATCTTCAACTTCATAATACTCACCATTATTCAAGTTTTGAATAAGTGTTGTGTCATTATTATTATTTTGAGTTTCCTTAATTCTTATAGTAACTTCTTCATAGTCATTTTCAGTTAAATTCATAACTTTAATTGTTCTTGCTGTTCCGCCTAATGTTGCATTAGTATTACTTCCATCATCTACTATAAATGATTGAGTGTTAGCATCTACTGTTGAAATAACTCCATCAGCTGCAAGTTTTGCATTTACTGCGTCTAATAATTCAGCTCTTTCAGTTTGAATTGATGGGTTATAATTAAATCCATATTCATTAACATATTTAGCACCCGCAACAAAAGGGTTTCCTTCGTCAAAAGCTGCATCCATTTTTGCTGTATCATTATTTATTAAATCAGTGATTGTTAAATCAGTTACAGGGTCAACACTTAAATACATAAATGTTCTTGAAGTTTCAGAATTATTATAGTCGAATGTCATGTATATTTTATCTATTGTTGCGTTATCACTTGTTGTAGATATTCTCCATTCTACATTATCCACCTTATTTAGGTCATAACTATTTCCAACAATATTATCAAGCACTTTTTCAAATAAACTTGAATCAAGCACATTGTTAACTATTGCTTGGTATTCTTCATTGCCTTCTTGCATAAGTTCTTCTAAAGTATCTGGAACTTCAGGCTCAGGTTCTGGCTTATCAACTTCACCGCCAGGATTCTCTCCTGGGTTCTCACCTGGATTCTCTCCTGGGTTTTCGCCTGGATTCTCACCTGGATTCTCACCTGGATTCTCTCCTGGGTT
>ERZ1090861.850-NODE-850-length-17254-cov-13.382987_pt1 | contig 17254 bp, 18 predicted proteins | sample MGYA00478482_ERZ1090861 | MGnify/ENA primary metagenome ERZ1090861 (study PRJEB33644, sample SAMEA5815744) | chicken gut metagenome | biome: Chicken; feature: Gastrointestinal Tract; material: Caecum | place: Ireland | collected 2019-01-01 | study: A study of the... | reverse complement strand
CAGTTCAAAGAACTGGTTACTAAAATTATAGAAAAGGTGTGATTATATGGATATAGAACAGCTTCCAAAACTTGATCTTCACTGTCATCTGGACGGCTCTCTTACAAAGTCCATGATAGAAAGACACCTGGGGAAAGAAGTGGCCAGGGAAGCTTTGACCGTATCTCAGGACTGCAAAAGCCTTACGGAATATCTGGAGAAATTTGACCTGCCTCTTCAGTGTCTTCAGGACGAGAAAGGACTGGAAGAAGGCGCCTATACCTTTGTGGAAGAAATCGCAAAAGACAAGGTAGAGTATATTGAAGTACGATTCGCCCCTATGCTTTCCGTACATGAAGGTTTAAGCTGCAGACAGGTGATCGAAGCGGTGAGGCGAGGTATGGAACGGGGAAAAGAAGATTTCCATGTGCATTATGGAATCATAGTGTGCGCTATGAGAAACCACAGTGAGGAACAGAACCTGGCCATGCTGAAATGTGCCAGAGAATATCTGGGAGAAGGGGTATGCGCCCTGGACCTGGCCGGAGATGAGTCCGCCTTTCCTACGGCCCAGTACCGGAACATTTTTCAGGAGGCAAAAAGACTTGGCATGCCCTATACTATTCACTCCGGGGAAACCGGAAGCCTGGAAAATGTCCGGGAGGCCTGGGAACTGGGAGCGGCCAGGATCGGTCATGGAATTGCACTGAAAAAAGACCCGGAGTTGATGAAAACATATGCCAGAGCAGGGATCGGCGTGGAAATGTGTCCTACAAGCAACTTCCAGACTAAAGCGGTTCAAACCTGGCAGGACTACCCTCTCCTCCAGTTTCTGGACGCAGGGATTAAGGCGTCTATAAACACAGATAACAGGACAGTAAGCGGAACGACGATGACCAGGGAACTGATCCAGATTTATGAGCAGTACGGCCAGGATGAGGAACTGATCCTTACCTTGCTGCGGAATGCTGCTGATACAGCCTTTAACCCGGAAATCAGAGAAATCTTTGAGAAGAAATGGAAAGGAATTTAAGATGGATAAAAAAGAGATTTTAAAATATGTAGACCATACTTTACTGACACAGACTGCAGCCTGGGAGGAGATCCGGCAGATTCTGGATGACGCCATAAAATATGGAACAGCCTCTGCATGTATTCCGGCTTCCTATGTAAAGCAGGCTGCCGAATATGTAGAGGGAAAGCTTCCAATCTGCACGGTTATCGGTTTTCCAAACGGCTACAGCACCACAGCCACTAAGGTATTTGAGACAAAGGACGCTGTTGCAAATGGAGCTTCCGAGATCGACATGGTCATCAATATCGGAAAGCTGAAAGATAAGAAGTACGAAGAAATCGAAGAGGAGATTCGCCAGATCCACCAGGCCTGCGGCGGCAGGATCCTGAAGGTTATTATCGAGACATGCCTTCTTACTGAGGATGAAAAGATAAAAATGTGCGAGATCGTCACAAAGGCAGGAGCAGAATATATTAAAACATCTACAGGATTTTCTATTGGAGGAGCCACCTTTGCAGATGTGGAACTGATGAAAAAACATGTGGGAAAAGAAGTGAAGGTAAAGGCTGCCGGAGGCATTTCTTCCTTTGACGACGCAGAAGAATTTATCCGCCTGGGAGCTGAAAGACTTGGTACAAGCAGGCTGGTGAAGATCATGAAAAACAGCCCGGATGCCGGGAATGGATACTAAGGGGGAGACGGTGTGAGTACACATATGATGGTGGAGCTGGTGGGATATATTGGCTCCATACTGGTGCTGATCTCATTTCTTATGACTTCCGTAGTAAAACTTCGGATTATCAATGCAGTGGGAGGAACGATTTTTGCAGTTTACGCCATGATCATTCAATCCTATCCTACAGCCCTTATGAATTTCTGCCTGGTAGGGATTAATATTTATTATCTGGTCCGCCTCCGGAAATCAGATAGAAATTATGATTTTATTGAAGGAAAGCCGGGAGAGTCTATGGTTCAGTATATGATGGATTTTTATCACACAGATATCCAGAAATACTTTCCAATATTTAAAGAAAAACAGCCGGAATGTGATACTGCATACGTAGTCTGCAAGGATGCTTCACCTGCCGGGCTGTTTCTTGGAAAGAAAGGGGAAGAGGGTGAGCTGGAGGTCCTTCTGGACTACTCTGTGCCGGCATACAGAGACTGTTCCGTGGGAAATTATCTCTATTCAAAATTAAAAGATTATGGAATCCGCAAAATGATCTTTACAGGAACGCCGGGTCCTCATGAATCTTATCTGCAGACAATGGGATTTGAAAAAGTAAATGGAGTTTATGTAAAAGAGCTGGCCTGAAACAGTCTGAGACATAGCTGCCCTGTGGATGAAAAGAAGGGGAAATTTTTGCCAGGGTTATGATTGCATATCAGAAAAACAAGATGTATAATAGGGCTGTTTGTCCAAGTCCAGGCCCGTGATCCCGGGATTTTCGGCAAGGACAGCGCAAAAATTTCGCATGATGTGCAGGGAGACCATTACATGAAAACTCTGAAAGAATTTTTTAGAAAAGAGACGGTTTTCTGCGTCTCTTTTCTTCTTGCCCTTATTTCGGCAGCGGTGGTGAGACCGGATCCGGCCTATCTGACTTATCCGGATTACCGGACGCTTGCCCTGTTGTTTTGTTTTATGATCATTGTAGCCGGATTTCAATGGCTGGGGATATTTTCCCTTTTGGGAGAGACCCTGCTGAAGAAGGCCAGCAGCCTGCGGAACTTGTCTGTGCTTATGGTGCTTTTGTGCTTTTTCTCCAGTATGATCATCACAAACGACGTGACCCTGATCACTTTTGTACCATTTACCATATTGGTATATCAGATGGTAGGGCGGGAAGACAGGATCCTGAGGATCGTGGTGCTGGAGACCATTGCCGCCAATCTGGGAAGTATGGCTACTCCTATAGGAAATCCCCAGAATCTTTATTTATATTCTATGTCGGGAGTTACGCTGGGAGAGTTTGCACGGGCAGTTTGGCCCTATGCCGGCCTTTCCCTGATTCTTCTGGTGTGTATCCTTTTTACAGAAAAAAATGAAGCTTTAAAGAGTATTGCAGTAAAGGAGCAGAAAGAAGTCCAGATAGGAAAAAACCTGTCCCAGCTTTTTGCATTTGCGGCCTTGCTTTTATTATGTCTGCTGGTGGTATTTCGGGTCTTTCCATATATTCCGGTGTTGATCTGTGTGGCGGCAGCTGTGCTGGCAGTGAACCGGAGATTATTTGGAAAAGTAGACTATTTTTTGCTGCTGACTTTTCTGTGTTTCTTCATTTTTATCGGAAATATGAAGCGGATCCCGGAGATCAGCAATACGCTGGCTTCTCTTGTCCAGGGAAAAGAATTGTGGGCAGGGATCCTCACCAGCCAGATCATCAGCAATGTGCCTGCGGCCATCCTGCTGTCGGGATTTGCAGGAAATTTTTCTCTTCTCCTTACAGCGGTTAATCTGGGTGGACTGGGAACCCTGGTGGCTTCACTGGCAAGCCTGATCTCCTTTAAATTTTATACAGTGGAATATCCCCGGAGAAAGGGAAGATTTATGGCAGTCTTTACGGTGTGGAACCTTGTTTTCCTGGGAATCCTTATCTGTGAGGCTCTTATCCTCACATAGCTGCCAAGTATATCATCTCGAAAAAATATCCTGGGTGATCGGCCCGATTGTTTAGGGGACGATGTACTAACGGAAGTCTTTTGACAGAGAAGGCTTCCGTCTTTTTATGTGGAAGAGAAAAAGTTGAGAATCTCTCTTGTACACCAGAATCCGGGAGCGTATAATGTGGGATATCAAAAAGATACGGAGGAGAAAAAAGAAAAATGGACAGGAAAAAGCTCTTTTTTTCCAATGCAGACCTACGGAAACAGATCCTTCCTCTGGTGGTGGATCAGTTCCTTCAGGCCTTTGTGGGACTGGCAGATTCTGTCATGGTGTCCAGCGTAGGGGAAGCTGCAGTATCGGGGGTTTCTCTCATTGATACGGTGATGGTTCTGATCATCAATATCTTTACGGCTCTTGCCACAGGCGGAGCAGTCATCGCCGGCCAGTTCCTGGGCAAGAAAAAGACAGAAATGGCCTGCAAAGCCACAAACCAGCTTTTGGCTTTTACCCTTAAAGCTTCTCTGGCAGTGATGACCCTGGGATATCTGGGACGGAATCTGATCACACATGTGATCTTCGGCAATATTGAGGCAGATGTTCTTTATAACTGCAATGTCTACATGCTGATCGTTTTTGCTTCCATTCCTATGATCGCCCTGTATAATGCAGGAGCAGCGGCTTTCCGGGCAATGGGAAATTCCTCGATTGCTATGAAGACTTCTCTGCTGATGAATGCCATTAATATCTGCGGGAATGCCGTTTTGATCTATGGGTTCCACAGAGGAGTGGAGGGAGTTGCCATCCCCACTTTAGTTTCCAGAACCGTAGCCTGTATTGTGATGCTGTTTATGCTGAACAATCAGAAGCATATGGTTCACATTTATCACCCCTTTTCCTTTAAAACAGACTGGTCTCTGCTGAAAAAGATCCTGTATATCGGAATCCCCAACGGCCTGGAGAACAGTATGTTCCAGCTGGGTAAGATCATGGTGCTGAGCATTGTGACTGGATTCGGAACTGCTTCTATTGCAGCGAATGCGGTTTCCAACAATGTGGCTACTTTTGCGACTCTTCCGGGAATGGCTATTGGCTTTGCCATGCTTACCGTAGTGTCTCAATGTGTGGGAGCCGGGGACTTTGAACAGGTAAAATATTACACCAAAAAGCTGGTCAGGATCATTTATATTTCCGCCCTGGCAATTAATATTCTTGTGGTACTGGCTGTGCCTTTTGTGGTGAGTATTTACGGACTTTCAGAAGAAGCCAGCAGCTATGCACGACAGATTTTGTTCTACCATTCTGCCTGTGTAGTGACTATCTGGCCTCTGTCTTTTTCCCTGCCAAATACCCTGAGAGCGGCGGCAGACGTAAAGTTTACGATGGGAATGTCCATCCTTTCTATGTGGATATTCCGGATAGGATTCAGCGTGGTGCTGGGAGTATATTTGGATATGGGAGTATTCGGAGTTTGGGTGGCCATGACTATTGACTGGCTGTTCCGGTCTATATGTTTCGTTACAAGATACATAAGAGGAAAATGGAAACATGCGGCACTGGTATAGGACGAGAAAAAAGTATGAACAAAAAAGCATTTAAAGAACCAAAGATTCCCGAAGAACTGGCAGAAGTGAAGGATGGAGCAGAGCTTATCCAGACAGCCAGAGAGGAAGAAGGAGAAATCTTCAGAAGACAGTTTACAGGGATTTTTCTGTCCAGAATTGATGGAAACCATATTTTCTTTCAGCAGGTGGTGTTCCGGAACTGTAAATTCTTAGGCTGCTCTTTTGACAGAGCAAGCTTTACAGATGTGAAATTTATAGGCTGTGATTTTTCCAATTCCAGTATGAATGACGTTTGCTTTAAAAGCTGTGCCTTTGAAAACTGTAAGGCTCTGGGAACAGATTTTTACGGAAGCAATATCCGTCATGTCTCTATTGAAAACTGTAATTTCAGAGATGCAGGCATGGATGCGGTCCGTATGAGCTATGTGAAAATCTACCATTCAGATTTTACTGACGCCAGCCTCAGCAAATGCAATATTACCAACGTGGACTGGAAGGACGACTGCTTTAAAAACGCCAGCTTCTTTAAGACCTGGCTGAAGGACATTGACTTGACAGAATGTGACATTACAGGCATTGTGATCTCTGATGCAAAGGACGAACTGAGAGAAGTGATCGTAAATCTGGAGCAGGCCATTGTTCTGGCAAAAAGACTGGGAATCGTGATAAAAGAGCTGGAAAAATAAGCATATATTGGGCTGAACTGGATAAATGAGAATATCGGGGCGGACTGCTGGCCGGCAGCAGGGACAGCAGACTATAAGGCGGGAAGATCACGGCATTTGATTTGGAAGATTTCTGCATTCCAGGCCCCAGGGATTTTTCCCTTGTAAAATGGATAGGGATAATCTATAATGAAGTATACAATCCAGGCTGATATTTAAGGAAACTGGATAAGACGTTTTTAAATGATGATAAAGAAGAACAGGAGGACACTTTCTTGAAGAGAGAAACCGTTATTGTACTTGACTTTGGCGGCCAGTATAATCAGCTGATCGCAAGACGTGTACGTGAATGTAATGTTTACTGCGAAATCTATTCTTATAAAACAGATATTGAAAAGATAAAGGAGATCCAGCCAAAAGGTATTATCTTTACCGGCGGCCCTAACAGCGCATATCTGCCGGATTCTCCTACTTATTCAAAGGAAATCTTTGAGCTGGGTGTTCCCATTCTGGGAATCTGCTATGGCTCTCAGCTTATGATGCATCTTCTGGGAGGAAAAGTAGAAAAGGCTCCTGTAAGAGAATACGGAAAAATTGAGGTTACCGTAGACCAGAAATCAAAACTCTTTGAGAATGTGTCTGAGAAAACCATCTGCTGGATGAGCCATAACGACTATATCTCCAAACCTGCTCCGGGATTTGAAATCATCGCTCATACAGATGACTGCCCTGTAGCGGCTGTGGAGAATACAGAAAAGAACCTTTATGCAACTCAGTTCCACCCAGAGGTTCTGCATACAAAAGAAGGCAAAAAGATGCTTTCCAACTTTGTTTATAATGTATGTCAGTGCGTCGGCGACTGGAAAATGGATTCCTTTGTGGAGGAAACCATCAAAGCTATCCGCGAAAAAGTGGGCAATGGAAAAGTCCTGTGCGCTCTTTCCGGCGGCGTAGATTCCTCTGTGGCAGCAGTCCTTCTTTCTAAGGCAGTAGGAAACCAGCTTACCTGTGTGTTTGTAGACCATGGCCTTCTTCGTAAAAATGAGGGCGATGAGGTTGAGGCTGTATTCGGTCCGGAAGGCCCCTATGACCTGAACTTTATCCGTGTAAATGCTCAGGAAAGATTCTACGGAAAATTAAAAGGGGTAACAGAACCGGAGAAGAAACGTAAGATCATCGGTGAAGAATTTATCCGTGTATTTGAAGAGGAAGCAAAGAAGATCGGCGCCGTGGACTTCCTGGTACAGGGAACTATTTATCCCGACGTAGTAGAAAGCGGCGTAGGCGGAGAATCCACCGTAATTAAGTCCCACCACAATGTAGGAGGACTGCCGGATTACGTTGATTTCAAAGAAATCATCGAGCCTCTTCGTGACCTGTTCAAAGACGAGGTCCGCCAGGCAGGCCTGGAGCTGGGAATACCAGAATACCTTGTTTTCAGACAGCCATTCCCAGGCCCGGGACTTGGTATCCGTATCATCGGCGAAGTAACTGCTGAGAAAGTACAGATGGTACAGGACGCCGACGCTATCTGGAGAGAAGAGATCGCTAAAGCCGGCATTGACCGGGAAATCGGCCAGTATTTCGCAGCCCTGACCAATATGCAGTCTGTGGGCGTTATGGGAGATGAAAGAACCTATGACTATGCCATTGCACTGAGAGCAGTGACCACAACAGACTTTATGACAGCAGAGAGCGCAGAGATCCCATGGGAAGTAATCGGACGGACAACCAGCAGGATCGTTAATGAAGTGAAGCACATTAACAGAGTACTGTATGATTGTACGGGGAAACCACCGGCGACGATTGAGTTTGAATAATAAATAGCCCTCAAAAAAGCCAGTATTTACGCGGGTTCCAAACAAATTTGTTTAAGTGCTGGCAACGATTTGGCAACATTTGTGCATTATTCAAAGAATATTTTTATTTTAAGAGCATAAGAAAACCTTACTGATTTTCAAAGAAAAATTGAAAGTCGGTAAGGTTTTTTTGTGCTTAATTTTTGCAGTTTTGATTATTTCAGATTGTCTTTTAATGCTTCCACCAGATAATCGCTCAATTCCTGTGACGGCACTTTCGCCCAGCGATTTTCTGTGTCCAGTTCCGGGTATTTATAGCGCCACTGGTCATATTCCTCTTTTGTGATCTCTCCACGTTTCAGTCTGGCAGCCTGTTCCTGCCAAGCGTGGAACATTATGAAAATAGAAGTATAGGTTGCTCCGGTGGACTTGTCTAGCCGAAGACAAGGCTCTCCATCGCATTCTTCAATTTTTAGACCGTACATATCTTCCAATGCAAAAAGAGTATGCATAAGACCGATATAGCTGTCAATATCCGGGACATTTAAGGCTTTAGGACTGACATCGAAAATGTGAGCCATTTCCTTTATAAGATCAGTTTTTGGTACTCTTGCTTCGCCTTCATACTGTGCCATACGGACATCAGAAGTTTTGCCGAGGAAGCCAAGCATCTCTCCAAGCTGCTTTTGTGTAAGTCCTTTCCGGTTGCGGAAAAATTTGATACGTTTGCCGATTGCCATAATATGCCCCCTTATACTAAACAAATTTGTTGAACTTAGTATAGCACAGGTCAATAGACATATCAAGAAAAACTTAAATAAAAAAAGTTAAGATTTTATTGAAAGCCACTTGACTTAACGGAATATGTATAGTAATATAACAATGAACCTAAACAAATACAGTTAAGCAAAAAGAGAGGAGAATGCTTATGGTAGAAAAAAACTTTATGACAGTAGACGAAGTGGCGGAGGAATTACTTATATCAAAATCAAAAGCTTACGAGATTGTCCGACAGTTAAATGCAGAAATGCGGAAACAGGGTTATCTTACGGTAGCTGGTCGTGTGAATACAACATTTTTTCATAAACGAGTATGCTACAGCGAGTAGAAAGGAGGATGTAAATGGCAGTTTACAAAGACAATGCCACCGGAACGTGGCGAGTGATTTATCGTTTTACCAACTGGAAAGGGGAACGGAAACAGACGCAGAAGCGTGGATTTGCAACAAGGAGAGAAGCACTGCAATGGGAGCATGAAATCATGCTCAAACAAGGTGGAAAGCTGGATATGACATTTGCCAGCTTCGTAGAGATTTATGAAGCGGATAAAAAACAGCGAGTAAAGGAAAGCACATGGGAATCCAAAAGCCATATAATCAGAACCAAACTCTTGCCTTATTTCGGAAATCGGAAGATTGCAGAGATCGAAGCAAAAGATGTGATTGCATGGCAGAATGAGTTAATGTCTTACCGAAATGAAAAAGGGGAGCCATATTCTTCAGATTATCTGAAATCCATACACTCCCAGCTGACGGCAATTTTCAACCACGCCGTCAATTTTTACAACTTACCGTACAACCCGGCAAGGCGGGCGGGAACGATGGGAACGGAAGTCCCGAAAGAAATGGACTTCTGGACAAAGGAAGAATATCTGAAATTTTCCGAAGCGATGATGGACAAGCCCCGTTCCTATTACGCATTTGAAATGCTTTACTGGTGCGGTATCCGTGAGGGAGAGCTGCTGGCACTTACTCCGGCGGATTTTGATTTTGAAAAGCAGGAGGTGAAAATTAGTAAAACCTACCACCGTTTGAAAGGACAGGATGTTATCACAAGTCCAAAAACAGCGAAAAGTAATCGGACAGTGAAAATGCCCCGGTTCCTCTGTGAGGAAATGCAGGAGTATATCAGTATGTTTTATGATGTAAAGCCGGATGAGCGGCTGTTTACCGTTACAAAATCTTACCTGAATCATGAAATGGACAGAGGGGCAAAGCAGGCAGGTGTGAAGCGAATTCGTATCCATGACATCCGGCACAGCCATGTATCGCTGTTAATCAATATGGGATTTACGGTACTGGCAATCGGTGAAAGGGTAGGACATGAAGCGGAGAAAATCCCTTACCGCTACGCACACCTTTTCCCAACGGTGCAGACGCAAATGGCGGAGCAGTTGGAAATGGAGCGAATGTTAAAGGAGGAAGACGATGGAAAAAGCATTGGATAGCAAGGGAAGATGGAGAAACCGTACCGTTGCATTTCGGGTATCAGAGGAAGAAGCAAAGCTGCTGAATGATTGTGTACAACTGTCCGGTTTGACAAAACAGGACTATATCATGAGAAAGCTGTTATGCCGGGATGTAGTGGTACAGGGAAATCCAAGAGTTTATAAGGCTCTGAAAAACCAGATGGCAGCGATCTACGAAGAATTGAAACGGCTGGAAACGTGCAGCCAAGACAACGATGAATTGCTCTACACCCTGCAGGTGGTGGCAATCACATTAGATGGAATGAAAGGGGAAACAGAATGACAGAAAAACAGAAAAAACAAATGACTGCCCCGGTTCCGGCTGTTGGCGCAGCTGGGGGACAGTCACAAACACTAAAATCCAATGAAATTATAGCAAATCAACAAAAACAAATCAATCTGCAAGCCACAAAATGCCCGGAAAAATCCGGGCAGAGTGGATTGGATATCGTATCTATGACAGAATTATACGATACCATTTATCCAATGAAAACTCCGGTTGTGGATGGTTTTCTGTATGGAGGTACCTACCTCTTTGTAGGAGCACCTAAAGTGGGAAAATCCTTCTTTATGGCACAGCTTGCCTACCATGTCGCAAAGGGCGAGGCGTTATGGAACTATCCCGTACATCAGGGAACCGTGCTGTATCTTGCGCTGGAAGATGATTATGCAAGGTTGCAGAAACGTCTGTCCCAGATGTTCGGAGTGGAAGGAAGCGATCATCTGTATTTTGCGACACAGGCAAAAACAGTGAGCGAAGGGCTTGACCAGCAGTTAGAGGGATTTATGGAAGAACATCCAAATACCAGATTGATTATCATTGATACACTTCAAAAAGTCCGGGAAGTCGGCGGAGATCGTTACAGTTACGCCAGTGATTATGAAATTGTTACAAAGCTGAAAGCATTCAGTGATAAACATAATATTTGTCTGCTGGTGGTACATCACACCAGGAAAATGGAATCTGACGACAGTTTTGATATGATCTCCGGTACAAACGGTTTGCTGGGTGCGGCAGACGGAGCATTCATTATGCAAAAGAAAAAGCGTACAGATAACACTGCTGTAATGGACATTGTAGGGCGTGACCAGCAGGATCAGGAACTGACCCTTGAATTTGACCGGGAACGCTGTATCTGGAAACTGGTGAAAGCAGAAACGGAATTATGGAAAGTACCACCAGACCCGGTACTGGAGGCAGTAGCCCAGCTGGTGAGTGCAGAAATCCCGGAATGGATTGGAAGTCCGTCAGAACTTTTAGAGAGACTTCCAGCGTTGGACATCCCGGCAAATGTATTAACCCGGCGGCTGAATGTTGGAGCAGAAAGGCTGTTTAATGATTATGGTATTCAGTATGAAAGTGCCAGAAATCACAGCGGCAGAACTGTCCGCTTGTTGTTAGTTTAGATATTGGCGTGACGATGTGTGACGGTCGTGACGGTATTTTAGGGTGTAGCCCCAGTATCAAAAATACCGTCACCATCGTCACGACCGTCACGGAAAGGAAAAAACGAATGAAAAATATACAGATACCTTATGAACTCTTTTTCCACCTTATCCAATATCACCTGATGGATAACCGGAACGAAGAAGCATTCATACAAAAAGGATTGGAGATAAAATTAGATGCTATGGTGCTGCATGATTTATACGGGAAATCTAAGACCGCACCTACAGAGAAAGAACGGGAAAAAGCCAGAAAAGAATATCTGGACAGACGTGGTATGTCGGAAAAATTTCGCTGGTGATTCCCTTGTTGGAATAGAACAGGAGCGTGGCACGCTCCTGTAAAAGGTAGTCAAGAAGACAGCCGGAATGTGGCTGAATCGAGGTGGTGTCAAAAGCGGTAGAATTGGCATCATTAAGCCCTCGGCGTATGAGAGCGAAATACACCCATCGCACAAATCTGACGATTTGTACTCTGTGTATTTCGCCCTGCCGGGAGCTGTGCCGCCGATAGGCGGATGTGTTCGTAATTAGGTGCCTATGCACCCACTCACAAAAAGCACACCGATGTGCAGCATCGGAGAAAGGAGCAGCTTATAGGAAGACATTCATTTTTGCAGAATAGTAAATTGCCAGACGTCAGAGGCAGGGTGGACTATATTTCAAATCCCAAACGACAGGAACACTTATATGCCGTGTATCAGACAGACGGAGCAACGCCGGAGTTTTGGAAGAATCTTGCAAGAGAAAATCAGCAGGATTTTGCGGCAAGCGGAACGAAAGGAAAATGTATTGAGGGAAGAGAATGGATTATCGCATTGCCTGAAAGTTTTGTGAAGTATCCGCCGGAAGAAGTGTTGCGGTTGTTTGTAGAACATTTTCACTCGCAATATGGAGTAGAGTGCTGTGCAGCACTTCATCATAACAAGGCGAAGACAAATTATCATATTCATATGGTATTCAGTGAACGGGAAATGTTAAAAGAACCACACATCAAAACTGCCACACGGAATATGTTTTACAATGAAAATGGGAAACACGTCCGGACGAAAAAAGAGATACTGGATGCAGACGGGAATATCCGGGAAGGATGTCGTGTCGTTCCTAAAGGAGAAATCTACGAGAGCCATATCTTTGCACCCAAAAAGGATTATTTCAAAAGTAAAGCTTTTACCAGAGAAGTAAAGGAAACTTATACAAACCTGATCAACGAGTATGTAAAAGAGGAATCAGAAAAACTGTCGGTTTTCCAGCCGGGAAGTGTGTATCTGGCAACGAAGAAGATCGGGAAAAACAATCCGAAAGCGGCGGAGATCAAAGCGGATAATAATGCCAGACAGGAATGGAACCGGACAGTAGACGTGGCGTTGATTGAGGGTGTCCCGGAGGAAAAGATACTGGAAGTGAAGCGGACAGAAATCACAGACAAAATCAGCCAGTCCATTAAGGACAATGGAAGACAGCCGGGATTCTTCCGGGTGATATTAACAGCGGCAGTTGAATTTCTGACAGATTGTATTCAGAAATTGCGAATACCGCCGAAGCCGAAACTGGAAATTGATATTCAGGAATTTAAGCAGATGGAAAATCTGAAATACAGATTGGACAATCAACTGGAAGCAATCCGGCAGGAGGAGAACGTAGAACTACCAAGCCTGGAAAAAGAGCTGCAGAACATTACCGGATTTTTTAAAGGAAAAGAGAAAAGAGAGGCACAGACGAAAATTGATAATTGTAAAAAACGTATCATTAAGATGAAAGATCAGTTGAAGCAAATTGTAAAGGAAAGCGGTTATCCTACAGTAAAAGAATTTTTGAAGAATTACAATAAGGCGTATGAGATTGTGGCGGAATACAAAGAGGAATTGAGGCGATGGAAGCAGAAAACCGGAAAAGAACAGACGAAGACGGAACAGCGGGAGCGCATTCTGGATAGACTTCATACAAAAGTGCAGCTGGTAAACGAAAGAGAAAGAAATCAGCAGCATCACCGCCGATCCAGAGATCGAGACGTAAGATAACCGGGTGCAAATGAAAAGGCTCCTGCCGGAAATGGCGGGAGCTTATTTATCATCACAGATTTTCAATATGTCATTCGGAGTACAATCGAGGTATTCACACAGCTTTGCAAGAGTGTTCAAATCTATCCGGGATACTTTGTTCTGGCAGTAATTATTAAGCTGTGTTCGCTGTAATCTACAGTTCTCACAGACCTTATTTTTACTGATTCCCCGTTCTTTTAATAAATTTTCTAAATCAATATATACCGTCTTCATAAATTGTCCCCAATCCTTTTAGATAATTATAGATAGAACTGTATTGATTCATAAGATGTATTGTAATAGACTGTAAGTAAATACAGGGGCGGTGAAATGGGATGAAAAGGCGAATAGTATCTGTTGGAATAGTATGTATCACAATTATATTATTATGCTGCTATCTGCAATTTGGAAGAGAAATGGAAGTGTATAACAGTACCTCTTCCATAGCAGAGAATTATTGTGAAGAGCATTTGAATGTTGTGGTAAACAGACTAATAGTACCGGATAAACGGAAAGTGGCAGAAGAGATCATAAAACATTGCCGGAAGAATGATTTTAAAAATGTTATTTTCAGTTATGATGTTGCATATCCAAATAAATTGGAAGTCAGTGTGCATTTGTCAGAATGGAACGCCCGGAAAGGGAAAGCGGTATTTTCGTTTGTTTATGACACGGAGCAGGGAGATATCGGAGAATATAATTTTATAGAAAATCCGGAGAAGTTTAGGGTAGAAATAAAAGAGAACTAATGATTGTTATTATAAGTGGATAGCAGTATAATATTTTTATAAATTTTGAATTTGTGAGGCGTTTATTAGAGAAAATGATGATTAAGATTTGATTCTTTTTTTAGTGTAATTTAGAAGAAAAGGAATGTGATAGATGATAGCCATAGAAAATGGTGTATTAAATATAGTAGGAGATGTGTATGAAGAGAAACATGGATAAAAGCGAAAATTATGACTTGCAAAATGAGTTGGAAAGAAAATTTAATGAATTGTTTGGAACACTGGACGAGGAAGAAGAAGCTACGGATAATAGTGAAGATATGGAAAATGATGAAAGGGCATATGAAGAAATATTACCAGAAGAAGACCGTAGAAAAATCGAGGAGCCGGTTATTCCTGCAGATGTGCAAAGCATAATTGATCGAGGAGATTTTTCTGATGACCAAATTCGTTATATTAAAAAAATTCCGTGGCGCAAATTGAAGGTGCCAAGTATTGATATAGATAATGCAAAACAGATACTTGAATCTTCTCATTATGGTATGTTTGATGTGAAAGAACGAATTCTAAGGTATATTGCATGTCAGAAACATTTGGGAAAAGCGTACGGTGCTATTTTATTATTAGTTGGTCCACCGGGAGTTGGAAAGACCTCTATTGTTAAATCTATCGCAAAAGCATTAAACCGGGAATTCGTTAAAATATCATTAGCAGGAATGGCTGATGCAGATCCGTTAAAAGGATATGATAGAAACTATAAACAAGCAAAACCAGGGGAAATCGTTAATGCTATCATAAAAGCGAAAAGTTTTTGTCCACTAATATTATTAGATGAAATTGATAAAATGGGAAGCTCTGACCAGAGAGGAGATCCAGCTTATGTTTTGTTAGACATATTAGATAGTGATAGGACACATTTTACGGATAATATGATAGATATACCTATTGATCTTTCTAATATAATTTTTGTAGCAACTGCAAATAGTATTGAAAAAATTTCCCCTATATTATTAGATAGATTAGAAATTATTAAAATAAAAGGATATACAAACGAAGAAAAATTACATATTGCTCAAAATTATTTAATCCCTAACTTGTTAAAGGTGTATCAAATTGATAATTTAAATTTGAAATTTTCAGAAGAATTAGTTGAATATATTATTGAGAATTATACAAGTGAAGCTGGAATACGATCTTTGGAGAGGCATTTGCGGACAATTTGTGAAACCATTATTAGTTACAAGTACTTGACAGAAACAGTACCTAATATAATAGATATTAGCGAATTTAAAAAGATCATGGCTACATCCTATTTCGAAATAGGGCAGAATAATCCAGCTGGGAAATTGGTGAGAAAAAAGAAAAAGAAAAAAGAAAGAAAAAAAGAGTATAATATCGATTTATAACATACGAAGGAGAATGGAATATGGATAAATTGCAGATATTTTATTCAACAATAGAAGCACTGGGAGCAATTGCGACAGTGTTGTCGTTATTGTGGGCGATTAAAGTATATAAAAGTGCGAATGAGGAAAGAGGTTATTTGGAAACAAAAGATAATATTATGAAAATTCCTCAGTTATGTCGTGAATTAAATTTATTATTAACTGAGCCTTTTTTTGCAGCGATTGGGAATAGCATTGCAAATGAATTAAAAGAGTTGTTTGTAGAGAATCAGACAATAGAAGAATATTCCGAATTTTTATTGAATGATTCGTCTAAGAACTACAAAGCTATTGCAATATATTCTGGACTTAAGAAATGCTCGGAAGTAAAGCAAATTAATGATATAATTAAGCAATTAGAAGAAAGTAATAGAAATATTTTAATGAGATTTCCATTATTTGGAAGAGCTTTGCAAAAATTATCTTTTTATATAACAACACCTGCTGAGCAAGCAATTTCCTCACACGCGTTAAATAAAAGTTTAGCTTATATTATGGATGATGGTGATACTAATGATTTGTTAAAATCTGTTTTGAAAGATGCGGCGGCTACTGGAAATAAGGAATTGTATTTTAAGGAATTGGCTATTTATTTGACCAATATAAGTAGAATGCATTTATCTGGTCAGCATTTGGGGCAACGTACTATTGATTTGTCGTATAATATGTTATCTATTGTATGTAAATATTTTGGAGCTTTAGATGAAACAACAATAAAGAAATATAGTAAAAAAGATAAAAAAACAGTGAAAAAATTTAAGGGCTTTGATAATAAACATGCAGTAGAAGATGCTATGGAAGTATATAAAAAATATCAAAAGCTATTTTCTGAAAGTGAGTGGGAAAAGCTTATTGAATATAAAGGAAGAATTATTGAATTAATGGAAAATGATGATGAATAAATATAGCATTTGTGACATTTTTGCGGCATACAATTGATGAGTTATTTAGTATTATGGAGAGAGAGGAGCGATGTTACCTACACTTTTAATGGTGAAGATATAACTATGAATGTGTGTATTCAGATTAGAGATGTTGTGGCTATATTGTAGGAATGTTTAAATATTGATTTTATAGAGGCTGTTGATCGTTTTTATAACTCTGAGACTTATGAAACTTTACGAGGTACGGAAAATGACTTGTAGGCAGAATCAGCGGAATATATTACTGATCGTTTTTGTAGAAACAGAGTGTGAAGATTAGAAAAATTAGGAGTTACGGGAAACAGAAAACAGTTGCTTTTGACAGGTGCAAATATTATAATAATTGCGTGGCAACGATTTGGCAACGTAAAATCAGTACGGCAAAACAAGCTATGCAATTAAAATAATAAAGACGTTAAAAACATACAGAAATTAAACAAAAATGTTTAATGCCACCTAAGAAAAGGTGAGTTTGAATAATAAAATGTATTTGAAAAGCCTATATTTATGCAGGTCTCAAACAAAATTGTTTAGGCGCTGGCAACGATTTAGCAACGTTATTGCATTATTCATCAAATAAAATACTTTAATAACATAAAGACCTTACTGTTTTTCAGATATTTTGAAGCTGAAAACAGTAAGGTTTTTTGCATTTTGGAGGGAAGAAAAGTGGTCTTTAATCGGATTCGTGATCTTTTCAGAGATTCTACGAGATAGTCACTTGATTTCTGTGAGGGAACGATTGTAAGCGCCAAATATTCCTGCGGATTTCCAGATCCTCAAGTTTTGCCTATAATT
>ERZ1090861.849-NODE-849-length-17282-cov-14.919661_pt1 | contig 17282 bp, 17 predicted proteins | sample MGYA00478482_ERZ1090861 | MGnify/ENA primary metagenome ERZ1090861 (study PRJEB33644, sample SAMEA5815744) | chicken gut metagenome | biome: Chicken; feature: Gastrointestinal Tract; material: Caecum | place: Ireland | collected 2019-01-01 | study: A study of the... | reverse complement strand
ACTGCGGAACATGCGCTAGTGTATGTCCTACAGAGGCTATTGTAGAAGGCTAATCAGGCTTATAAAAACAGGCTGGCATATGGTTTTCATACTATATGCCGGCCTGTTTCTTTTTTATCAAACATAAATTTACGGTTTCTATCAAAATAAAAGGATATACTATGAAAGAATTTTTTCCGTGTACTAGTGTACTGTGTCATTCACTTTCAGCATAATGGCGACGAATGAACTTTTCACTCTGCAAGGCGGAGGAATGAGGCGTAGCGGTGTCTACGCTGATTGACGACAACGCCGCAGATGGAAGTTCAGGCAAGTCATTATGCGAAATGTGAGTGATACAGCACACCAGCCTCAGGGGGCTGTCGCATTAGTCATATGTCAGGAATCTTTATACATTTTATGCGAATTTGTCGAGCATAGCTTTGAGACCATAGACCCAAAGGGTTGCAGACTGAGTAATAAAATGTATAAAGATTCTCGATTTTAATTAATGCGACAGCTCCTTCTCATCTATTTGTATTTTTCTTTCTTATTGAACCATGCAGTAATTTTCCTCTTCCCTGCTTCTTCTCCGCCGAGGCAGCCACCTCTCTTCTGGACTGCTGGCAGTCCCGGATACGCTGATCCAGTCTTTTATACCGGGCCTCCTCAGAATTCTGTTCCTTCAGTCTCTGTATCACCAGCCTGCTGATAATATCCATAAATTCCGGAGGGATCCTGTCTTTATCCTGCTTCTGTCCGGTGTCCTCTGTTTTCTTCTTTTTTGCCACAGGCCCCTTTTTGCCTGGAGCCTGATTCGGATAAAAAAAGGGAGTCAGCTCTCCGATCTCCTTCAGAGAATACCCCCTCTTCTTCAGTTCCTTTATACTCAGGAATACCTGAATATCCCATCGGGTGTAGTATCTGTGCCCCATCTCATTTCTCTTTATGGGCAGCAGCAGTTCCTCCTCCCAGTACCGCAGCACGTGAGACTGGGTTTCCAAAAGCTTTACTGCCTGAGAAACGGAGTAAATGGTCTCCTCCATATACTGACCCCTTTCACATTTCCTCTCCACCCATTATAGCAGACCCCGTCTGAAATGCAAGAAAATATGTTCGACAAAAAACGTTGACAACTCCTATCCTGGATGATACACTAAGGAAAACAGCCAGGGAGCCCTGAAGGGCTGAGAGGAAGCGTCAAAGACTTCGACCTGTATTACCTGATTTGGATCATGCCAACGTAGGGAGTGTTATATTACATACGTAGAACATTTCTATATCTGTGTCCCGATCAGGCACAGATTTTTTATTGCATAGGAAAGCCTCTTCTCTCCATCCATATACTTCAGAATTCTCCCTGTCACTATGTCTAAATGGAGGAAAACCTATGAGTTACACAACACAGATGGACGCTGCCCGCCAGGGGATCATCACCCCTCAGATGGAAGCAGCCGCAAAAAAAGAACAGATAGATGTCCAGGAGCTTCGGGAGCTTATGGCCCAGGGAAAGGCTGTCATTCCGGCAAACAAACTCCATACCTGCCTGGAGCCAAATGCCATCGGCTCTATGCTGAAGACAAAGATCAATGTAAATCTAGGCACTTCCAGGGACTGGAAGGATCTGGATATGGAACTTGAAAAAGTCAACGATGCGGTAAAAATGGGGGCAGAATCCATTATGGATCTCAGCTCCTTTGGTGATACCCAGAAGTTCCGGAGAAAACTTACCTCCCAGTGTCCCGCCATCATCGGTACCGTACCGATCTATGACGCTGTGGTCTACTATCATAAACCATTGAAAGAGATCACTTCCCAGGAATGGATCGATATCGTGGAAATGCATGCCAAAGACGGTGTGGACTTTATGACCATCCATGTGGGGATCAATAAAGCCACTGCAGGCCGTTTCAAGAAAAACAAGCGCCTCACCAACATTGTTTCCCGTGGAGGTTCCATCATCTTTGCCTGGATGGAAATGACCGGAGAGGAAAATCCTTTCTATGAACACTATGATCACATCCTGGAAATCTGCCGGGAATATGATGTAACCCTGAGTCTGGGAGATGCCTGCAGACCGGGCTGCATTGCAGACGCCGGAGATATTTCCCAGATTGAAGAACTGGTAACTCTGGGTGAACTGACCAAAAGAGCCTGGGAAAAAGATGTGCAAGTGATCATTGAGGGTCCCGGACATATGGCCTTAAATCAGATCGAAGCCAATATGAAGATCCAGCAGACCATCTGTCAGGGAGCGCCTTTCTATGTACTGGGTCCTCTGGTAACAGATATCGCTCCGGGCTATGACCACATCACTGCAGCCATCGGAGGCGCCATTGCAGCTGCCAACGGAGCTTCCTTCCTCTGCTACGTAACTCCTGCAGAGCACTTAAGGCTTCCTGACGTTGACGATGTAAAAGAAGGAATTATCGCTTCTAAGATCGCTGCTCACGCCGCTGACATTGCCAAAGGGATCAAAGGCGCCTCCGACTGGGACCGTCAGATGAGCACTGCAAGGAAAAATCTGGACTGGGAAGAAATGTTCCGCCTGGCCATTGATCCGGAAAAAGCCAGACGCTACCGTGCCCAGGCAAAACCTGAAAAAGAAGATACCTGCAGCATGTGCGGCAACTTCTGCGCAGTGAAAAATATGAACCGTATTCTGGAAGGTGAGATCGTAAGTATTTATGACGAGTGATCCATAATTTGACCAGAAAACAGACCGGTCATGCAGAAAAGTTTCCAAAGCTTTTCTGCATATAAAAGAGACTTTTCCGGCAGCCATGCTTGTTCATGAGCTGTCAGGAAAAGTCTCTTTTTATTTTTTCATGTTTACAAACTTTGTATAATTGGGCAGCCATACCAGGTTCACCGTACCGATAGGTCCGTTTCTCTGTTTTGCAATGATGATCTCTGCAATATTCTTATTCTCAGAGTCTTTGTTGTAGTAGTCGTCACGATAGATAAACATCACCACGTCGGCATCCTGCTCAATAGCACCGGACTCTCTCAGGTCAGAAAGCATAGGCCTGTGATCCGGGCGCTGTTCTACTGCACGGCTTAACTGTGACAGCGCCACCACCGGAACATTCAGCTCCCTGGCCAGGGCCTTTAAAGAACGGGAAATCTCTGAGATTTCCTGCTGCCTGGACTCGCTTCTGCCACTTCCTGTCATCAACTGGAGATAATCGATAAAGATAATCCCCAGATTATGTTCCATCTTATATTTTCTGCATTTGGAACGGAGCTCTGAAATGGAAATACCCGGTTTATCATCTATGATCAGATTGGAATTGCCGATGACATTTGCTCCTTCTATAAGCTTCGCCCACTCTTCATCCTCCAGGTTTCCTGTACGGATGTTCTGGGAATCCACCTTGGACTCCAGGGCCAGCAGACGGTTCACCAGCTGCTCCTTGGACATCTCCAGACTGAACACCGCTACCGTCACATTATCGTGAAAAGCCATATATTGGGCAATGTTCAGGACAAAGGCTGTTTTTCCCATAGAAGGTCTCGCCGCCACCAGAATCAGATCCGAAGGCTGAAATCCGGAAGTTTTATAATCCAGATCAATGAAGCCTGTAGGAATTCCTGTAACGCTCCCCTGATTCCTGGAGGCCTTTTCGATCTTTTCTATAGCGTTCAGTACTACCTGCCGGATAGGAACAAACTCTCCCGTTCCCCGGTTCTGGATCAGGTCAAAGATCTTCTTCTCAGTAACTTCCAGGATATCCTGGGTCTTTTCCTGCCCCAGATAGCAGGCATTGCTGATTTCCTCTGTAGTTTTGATCAGCTTTCTCAGCATGGATTTTTCCGCCACGATCTCTGCATAGTATTTCACATTTGCAGAAGTGATCACCGAGGAAAGAATATCCTTCATAAATTCCATATCAGAAATCTCAGGAGGAAGATTTTTCTCTCTCAGACGTTCCTGGAGTGTTACCAGATCTACTGCCTTTCCCTCGTCATGAAGCTCTACCATGGCCTCAAACACAGCGCCATACTGCTGCTGATAGAAGTCCTCGCCGGTAATGATCTCCGAAGCTTCCACAATGGCATCTCTGCTCATGATCATGGCACCGATAACGGACTGCTCCGCCTCCTGGCTATGGGGCATGATCCTTTTCATTAATGCTTCTTCCATACTGAAGGAACTCCCTTCTCCTAAGCTTCTTTAACGACCACTTTTAACTGGGCGGTTACCTGAGGATGAAGCTTTACAGGCACCATGGTAGTTCCCAGTTCTTTAATAGGAGAAGCCAGCTGCATTTTTTTCTTGTCAATATCGTATCCCAGCTGGGCCTTGGCGGCTTCTGAGATTTCCTTGGAGGATACAGAACCGAAAGTCCGTCCGTTCTCCCCTACTTTGATGCATACGGTTACTTCTTTTGTCTCCAGCTCTGCCTTAAATGCTTTGGCCGCCTCCAGATTTTCCTTGGCAACCTTCTCTTCATGGGCCTTCTGGAGTTTCAGATCATTGATATTCTTGGGCGTAGCCTCTACAGCCAGTTTCTTTGGAAACAGCATGTTTCTGGCATAGCCGTCGCTTACATTTACAATATCTCCTTTTTTTCCCTGTGCTTTTACATCTTCCAGTAAAATTACTTTCATATTATTATGTCTCCTTCATGAATCATCTGGTCAAGTGTGATCTTAAGCTGAGAAACAGCCTCTTCCATAGTAGCGCCTGGAAGCTGAGCCCCCGCCATATTGATATGTCCGCCGCCGCCCATGCGTTCCATGATCAGCTGGACATTCACTTCATCAATGGCTCTGGCGCTGATATAAATTTTATTCTGATAATCTGTCAAAACAAAGGTTGCCTTGATGCTGTCAATGTTCAGCAGCTCGTTGGCAGCCTGAGAAGCCACTACCGTAGGACTGTCCACCCCTTCTGTAGGGCAGACCGCTATGGCAAAACAGCCTCTGTAGGTTTCCACATGGCGGATTGCTTCCGCCTTGGCACGGTAAGACTGGACGTCGTCCCGGAACATCTTTCGCACTCTGGTCACATCGGCACCGCATCTTCTCAGGAAAGCCGCTGCCTCAAAGGTACGTACCCCTGTCTTAGAAGTAAAATTGTTGGTGTCGATGATAATTCCTGAATACAATGCGTCCGCCTCAATGTTGTAGATACGGATGTCGTCTGAAAAATACTGAAGAATCTCCGCTACCATCTCGCAGGCAGAAGATGCATATGGTTCTATATAAGAAAGCACTGCATTCTGGATCACCTCGCTGCCCTGTCTGTGATGGTCAAGTACCACGATGGTCTTACTCATGTGCAGCAAATCCTCACACTCTGTATAGCTGGGCTTATTGGTATCCACCACTACCACTACGGTATTATCATCCACAATATCTCTGGCCTCGTCACTGTTGATAAACATATTCTCATCATAATCCGGATTATCTTTAAATGTCTGTATAATTGGTCTCACAGACATAGTGGGATTATTCACCACAATGTGCGTCTTCTTATTCAGAGATTTCGCTGCACGATAAATACCAATGCCGGCGCCGATAGAATCCACATCCGGGATCTTATGACCCATAACCACGACTTTGTCCTTGCTCACCATAAACTCTCTGAGGGCATGGGCTTTTACACGGGCTTTTACACGAGTGCTCTTGCCCATCTGCTGGGATTTACCGCCGAAATAAGTCATCTGGTCACGGTCTTTGATCACTACCTGATCACCGCCCCGGCCCAGAGCCAGATCAATGGCAATACGGGCATACTCATAATTCTGGGAATAGCTGGGGGCATTAATCCCGATACCAATACTGATGGTCACTGCCATATCATTTCCGATATTGACCGTCTTTACATCCTCCAGGATATTAAACCGCTTCTTCTTCAATTCCTCCAGAGAGCGCTGGCGCATGACAAGAATAAATTTATCTTTCTCCAGCTTCTTGATCAGACCGTCTACCTCACCGAAATACTTATTCAGCTTTCTCTCTATCAAAGCCACCAGAAGAGACCGTCTTACTTCTTCTACGCTGTTCAGGGCCTCCTCATAGTTGTCCAGATACAACAGTCCCGTTACCAGCTTCTCATCTTCTTTCTGACGGATATACTGGTTCAGTTCCGTCTCGTCAAAAAGATACAGTGCGGTCAGATCGTTATGCCCCTCTGTCTCTACCAGGCCGGATTCCTCCAGAAGACGCTGAATAGATATGGGACGCATGACCGCCCGATAGTCTTTTTCTCCATACTGAAAAGCCGCCTCTGCCTCATTCTCTCTGGGCAATTTGTCTTTGGTCAGCTCAGGGAAAAGATTGGTCACAGACTTCCGGTATCTCCGGTTCTTCCCTGAAAGAGTAGCAAATGCATCATTCATCCACAGGATCTTCCCGTTGTAATCCAGCAGCGCATAGGGAACGATGAATTCCTTCAGCAGAGTTTTCTGCACCTGCCCGTATTGGGTAGCAAAGGAGATCAGTTCGTTCATAATGACTGCTCTGCTGTGAAAATACAGAAAAACCACGATCAGAATGTAGGCCGCAACAAAAACACTCACCAGAGCTCCGGCTTTTCTGTTGACAGTAAATACCAGAATGTCCATGATCACCAGCAAAATTGTCAGTATCAGGGGCCACTGCATATAATACTTCAACTGGCCTTTAATTCTTATTTTTCCGTCCATAACTTCACCTGCCTGCATTTTAAAATGCCATTTAACAGTCCTCCATTATTCGATATTCTGATATATTATACCATTATTTTAATGGCAGTACAACTAATTTTCTGCCGGAGAACCCCCTGTAAAACGTATTCTCAGCCCGGAAATGCCTGTACAACAAAAAAGGCGTACCGCCTAAGCAGTACGCCCGTATGTTTTAATTAGTCCTGTACATAAGGCATGATAGCCATATGTCTTGCTCTCTTGATCTCTACAGTCAGAGCTCTCTGATGCTTTGCACAGTTTCCTGTGATTCTTCTGGGAAGGATTTTTCCTCTCTCAGAAACATATCTTTTTAATTTATTTGCATCCTTATAGCTGATCTCGTTGTTTTCCTGTCCGCAGAATACACAAACTTTTTTTCTTCTGCGTCCTCCTCTTCTCTTCATCGGAGAATCCGGTCTGTTACCTTTTTCGTAAGCCATGGTCTTTACCTCCTATCAATATCTGCCGTCCTTTTAGCTGAAGGGCAGCTCCTCGTCAATTCCGTCCGGAATATTCATGAATCCATCTGCTGATGCGGCGCTTGGTGAAGGTGCCTCTGAGGGCGCCGGGGCTCCCATTGATCCCCGTCCCACATGACTGTCGCTTACAGCCTTGCTTTCAGCGAATTCCTGTTCCTCCACTACCACATCGGTGGTATAGACTTTGTTGCCATCCCGATTGGTATAGCTTCCGGTCTGGATTCGTCCTGTTACCAGGATCTTAATCCCCTGACGGAAATATTTCTCTGCAAACTCTGCCTGTCTGCCAAATGCCACACAGCCGATAAAATCAGCCGTAGCATCTCCGTCTCTCTTAAAACGACGGTCAACAGCCAGTGTATATCTTGCAACTGCCGTTGCATTCTCTCCTGCGGAATATCTCACCTCAGGATCTCTTGTCAAACGACCCATTAAAATTACTTTATTCATATAATCACCTCATATAATACTCAAATATACGTTATTCAGAATCAGTAATTTTAAATGGATTCTGATATGCGGTCTGCGGATTACGCTTCTTTTTTCACAACTAAATATCTTAATACATTATCCATAATGCGGACATGACGCTCGATTTCAGCAGGTGCTGCAGCGTCAGCCTCAAACTGGATGAAGTAGTAATATCCCTCGCGCATTTTCTGGATTTCGTAAGCTAATCTCTTCTTACCCCATTCTTCAACTTCTGTAATGTTTCCGTTGTAGCGGGTGATATAGCCTTTTGCCTTTTCTACTACTTCCGCACGAGCTTCATCTTCCAGCTTTGCATTAACGACTAATGCTAATTCGTATTTGTTCATGCTTGTTGTACCTCCTTTTGGTCTTTTGGCCCCCTGACATCTTCAGGGAACAAGGATTGCAGAAAGTGTCGGGAAACACTTTTCTGTCCTGAAATAATATATCACGGTTGCTTATTTTAACATAAGACCAAGAGATATTCAAGCCTTTTTTTTCAATTCTTTGGTACTTTTTTCCACAGCTTTTCTGGCAATCATAATCTGATGGCCGCAGCCGGTACACTTCAGTCTGAAATCCGCCCCCACTCTCAGAATCTCCCATTCACTGCTTCCGCAGGGGTGTTGTTTTTTTAATCTGACGATGTCTCCTACTTCGTAATCAAACTTCATAACTTTTTTTATCACTCCTGTATTTGTGCAAACACTTCTCCGATCGGCTGGCTGATCACCAGTTCTGCCATGCTGTCCCGGGGTGTGGGATCTCTGTTTATCACCACCAGATGACCGCCTCTGAAATAGTCAATGAGGGAGGCAGCCGGATAAACGGAAAGAGACGTACCGCCGATGATCATAACCTCCGCCTGCGCAATAGCCCTGACAGATTTCTGGATCACATAAGAATCCAGGGCTTCCTCATAGAGGACCACATCGGGCTTGATGATCCCGCCGCATTTCGGACACCTGGGTACTCCCTGGGTGCTTTTAATATATTCCACATCATAAAAGGCGTTGCATTTCATGCAGTGATTCCGGTAAACGCTTCCATGAAGCTCCAGAACATTCCGGCTTCCTGCCATTTGGTGCAGATTATCGATATTCTGGGTGATCACTGCTTTCAGTTTTCCTGTCCTTTCCAGGGCCGCCAGCTTATTATGCGCCGGATTAGGCTTGGCCTCACAGAGCATTTTAGCCCGGTAGAAGCGGTAAAATTCTTCCGGATTTTTCATAAAAAAACTGTGGCTTAAGATCACCTCCGGAGGATAGTCCCAGTGCTGGTGGTACAGACCGTCCACACTTCGGAAATCCGGGATCCCGCTTTCTGTGGAAACACCGGCTCCTCCGAAAAACACAATATTACTGCTCTCTGAAATGATTTTCTGCAGTTCATCCACTGCGTCCTTCTTCATAACTTCCCCTCCTGGTCTTTTCTCTTTGCAAAATCTTAATACTCTCCCTCTCTCTTTGCCTGAACCACAAAACGAGTGGCATCATTCCCGGTACAGGTAGAAAGAGTAATAATCTTTTCCTCTTTTGTAACATCCACTCCAAAATCCACCAGCGACTGGGCCTTCATACTATCCAGATACTGCTGGAACTGTTCATCAGGAGCAGAAAACAGTGTGTATACCTCTCCTGACGCATCCACCACATGGCTGGAAAAGATCTCATACCGGTAGTCTTTCTCCGGCGTGCATATCCATACATACCGGCCAGGCAGGGAATCCTGGCTCTGAAAATACTTTCTGAGCAGACCGAACATAGAGCCATTTCTCATATTGTGCCCGTAAATAATGGTATTGCAGTCCTGAAAATCACTGCTGTTGGTATACTCAACAAAAATGGATCCTGCCGAATTATAATTTTTTTCAAAGGTATGATGGAGATAATAATCGTTGTCTGTTCCTTTCACTACCGGATAACTGATTTCTGTTCCTTCGATCTGCAGCCAGGCGATGATATCCGAATTGATGGCTTTCAAGCTCTCCCAGTCTACTGCAGGCGGCACCGGGCGGTCTTCGGCTTCTCCCTCCTCCGGCTGTTCCGTTTCCTCCTGGGGATCCTCCTGTACATACTCACGGATACGGTCGTATTCCTGGGTTCCTGCCCGGTATTCCAGGAATATCCGGCCCAGTTGTACAGCTGAAAACACAAATACACAGGCGGCAATGATCAATATAATATATCGTAAAATATCCCCTGCTGTTTTTCTTTTTTTCTTACCTCTGCTCATGTTCTGCTCCTGTCTGTTTAATACATGTTTTCATAAAATCCCTCGTAATCCTCCGAAACGATACCGCCGCTGGGTACCAGTCTGCATGAATAGCCCTCAGAGTCCACAACCGCCCCCTCCGGAAGGACCACATTTTTATACACGGAACAATATGCCGGATACTCTGACGTAGGATTCTTCTCCAGCATGATTCCAAAGGAATAATACAATTGCTCATTCTCATTGTATGGATTTATATAAGGAATTTCATAAGTCACGTAGCCAAAGTCCTCTTCTGTTGCCTGAATATCATAGGTTCCTGCCGGAAAATCCGTCCCTGCCGTCATAGTACCGCTGACATCTATCGTCTCAGTAACCGGATTGGCCGTCCGCTCCTCCAAATCCTGAGTCTGGGCATTCTCCGATACAAAGGATACCGGATTCATCCCGTCCACACAGACCAGTGCTCCTGTAAACAGGGGAATCCCTTCTGCCCGTTCAATCTCATATTCTTCTGTCCCGAAAGATTCCCGTCTGTAAATGGAATGGGTATTGTCATGGACTTCAAAGCTGCTTCCCTCTGAGCCTGTCAGCGTATATTCCCCCTCCGGTATGTCGGTTCCTACCATATACATTCCTGCCGGAAGCTGGCTGTCCCAGTGTTCTCCCTGAGCCGGAAGCTGTTCCTGTATTTCCTCATAATCATAGGTATAGCTTACTACAGCCCCGCTTCCGCTTCCGTCTGTGGCCTCCCGGATGAAGCCAAACACTGACATGCCTGCCGTTACCAGTATGAACACCAGAATTATAACAGCCACCACAACCATTGTCTTGGAGGACTGGCTTTTTCTTCCTTTTGAAGCAGAAAAAGCACTCTTTATATTTTTAAAATCTGTACCCTGATAACGTCCGACCCCTGCCTGCTGCCGAAAGGCCTGGTTCCCGGGCTGCTGCCTGAAAGCTTTGGCTCCGGTCCCAGTCTTTGGAGCTGTCCCTTTATTCTGTCCGGGACTTTCTGCTTTCCCATTCCCGGCCTTTTTATTTTCATTCAGCACCGGCTGTTTATATTGTTTTACCCCCTGCTCTGTATGAACATGACTCATGGACTCCATGGAAGCATGATCGTATTTCGACCGGTTCAGACAATCCCGGTACATTTCATCAGACTTTTGGTTATTCATGCCGCACTCTGTGCAGATACCGTCTTTCAATTTTCCACCGCAAAGGCTGCAGGTATACTTCATAGCTCACCCTCCCTCTCCCTTTTTACCCATTTTAACATATTTTTTCAGGAACTACACCTAAATCTGTGTAAAAAAGAAGCCAATGACTTTTCTCCTGTCACTGGCTTTTCTTCATACTTTAAATAGCGGGAGTAGGATTTGAACCTACGACCTTTGGGTTATGAGCCCAACGAGCTTCCAGACTGCTCCACCCCGCGTCAATTATCTCTTATTAATATAAGTATAGTCCTCAGGCAGTACTTTGTCAAGCCTATGGCACTTTTTCTTGTTCCGGCAGATCATCTGTGTTATCTTTATCCTATGAATATGAAGACGTGGCATTAAACATATGTCACGGCTCCCAAAAAGGAGTATGTTATGAACCAGACTTCTAAATTAAAAGAACAAAAAGATCATGGAACTTCTGTATTTCCCTGCGGATTATATGAAGTTTTTGACGATGCTCCCTGGGACGGCGTAAAGCATCACTGGCATGACGAGATCGAGATCCTCTATTTTATGAAAGGCAGTTTTAAAGTGACCATTAATATGGAAAGCTTTTCCATTGACCAGGAATGTTTTTTCTTTGTCAATCCGGGAGAAATTCATTCTGTGGAAGTTTACTCCCCTGCTGTAGAATCCGCCGTTGTATTCCATCCCTGCATCCTGAATTTCGAGCACTACGATCTTGCCCAGACCCAGCTGCTCCAGCCCCTGACTAAAGGAGAAATCCAACTCCCCCGTTTTCTGGACATAAGCCATCCGGCATTCTCAAGGATCAAGAAGGAATATCTGGATATCCTGAATGTCTTTCATCAGACAGGTTTCTTTCTCTCAGGGGAGTACGAAACCGTCACCGAAGATGTAGCATCTCAGCTTTTTATCCGCGCAGGACTTCTGAAGATCCTGGGAGTCCTTTCTTCCTTTTCTCTGCTGACCCATCCCGAAAAAGCAGATGATTACCGTATCAGGATCATCAAGTCTTCTCTTGAATTTATCCGGAATCATTATCAGAACAAGATTTATATACGGGATCTTGCTGAAAATGCCAATATGAACGAACAATACTTCTGCCGCTTTTTCAAAAAAATCCTGGGGAAATCCCCGGTCACCTATATCAATGAATATCGGATCAAGCAGGCCATCATTCTCCTTCAGACCACAGATGAAGCCATCATGGATATCTGTCTGGACTGCGGTTTCAATAACCTGGGGAATTTTCTCCGGGAATTTAAAAAGCATACCGGTTTCACACCGCTCCAATATCGGAAACACTTTTCTTCCAAAAAGTCATAATTTCGTAGTTTTTAATCAAATATTTGCAAGACCTCCGGAGATTCTCACATTATAATGAGTTACCAGAAACAGGGAAATTAAGTTTCCGACAAAATGAATATAACGGAGGTTGCAGAACAATGGAAAAGAAATGGTGGCACGACAAAGTAGCCTATCAGATTTACCCGAAAAGTTTTTACGATTCTAATGGAGACGGCATCGGAGATCTCCAGGGAATCATCAGCAAATTAGACTACCTGAAAGATTTAGGCGTGGATATCCTGTGGATTTCTCCTATCTACCCTTCCCCCTTTGCAGACCAGGGATATGACATTTCCGATTATTATAATATTGACCCTGCTTTCGGCACTTTGGAGGATATGGATGAACTGATCAGAGAGGCCCATAAACGTCAGATGTATATTCTGATGGACCTGGTGGTAAACCACTGTTCAGACGAACATGAATGGTTTGAAAAAGCCTGCGCCGATCCGAATGGAGAATACGGGAATTTTTTCTATATTGAGGACCGGAAAGAGGGAGAACTCCCCTGCAACTGGAGGAGTTATTTCGGCGGTCCCGTGTGGGAACCACTCCCGGGACACCCTGACAAACAGTACATGCATGTTTTTCATAAAAAGCAGCCGGATCTGAACTGGGAAAATCCGGCGGTAAGAGAAGAGGTCTACAAAAACATTAACTGGTGGCTGGATAAAGGTCTGGGGGGCTTCCGGGTAGATGCGATCATTAATATAAAGAAAGCTCTTCCTTATAAGAATTATCCTTCTGACAGAGAGGACGGCCTTTCCGATATCGCCCTTATGCTGGCAGAGGCCCAGGGCATCGGAGAATTTTTAGGGGAAATGCAGGCCCGGACCTTTGGTCCCCATGACGCATTTTCTGTGGGAGAGGTCTTTAATCTCAAAGAGGGAGAACTTCCTGATTTTGTAGGAGACAAGGGTTACTTCTCTTCGATCTTTGATTTTTCTACTACTTCTTTCGGAAAAAGCGACAAGGGCTGGTATGCCTGCAAAAAGCCTTCTCCTGATGACTATAAAAAATGTTTTTTTAAATCTCAGGAAGAAATGGGCGATATTGGTTTCTACTCAAATATTATTGAAAATCATGATGAACCAAGGGGCGTCAGCTACTATATTCCGGAAGGTGAAGTCTGCGGGGCCAGCAAGAAGCTTCTGGCTGCCATGTATTTCCTGATGAGAGGTCTTCCTTTTATCTATCAGGGCCAGGAGATCGGTATGGAAAACCTGGGCGTTGTTCCTCTTGACCAGGTTGACGATATCAGCGCTTTAGACCAATACCAGGTAAGCCTGGACGCAGGGCTTACGCCAGAGGAAGCATTAAAGGTAATCTCCATTTACAGCAGAGACAACGCCAGAACACCGGTTCAGTGGACCGGCGAAAAGAACGCCGGATTTACAGAGGGCACTCCATGGCTTATGGTAAATCCCAACTATACTTCTATTAACGTAGAGGCCCAGGAAAACGATCCGGATTCTGTCCTTTCCTTCTATAAAAAGCTGATCGCTCTCCGGAAAAATCCGGATTATAAGGAAACTCTGGTATACGGTACTGTCATTCCTTATCTGGAAGGCCAGCACAATCTGATGGCTTATCACAGAAAGGGAGAAAAAGATCTGCTGGTAATCGGCAACTTCCAGAAGGATCCTCAGACTGCAGTCCTTCCTTCCGCCTGCAAAAATCTTCTGCTGAACAATTACCAGGACCTGGATATGAATGAAGAAAAGACTGCAGTACACTTGAAAGGCTATCAGGCTATTGTGATAGAACTGTAATTTTCTCAGGTCTGCTTCCTTTTCACAGAATTTACACGGAATCCTCATAGTGTTGTCACAGAAAAAACACAGGTTCCCCTTAGACTGAATGACAGTAACAGAGAAATCAAGTTTTTACAGCACTGTGAAAGGAGCAGACTTCTATGAAAGCAAAAAAATACAGAAAATTACTGGTATTAGCTTGTGTGACTATGTTATCTGTGTCGGCCTTTACCGCCTGCAGCAACGATGAAGAAGACAGCAGTTCGGATTCTTCCAGCTACAGTTCCAGCACAGATTCAGATTCTTCTGACTCTGAAAGCTCTGATTCTTCCAGCACTTACAGTTCAGATTCTGAAGATTCTGAAAGTTCGGATTCTTCCAGCACCTACAGTTCAGATTCTGAAGATACTGATTCTTCCAGTACGGATAGCACAGATGCTTCCGATTCCGGCAGCTCTGATTCCAGCAGTTCAGACACTTCTCTGGATTCTTCAGAGGACAGCAGTGATTCTTATAGCCTGGACTCTGACAGTTCCAGCTCCTACGATCTGGATTCCGACAGTTCCACGGAGGAATAAAACATATATCGTCTCTGAACTGTTTTGAAACTATGATACCTTTCGTGTTTTATATTTTCTTTACAGGGAAGTGATTATTATGATGGGAGTATTACATGTTAATAGGGACAATAAGATTTTTTTAGACAATTACGCAGAACACAAAAAAATCCATTTAAGCTCAGGCCAGTATGTATATTTTCGGGTAAAGAACAGCTGGATTCCGGTCATCGTCAAATATTCCCCTGAGTCAGGCCGGTGGTGTTTCTGCCATATGGAAAATATTAATATCAATGGCCGGGAGGCCATGATCAAAGATTATTACGATCCGGAAGATCCTGACAGTCAGAAATCCGGAGATAAATAAAAAAGTCTGTCTCATTCAGTACTGAGGAAAGATTTGCTGAATGAGGCAGACTTTTTTCAGCAAATTTTAACTTGACTTACACCATTTCAAATACTAAACTAATTACTTAGAAAATCTTATTTACCTTTGCGTTACTGGTCGTTGCAATTCTAACTTATACGCATAAAAAATAGCCGTCCTGTTTCTTTGGCGAGAACTAACGGCTATTTTTTATAGTTATTCGCCGGATCGGGTGACCTGCACTCACCTTCCGGCTCCCTTGTTAAATGTATTATAGTCAACTGCCCTGAGATTGTCAACTAAAACTGGCCTTAATACTTCCCATATTTATCCAGGGTCTCAAACATCGCATCCAGATTCTCCGGCTTGCAGTTTTCCAGGGATCCGTTGAAATCGAAGAGGTAACCGCCGCCCGGCGCACAGACATCCAGAAGCCTTTTCGTTTCCTCGATGATGTCCTCTTTTTTTCCAAACTCCATACGGCTGATAGAAAGATTTCCGCAGATAGCCGCTGTATCTCCAAGTACTCTCTTTGCCTCGGCCATGTCCACATTTTCAAAATGATAGAAAACTTTTCCCTTAGGAACATCTGTCAGGAATTTTAATCTGCTATTATATGGGCCCTCTGTATAAATATAGGGTGTAACGTCCATATCGATCAGAGCCATTATGATCTTGCGCAAAGGTTTCCAGTAGAACCTTTCATACTGTTCGTCACTCATAAAGCCGTCCATAGCCTTGTGGAGCGGGAAGAACACTCTTTTCACCGGCATATCTGCAAAGCGGAAATACTGAAGGGCCTGGATCTGCTGCTGGGCAAACATTTCGCAGGCTTTGTCAATATAATCTGCCATATCCGGATCTGTCAGATCTTCAAAGATTCCCATGGTTCCCCGGAAATAGTCCCCCAGAATATCATATGGCGCTTCAGAAGATCCGGTCATCATCGGCGGAAAGCCCATCTGCTCTAAAATCTTACTATATTTTGCTGAGGATGCCGCCGCCTTGGCGTCTTCTTCTCCGATCTGTCTGATCTTTTGAAAAGTTTCCTGGATCTCATCACTGTAGCAGGGAGAGAGGAAAGTCGTATTCAACACAATAGTAGGCGTCAGCTGCAGGCCGGCTGTCCCCGGAAGATTTTGATATGCCCTGGGAATATATTTCCGCAGCATAAATCCTGTAAAATCATTGAGCATCTCCGGGTATTCTTCCGGAAGCATCAGTTCCCGCTCAATGATCTGATGGGAGCTGTAAGGGCTGACCCTGGTGCCAGGCCTGCCTGGCCAGTCGATCATAGAGGAACCTGCGATCTCGTTGGCTTTTCCGCTGGTAAATCGAGGGTATAAGCCGATATCCAGCTGAGGATGGTCCTTATGAAACTGCACTGTCGCCTGCCCGGCTTTGTCAAAATCATAATAGATATCCGCATAGCTGGAACCATAGGCTCTCTGCATATAAGAAGAAAAAAATGCAAATACCGGTACTTTATCAGGTGTTCCTAAATGAATTGCTGTTTCTACCCGGTTCAAACGTTCCTGATACAATTTCTGCTCCGGCGTTAAGGTTGTTGTTTCCGCTTCATTTTTACACATAAAAATACCTCCTCTTCTGTTATTAAATATATTTTACCGCAGTTTTTTCACAATAGCCAGATATGCCATATGTTGAAATTCAAAGCCTTTCATACTACAATATGTAGCATTGCAGTTCAATTCTAATTTTCTATTGACTTTATTCCCTGCTGGTATTATCCTAAAATTGCAGATAATTTTATGCAGGAAGCTGCTGCTTCAAATTTTCTTATTATTTCTTACATGCATAGCCATGCATGATCTATATTTTTCAGTCCCTTTCGGACAATTTTCAATTTTGAAGTCAATCATTATCAGAATCAGTAAAACGCATTGTCTGTCTTTATATTTTCTGCTATAGTAAATATAGCAGATCAGGCTTTTTGCATACCGTTTTACGGAAAGGAGTCTATGTCAAAAAATCCAACTCAGAAATCTGCTCCTACTAAAGAAAAAATTTCCTACTCTATGGCCGAAACTCATCTTCAAGCTCCGGCCCGGGTCTTTCAGGAAGAAGATGCTGCATTAAAAACTGTCATGCAATTTTTCGCAGAGGAGGTTCTTCCTTTTCTGCATATTTCCGGAAAGGTGATAGGGTTTGCGCCTACGGAACTGGTTCGTCTGGATATTCAAAAATTTTTTCAGGATTTTAATCTGATCATGGAAGACACTT